>ERZ1740068.194-NODE-194-length-38003-cov-8.428323_pt1 | contig 38003 bp, 31 predicted proteins | sample MGYA00581735_ERZ1740068 | MGnify/ENA primary metagenome ERZ1740068 (study PRJEB43018, sample SAMN04849740) | marine metagenome | isolation source: floating plastic debris | place: Pacific Ocean | collected 2008-08-30 | study: EMG produced TPA metagenomics assembly...
CCGACGGCTCTGAGAAACCGATTTAACCGTGGCGCAGAGGTATACTGCTCTAGTTTTTGATAGTTCATTTTTGATGGTTTTTATAACAAAGACAAATATAATACGTACATTTGTATTGTGAGGCCTGGTAAAGCCTCTTCCTTCAGGAACGTAACCAGGTAGAAGAAATTAGCCCTTGAGTAATCAAGGGCTTTTTTTGTTATATGGCTTGGTGATTTTTGGGGTAGTTAGGGTTTCCGAAGGGAAAAACTCAACACTTCTGCTCTATCTGTTACTTTCCTGGACCAAGCCGAAAATCTGTAGGGAATCTACCCTTCGCCGCTCGCACCTTACTCCCGGCAGGGAAAGGCTCACACTCACACAGGATGAATCGGTTTCAGTACCTCATATGACTCAAAAACTATGGCTATCATCAACCCTTTATTACTAAAAGACAGGCTGGCCGCCCTAAGTAGAGATGTGCCCCATAACCGGATTGTTTTTCGTGAAAGGTGATGCTAATCTTGTAAAGTTACTTGCATAGTACATTTTATCTACCTGATAACCCGCTGAAATCTAAAACCACTGAATTCAGGCATTTACTTCTCCCAGATTGTAAGATAGTTTTGCATTATTCAATCAATTTGTAACGTTGCTACGGTAGAAATAAAGCTCAGGGTGCGTTGCTTTTTGGTCTGATTTACAGAAGTTTCTGAGCAACAGCGTTTGGGTTTGCTCTGGGTTTCATACCGTGAAGAAGAGTGAGGATAGGTTGCACTAAGGTCTTAGGAATTCATGCAGAGTACCTCATTTCCCTAATATGTTTTTAAACTCAAGAAAGCAAAATATGAAATTACAGTTATTCTTTGTCCTCATGTTAGCCTTTCATTCATTAGTCGCTCAGCGAACCGATGAAGATAGAAAACAGGCTTTGTCCAACATGCTCGAAGCGGAGCGTGCCAAAAGTGCTGAGAGAAAAAAACGCGTTGAAAAATATAGTACAGAAAACAAGATAGCTATCTGGCAACGTAAAGAAGGCGAAAACACTACAATGCTCTACGATGTGGACGCCAAAGGTAACCCCCTCTTTTATCAATTACATAGCAGTGAACCAGCAGTTACTACAGGGGCAGATCAATTAAATAATGGATCGTTGCTAGGCCTTAATCTCAGAGGCGATGGTATGAGAATAGGTGTCTGGGATGCCGGGTGGGTCCTGGATGATCATATTGAGTTGACAGGGAGAGTTTCACAGGGTGATAATGCTGAATTTTTCAGTTCTCATGCAGGAGCAGTCACCGGAGTCATCCTAGCCAGAGGTGTTAATCCACTTGCGGCGGGTATGGCACCTGATGCAGTAGCTACCAATTTTGATTTTTTCAATGATGTATCGGAAATGATCCTGGCAGTTTCCAGCGACGCCAACAGTTTGCTGCTCAGTAATCATTCCTATGGCTTCCGTGCAGGTTGGTCAGGAAAAAACTGGTATGGGGATCCCGACATCAGCGATCAGGAAGATTGGCTGTTTGGTTTTTATGATGATGTGTCGAGCGCATGGGATGAAATCACCTATAATGCCCCTTATTTCCTGCCGGTCAATTCATCAGGCAATAGTAGAAATATTCCGGGGGATGGCTCTTATCCGCCCAATGGTTCTTATGATGTAATCGCGGGAAGTGGGGTAGCTAAGAACAACATCACTGTGGGTGCCATTCAAAAAATAGCAGATACTTATAAGGACCCAGCAGATGCTATTATGTTTGATTACAGTTCCTGGGGACCAACAGATGATGGTAGAATTAAACCAGATTTAGTGGGAATGGGTGTGGATGTACTAATGGTAAACACTTTCAATAATGAATATTTCACATCATCAGGAACCTCCTTTTCAGCGCCTAATGTGACAGGTACGCTGGCATTGTTGCAGGAGTTAAATAAAAAACTGCATGGCCAGTTCTTAAAATCCGCTACTTTAAAAGGCCTTGCAATTCATACAGCACATGAAGCTGGTGCAGCTATTGGACCTGATTATAGTTTTGGTTGGGGTGTACTCAATGGAGTTGGAGCTGCTGATATGATCATTCAGACAAATCAAACGAACCGCGTGATGAAGGAAGTCGTTTTAAAAAATGGTGAAACCTATTCTTTTGATATAGCGCCAAAAGCAGCCACAGATGTCAAGGTGACGATTTGCTGGACAGATTTACCGGGGAAACCCGTTGAACCACAATTGGACCCCCAGGATTTAATGCTGGTCAATGACCTGGACATGCGCGTGACCAACGCAACGGAAGAACATCTGCCATGGATTTTGAATCCGGCGATGCCATCTGAAGTGGCAACCAAGGGTGATAACTTTAGAGATAATGTGGAGAAAATAGAGTTTAAAGCGGATGATTCAGGGAAGTACACGATTACTGTAGGACACAAAGGCACATTAGTGACTGGAGCCCAGGAGTTCAGCATCATCGTTTCATATGAGTCTGATGTGGTAAGTACTTACTATAAAGTGGGAAATAATTCAGCATGGAACAACCCCGGGAATTGGTCTGCCACTTCCGGCGGAGCCCCCGCAGGAAAGATTCCCGGACCCAAAGATATTGTGATCCTGGATGATGAGACCTTTCATCAGTTATCGGGAACCGATTCTACAAATGAGAAAGTAATTTTTTCATTGGACTCGGATGTTGAAATAGAGCGGCTAATCGTGTTTTCTGACCAGGAGGTAGATATTTTAATGAATGGTCATGATCTGGTAACCAACAAAGGATTGATGTTAACTAATGATAAGGTCCAGTTCAAAGGAGAAGGTGATATCATTTTGAGAAATGCTGAAATGGTTGAATTTCAAAGCATTTGCGGAGCAGAAAATAGTTTCAGCGAGGCCAATATTACCATAGATTTCGAAAACCCTGCGACTGCATCTGTGTGCCAAAATTTAAAAGTAAAAAGTTTGACGGTTGCTCAGGGTGGATTAAACCTCGATGAAACGGAAGTTGCGTTTGGAAAATTACTTGTGAAAGAGGAAGGGACAGTCAATGCCACTAACAGCAAAATTAATATTGCGGAACAATTGGAGATACTCAATTTTTCGAGTTCTTCGATGAGTAGTAGCGAAATCCTTTTTCAAACTGAAGGGACTGCTACATTGAACCTTGCGGGAGCTGATGACAAGGAGCAGGTAGTTGATAATGTCATCAATGTAAAAGTTGAAAGTGGTGAGCTGATCATTTTGTCAGACATTACGCTCTCTGAGGTAGACCTGGCACCTGGTACGGTTCTCACCATTTTTGATGGAAAAACGGTTAATTTGTTTAGTAACCTCCTGGCAACAGGTAGTGAAGACGCACCGATTAGCATTCAGTCTACAGGAAATTCTACCATCATCCTGGATACCAAAAAGTTGATCTGCCTGGATCACATCAGTGTGTCAAACGTTAATACTTCGGGTGAAGCAATTTTTAATGCCGGACCTACCAGTACGATAGTAAATGCTACTGGCTGGCAAAGTAAACTTTGTGAAGAGGTGGTATTTGCCAGTTTTAGAAACGGATCTGTCTGTGCCAATAGTTCACATGAGTTTGAGGATAAAAGTACAGGTAAAATTGATCGATACAGATGGTTTGTGGATGGGGAAATCATTTCAGAGGAACCTTCGCCCACCTTTCAGTTTCCTGAAGAAAAATCATATGAAGTCCGGCTTGAAGTTGAAGATGCTGGCGGTACTGTTGACAGCTTTACCAAAACGATCGAAGTCGTAGAAAATGATCTGCCTGTTAATGAAGTCATATTTTTAAACGGTAGTCTGCTGAGTGCTGATAATTCAGCAACGTCTTATCAGTGGTTCAGAGATAATGTTCTATTGGAAGGAGAAACCAGAAGGTTTACCTCACCTGGAGATGCATTTGGGACGTATTTTGTTGTTACTACCAATGGAAAGTGCAACAGGAAATCAGCTGACTTTAGGTTTAGTGTTACAGCTGTGGAGGAGGACATTGAGGGGTTAGCATACAATGTCTACCCTAATCCTGCTGGTAATTTGTTGAATGTGTCCTTAGAATCCCGGTTCTTAGGGATGATGGATATAGTGCTGGTAGAAGTTTCGGGAAGAGTAGTTTACAATAAGTCCCTACAAAAGCAAAAATCCAGGTTTGAAGAAAGAGTAGACACTTCTGCCCTACCAGATGGTATGTATGTGATCGTAGTTTCACAAGATGGAAAAAGTAACAGTAAATTGGTGACGATCAGGCGACATTAGTAGGTAACAGTTTCATCAATTTGCCATCATTGCCTATGCATAGCTTCGGCGAGGCTGCTACGGCAGACGAGAAGATTGATACTTCGCGGGGTTATTCATTTGCGAAGAAGAAGGAGGGATGATGGGATAATTACCCAACGGTATCCTCAATGGCCTGCAATATCAAGTCACAAGCTCCTTTGATTTGGGCGTGTGTAATGGTGAGGGGAGGGGCGATGCGCATGGCGTAGTCGCAAAAGAGGAACCAGTCGGTGACTACTCCCAGTTCTATGGCCCTGTCTATGATAGGCTTGACCACCTCATAAGACTCAAAAACCGCAGCCATCATCAACCCTTTATTACGAAACGATAGGATAGCTGGGTGTTGCAGGTATTGGCGAAACAGCGTCGCTTTTTCGTCTACCTGATCAATGAGGTTGTTGTCTCGTACGAAGTTGAGTGCGGCCAACGATGAGGCAGCACTCACAGGGTGACCACCAAATGTAGAGATGTGACCCAGAACCGGGTTGTTTTTCAGCACTCCCATGATTTCCTGCGAGGAGATGAATGCACCAATCGGCATTCCGCCTCCCATACCTTTGGCGGAGACGATGATATCAGGGACGATGTCATAATGTTCAAACCCCCAAAACTTTCCTGTGCGGCCGAAACCGGTTTGGATTTCATCGAGGATTAATAAAGTGCCTGTCTCATTGCACCGGTCCCTCACCGCCTGTAGGTAGGTGGAACAAGTGGTGATCACACCCGCTTCACCTTGTACGGTTTCCATAATGACGGCAGCTGTGTGGTGGTCTATCTGATCCAGTTCTGAGAATGCACCATAGTGAATATGCTCAACTCCAGGTAGTAACGGCCTGAACTTACGCTTAAACTCCTCTGAGCCAGAAACAGAAAGCGCACCGTGTGAGGAACCGTGGTAAGCATTGTGACAACTGATGATTTTGGGCTTACCAGTATATCTTTTGGCCAGTTTAAGGGCACCTTCAACCGCTTCGCTACCAGAATTAAGCAGGAAGACGGAGTTCAGTTGATCCGGCAAAGTATCGCTCAGTGCCTTGGCCAGTTTTACCTGAGGGCTCTGGACAAACTCTCCATAAACCATGAGGTGCAGGTACTTGTCTACCTGTTCTTTGATGGCCTTGACGACGGCCGGATTCCGATGGCCGACACTGCTGACACCGATCCCTGAGATCAGGTCGATGTAGGCTTTGCCATCGGCGTCATACATGTAAATACCCTCAGCTTTTTCAAACTCCAGCAACAATGGCGTATCTGAAGTCTGAGCAAGGTGCTCGAGAAAAAGCTGACGGTTTGTATACATGCTATTAATTATCCTTTGCGTTGAATCGCCCGGTGTGCAGCTTCTACGATGTCATTGGTGCTCAGACCATATTTATCCAGCAGTTCTTCAGGCTTGCCACTTTCTCCAAAGGAGTCATTGACAGCGATGAATTCCTGAGGTAAAGGCATTTTAGCAGCCAATACCCTGGCGACGCTTTCGCCGAGACCACCATTGTACTGATGTTCTTCTGCAGTGACCACACATTTAGTCTTGCTGAGAGAGGCAATGATTGCTGCTTCATCCAAAGGCTTGATGGTGTGCATATTGATCACTTCTACAGAAACACCTTTTTCGGCAAGAATGGCCTCTGCTTCTATCGCTTTCCAAACCATATGGCCTGTCGCAATAATAGTGACGTCACTACCTTCAATGAGCGTATCTGCTTTTCCTATTTTAAATTCTGCAGTTGGTGAGGTGAAAATGGGCCATTTAGGCCTTCCAAAACGCAGGTAAACCGGGCCATGGTATTGGGCGATTGCTTTAGTAGCTAACCTGGTTTGTTCGTAATCACATGGCACTACTACCGTCATGTGAGGTAGCATCTTCATCATACCAACGTCCTCCAGAATCTGGTGGGTTGCACCATCCTCTCCAAGGGTCAGCCCTGCGTGTGAAGCGCAGATTTTTACGTTCTTATCACTGTAGGCGATGGATTGACGAATTTGGTCATATACCCTGCCCGTTGCGAAGTTGGCGAAAGTACCCGTAAACGGTATTTTACCGCCAATGGTCATCCCTGCCGCCAGACCCATCATGTTAGCTTCAGCAATACCTACCTGGAAAAATCGTTCAGGAAAAGTCTTTTTAAAGTCCCCCATCTTTAAGGAACCTGTCAGGTCGGCGCATAAACCTACTACCTGGTCGTTTTCTTTTGCCGCCTCCAATAGGCCAACACCAAAACCAGATCGGGTATCTTTCTTTTCAGTGTATGTCAGTTTCGTGTTCATCGATTAACATTTATTGTTTGAGTGGAGCCTGAGGCCACTGTGAATCTCAAAATCTCCGTGAATTTACTGCCTTTTGCGTAATCTGCCCTATAAACCAGCTTATATTCTCCCGGTTGCATGGCAGTTGTCCATTGGGTTGTTTCATAAGGGAAGTTATAAACCCAGGTGCTAAGCCCGTTTTTCACCTCATACAGACTGGCAAAACCTTTGGCGCCCAATTCAAAATTGACCACTCCAGGTTGCGAAAGAACGATTTTTTTGGGTTGTGCCGCCTCCAGCTTCACGTTACTCAGCACCGTTTTGGGGAAAGTGAATATTTCCAAATCATAGGTGCCGGTCAGGTATTGATAAGATTGACGGAAGTCCTGGTTGTTGAGAATTTCTCTGCTGCCTGCTTCCCGAATGATCACCGGGATTTTTCTGCCGTATTCTGAGTAGCCTTTCATGGAGAAGGACAGGCTTGTTTGTGGTACTTTGACTGGTATTACATTGTGCTGGCCTCCTGTAATATTGACGTTCTTTAATTTGGCAGGAGGGACAGAAAACACTGTGAGGTCATAAGTCCTGATGGCATCAATGGTGACAGAATCCGGCCTGCCTGTCTGGTCGCGGTAGTGTACGAAGTCGTAAACATCGGTGCCTGTTTCTGCATCGGAAAAACTGATGTTGAGGTCTGATACTGTTTTGTTGTTTTGATGATCCAGTAGTTCAACACTTACGGTCGTTTCTTCCAATGTCTGTACCAGGATGTCGTTGAGGGTATTGCGAAAAGCGGGTACATCTGTCGCATTGAAGTACCGGCCAAGACAGGTGAAGTTTTCGCTGTATTGTACATCTACACCCAGCCCTATCACAAATGGTTTGAGGTAAATGTTTTTTGACCTGAGTGCCAATGAGACTTCGCACGGGTCTCCATCGCATGACTCAATTCCATCGGTGATAATGATGACCACATTGCGGTAATCAGAAGAAGCTGGGAAGTCCGTTGCTGTTTGTTCCAGAGAGTAAGCGATAGGAGTGGTGCCTTTGGGTTGTAATCCCCTCAGTTTTTGAATGATCTGATCATGGTTGGCAGGCCTGAATGGTACTTCCAGTTTACTGTCTGTACAAACCTGTCTTTTCCGATCATACTGATGTCCATATACCCGGAGTGCCAACTCTACACTTTTGTCAACCTTAAGCGAATCGATGAGGTCGCTCAGAATGTCCCTGGCAACACTGATCTTCAGTTGACTGTTATCCAACTTACCAAGCATACTGCCTGATGCATCGAGCAGGAGTAGAACCCGTGTCTTCTGCGGCGGCGCCTGTTTGTATCGTTGTGCAGTAACTTGTAAACTAATGCCGATGGCAATGGCGCAAAGAAATATCCTGGTGAATTTCATCTCCAAAGGGTGTTTTCTCTATAAAACGCCGGAAGTGGTCTAGTAGTCTCCCAGGGTCTCAGGAAGCTGCTCGAGTGCAGATTGTAGTTGCTCGTCGTTAGGCGCCACACCATGCCATTTGTGCGAACCTTCCATGAAGTCCACACCTTTACCCATGGAGGTCTCCATCAATATGACGATCGGCTTGTTTTTACCGGCAGCAGTCTTGGCATCTTCCAATACGTGGATCATTTGTCCAATGTCATTGCCATTGCACTCCATTACCTGCCATCCAAAGGCTTCCCACTTAGATTTGAGGTTGAGTAATGAGTTAACTTCGTCTACAGGCCCGTCAATTTGCTGACCATTGTAGTCTACAGTCGCAATGATGTTGTCCACTTTATTGTGTGCAGCATACATGGCTGCTTCCCAGATTTGTCCTTCCTGGAGCTCACCATCACCCATCAGGGCATAGACCATGTGGTTGTCGCCATTGAGTTTTTTAGTTTGTGCAGCACCCAGGGCTACTGAAAGCCCTTGCCCCAGTGAACCGGAAGCAATACGCACACCAGGCAACTCCTCCTCGGTGGTGGGGTGGCCTTGTAGTCTGGTGTTGATCTGTCTAAAGGTACTCAACTCTTTAGGCTCGAAATAACCACTTCGTGCAAGTACACTGTACCATACAGGTGATATGTGACCATTGGAGAGGAAGAAGAGGTCTTCGCCTTTTCCATCCATGGCAAATGAAGGGTCATGCTCCATTTGATAAAAATACAATGCCACAAAAAAATCAGTACATCCCAGAGAACCACCCGGATGCCCTGACTGACAGCCGTGTACCATCCTCACGATGTCTCTTCTGACTTGTGAAGCAATCTTCTTTAATTTTTCAATGTCCGGTTTTGCACTCATAATTATCACCTAGTTATTGGGCGAATTTAGCCATTCTATCCAATATGAAGTTAGAGATGCTGGATTTTATTGGGGATGAGATGGATTTTTTTCTCCTGTAAATCCTAGGGGTGAACAAAACAAACCTCGTCTCTCAGAAGAATGAAAGTTGTCCTGCATTTCCCTAAAATAGTAAACGATCGCTATTGTAAAGTAGATAACAAACCCGTTAGCTCCGCCTCTAGATTAGGGTTGGATGGACGTTTGGCATTGGCGTCAAGAATATTACCCTCAGTATCCAGCAGGATGTAACGTGGAATGCCGGAAACCTGATAGTCGGTAAAGAACTGATCTTCTCTGTCGGCAATCAACTGTGTGCCTCCAAGGCTTTCTTCTTTGACCATCTTTTCCCAGCTGGCTTTATTGCGGTCTTGTGAAATGCCAACAAACTTGACTTTTTGTCCTTCAAACTTCTGCATCAATTGTTTGGTGTCGGGAAATTCTTTGATGCATGGCAGGCACCAGGTGGCCCAGATATCGATGTAGACAATATAGCCTCTGAAATCAGCCAATGTCATTTCTGTGCCTTCCATATCGGCAAAATTAAAATCGGGAGAGGGTTTGCCTTTGGCAAGCTTACTAATGGCCTCATAGACCTTGCTCACTTCTCCCAGTCTGTCTTTATCAGACAGATCAGACAGATTCGTAGAGATGATTTCAAAGACCTGATCCAGTTCTTTGGTGCCATCCAGCCTGTATTTTCCTATATTATAGAGTAGTTCTCTTTTAATATTTGCTGCGGTGATCAAGCTATCTACTGTTTTTACATGCAATAGCACGTAGTCGATGCCGTCCTTATAGGCTTCAGATGCTTTCTTCTGTGCGTAACCACTCACTGCAAAATAGTACCCTGGGGCAATCAGCAAATCTCCTTGATTGGGGTTGAAATCTTTGTAGACATCAGGATAGTCATCGCTTACTTTAAACTTTTGTTTACCAGTCACAAACTGATGCATGCCCTCATAGTTTGATTTCTTGTCGAGCAGTCCATAATTGAGGCTATTGGTTTCCAACAGTTGAAAGCGATCATCAGCAATGTCTGAAGAATCCAGCAGGGATACGTTCAATTGATGAAGTGAATCTGCCAGGTCGAGAAAGTCGTTTTCGTCCAGCTTTGCGTAATAACCATAGTAATTGAGCTGACCAAATCCCTCTTCCAGTAAGTACTTCTTAGCCAGGTAATTGTTTGGTTCCGCGCCTGTGCCTTCATAAGCCAGGGTTTCATCATATTGCTGGTAGTCGATGTTCATGCTGAGGTTAAACCCGGGTCTCAGGTAAATCTGATGACTCTCCTGCTCGGCGATTATCCTGTAGTAGCCTTCATTTACCTTGATTCGGCTATCAAAGATACCTGATGAGTCTACTGCAATGCTGTCCTGCACCTTGGAGTATTTATTGATGACATACAGGTAGTCACCCTTGAAGTTGGCAATGGTTCCAGAGAGTGCTACATCATCGTTGGCCTGAGGCGCTGATTGATTCTGGCAAGCTATCGCTGTGAAGATCACAAGGAGAAAAGACAGGTTTTTAATCATGATTGAATTGACTTTTGTGATTTATAAAACTACTTAGAAATGCTGAAATAAGAAACGGTATCGATACGATAAATCAGATTTAAAAAAAGTAGGGCAAAATGCGTGAGGGTTTACGGGAGTCATTGTGCTGAAGGCGTCCCTGCACTGTTGGTAAGGGAAAGCATCCCAGGATCTGATCCGGGGAATAATGTAATAAATCAAAACTATGTCGGCTACAGGGAGTTCATTTATGATTAATTTTGTGCAATCTTGAGCGAGCTTTTATTAATAACACCTCCATTTACCCAGCTGAATACGCCGTATCCGGCAACGGCTTACCTGAAAGGCTTTTTGAATACAAAAGGCATCAGTGCTTTTCAGATGGACCTTGGGATTGAGGTCATCCTGTCCTTGTTTTCTGAGGAAGGTCTGAGATCGGTATTTGACTACGCTGAGGAATATCAAACGATGGAGTCGGCCAACAGTCATCGTATATTCGCCTTACGAAATCGCTATTTGAGAACCATAGGGCCGGTAGTTGCTTTTTTGCAAGGGCATGATCCTACCTATTCCCGGTTGATTGCTACGGAAAACTTTCTCCCTCGGGCGGAGCGTTTTGCGCAGTTGGATGAGCTGGAATGGGCGTTTGGTAACATGGGCGTGATGGATAAAGCGAAGCACCTGGCGACTTTGTACCTGGAGGATTTGAGCGATTTCATCATTGAGTGCGTGGATGACCACTTTGGCTTCAGCAGGTATGCAGAGCGTTTGGGAATGAGTGCCAACTCTTTTGATGAGCTTTATGAGGAGCTACAAGATGAAGCTACTTTCATAGACACCTATACGCTGGAGATTCTCCAACAGCGCCTGGAGAAAGCCCAGCCCCAACTGGTGTGTTTTTCTGTGCCTTTTCCCGGTAATCTCTACAGTGCCTTCCGATGTGCAAAGTTCTTGAAGACCAACTATCCTGAGATCAAAGTGGCGATGGGCGGTGGTTTTCCCAATACGGAGCTGAGGAGTCTGAAGGACGTACGCGTTTTTGAGTTCTTTGATTTCATTACACTGGACGATGGTGAGTTGCCGATAGAATTACTGGTGAGACAGCTCGCAGACACTAGTGGGTCGCTGCCTGTGCTCAAGCGTACTTTTCACCTGTGGGAAGGCGAAGCTTATTATAACAACAGCTCTAAGGAGAAGGACTACAAGCAAAGTGAGATCGGAACCCCTGACTATACAGACTTGCTGTTGGATCAGTACATTTCGGTCATTGAAGTGGTCAACCCGATGCATAGTTTATGGAGCGATGGCCGATGGAATAAGCTGACAATGGCACATGGATGCTACTGGGGGAAGTGTACTTTCTGCGATGTTTCGCTTGACTATATCCGTTTGTATGAGCCGGTAACAGCGAAGATGCTGGCCGACAGGATGGAAGAACTCATCGCGCAGACAGGTACAACAGGCTTTCACTTTGTGGATGAGGCGGCTCCACCTGCATTGATGCGTGCACTGGCACTGGAAATCATCAAAAGAAACCTGTCTGTGACGTGGTGGACCAATATCCGCTTTGAGAAAAGCTTTACACTGGATCTTTGTCTGTTGCTGAAAGCAGCTGGCTGTATCGCCGTTTCCGGAGGACTGGAGGTAGCGTCTGACCGGTTGCTGGAGGTGATTGACAAAGGAGTAACCGTAGAGCAGGTAGCGGTAGTATTGCGTAATTTCACTGAAGCAGGCATCATGGCACATGCTTACCTCATGTATGGCTATCCCACGCAAACGGTACAGGAAACCATTGATAGCCTGGAGATGGTGCGGCAGCTTTTTGAATCCGGTGTTTTACAGTCTGGTTTCTGGCATCAGTTCGCACTGACGGCGCACAGCCCTGTAGGAATGGCGCCAGCTGAATATGGCATTACGCCACACTATGAGACCATCGAATTTGCCAACAATGATGTGCAGTTTGAGGATAGTACGGGCATCAACCATGACCTGTTCAGTGATGGGCTGAAGAAGTCTTTGTTTAACTACATGCATGGTATGTGCTTTGAGTATGCGCTGTCTGAGTGGTTTGACTTTGAAGTTCCACAGACTTCCGTTGATAAAGATTATATAGTGGATTGCCTGCAGGCTGAGCCTTTTGTGCAAGTTCGTAAGACGGCAAAAATCGCGTGGATAGGAGAAGAGCCTTTGCTATTTGAGGAGCCTAAGAAAAGAAAGGGCCGGGAACAATTGCGTATGGAGCTTTTCGATGGCACAGGTGATTACTCGCTGAAAATGGATAGGGAAGAAGGTGAGTGGCTGTTCAGGTTTTTACAGGAGATTGCGATCATGGATGGGGGACGTCCTGCTACTTATGAGACCATGAAATCTGAATATGAAGCAGCCTTTGCCGATTTTGAGCCGTTTTGGTATTCCAAACCTGTGGAGGTGTTGCGGCAAACGGGATTGTTGGTTTTATAAGAAATCCTTTTTGGGGACTCAAAGGGTAGCAGGCCCTGAGGCCTGCCTGTGATATTGTCTTACTGCCTTAGGCTTTCTTAACCTACGATTTGTGTAGTGTGGTCTTTCGTTTTTACCTTCTCAATGACTTCTGTAATAATACCTTCTTCGTCAATGACAAAGGTGGTTCTCAGGGTGCCCATGTAAGTCTTTCCATACATTTTCTTTTCGCCCCAGGTACCGTATAGGTTATGTACTTCTTTTTCAGTATCGGCGATCAGATCAAAGGGCAGCGACTGCTTCTCGATGAATCTTTGGTGTGACTTTTCACCATCTCCGCTTACTCCAAGGACTACAAAGCCTTTTTCCTGCAGCATCTCATAGTTGTCTCTCAGGTTGCAAGACTGTGCGGTACATCCTGGAGTATTGTCCTTTGGGTAGAAGTAGATGATGACTTTTTTTCCGCGGTAGTCGGATAGTTTGATTGTCTCACCTGTCTGGATCTTCGCTTCAAAATCGGGTGCTTTGTCCCCAACTTTTAGAATCATATCAGTTAATTTTTGTTTTGTACGTGCTGGTATTTCCAGTCTTATCTTTTACTTCTAGTATTAACTCCCCAGAGAAGGGGATGTTTGGATCGAGTCGGTCTGTCTCTAGTAATTTTCGTTTATAGTCGTATTTTAACAGGAGCCATTTGCCATTGAGTTTGCCCTTAAATGTCTGAATTCCTGATTTATCATCGTCAATGATCAGACTAATTCTTTTGCCGCTGAGCTTTCCTGGTTTGATGGTAGGGCCTACCGAGTCATAGTCAATGGTGTAGTTGACCAGGTTTCTGGTACTGAAACTGATTTGATCGTTCTCCCACTGGCCGCCGACATAGCCTGTTTTTCCCTTGCCGTAGTAGGTGTAGACCCGCGCATATTGCTGGTCGTAGTCACAAACGGGTTTGAGGTTGATCCTGGCATTATTCCTTAGTGGATCTTCTACATTTTGAAAAGTAAAGAATTCCCTGGCGGCTACAGAGTCATAACGGTATCGGTAGCGGAGGTGCAGGGTGTCAAATAAGGTGTTCTTGGTGAAGCTGACCGAAGTCGTGGGATGATAGTAGCTGGCAGAATGCTGAGGAAAGAAACTTTGCGAATAGTCAATCGCTTTTACTTCGGTGCAAAAGTCGACAGAATCTGGTAGCCCATAGCAAAGGTCCCACAGGTAATGGGAGCCGTCTCCGGTCACGTAGTCCGGTGGCATCTGATAGCTGTGGTTGTTGGCAAAGACCTCCAGCAGGTGGCTGTTTCCCCTGTCAGGGACAAAAATCTTGAGCGTATTACCGATGACCTCCAATTGCCTGCTTGATTGCTTCTTTTTAGCGCTGGCTGTAGCATTTGATGACGGTGCCTGGTTGGCGACAAATTCAAAGGTCGATTGATTGCCAAACGAATCTTTCATGGACATCCTGATGGTGGATTGCTTATCGGCATTGATCTGTAAAATACCATTTTGTATCAGGTTGTCATAGAATCCCAGTGTATTGCCGTCTGACTTGTATAGTTTATTGAATCTCCTGCCTCCCCGGACGCTGTTCTGATAGTTGGTATGCACGAGGATGTTGCGCATTTTACCATAAGGGATGTATCGGATTCGTTGCTCAAAAAAGACCTCGTCGTCCAGTGCGGCTACCAGATCCGGGATGCCGTATTTATTGTTGGTGCCGTTTGCTTTGTCATAAGCGTAGATTTCTACCCCAATCTCTCCACTGAGCGACACTTGCTCAGAAAGGCCGAATTTATTTTGGCCTTTGCTGACTGCGTCAAATTCAAATCTTCCAAATTGACCATTGACCCGGGCTGTCGGCGATAAAGTGACAAAGGCCATCCGGACCAACAGGGGCGATAAATTGTCCTTGATTTCTGAAAAGCCTACTTTGAGTGGGTCCAGCACAAACTGGTTTTTATCTCTGATTTCAAAGTGGAGATGTGGGCCGCTGGAGGATCCTGTGTTGCCAGATAATGCAATGACCTCTCCCTTCTTGATGGGGAACTCAGATTTGCCGGGAAAGAGGTCTACTGCGAAAGATTTTTTATTGTATTGTCTTTTGATAAGGTATTGCTGCAGTGGCTCCTTTAGCTCTTTCAGGTGGGCATAGACGGACGTGGTACCATTGGTGTGTTTGATGTACAAGGCATGTCCATAGCCTCCTGTGGCTATTTTGATCCGACTGACATAGCCATCCGCAGCTGCATAAACAGGCAGCCCGGAGACACCGCTGGTTTTGATGTCAATACCACCATGAAAGTGTGTAGATCGTAGTTCTCCCATACTGCCTGATAAGAAATTTTGCAGCCCAGGTCTGATAGGGAAGTGGTAATAATTTTGTAATTCTTTGTACTGTGCGTTCTCGGATATGCTGATCATGCATAACAGAGCGATGATGTATGTCCTACTTAACTTCGAAATCCAGTAATTTTTCTCCATCTAAAAAGCCCTCTAGTTTATCCCCGATCTTCACTGGTCCTACTCCTGCCGGGGTTCCTGTAAATATCAGGTCTCCGGTTTTTAATTGAAAGTATTTTGAAATAAAAGAGATGATTTCTTCAAAAGAATAGATCATGTGTGAAGTGTCTCCGGACTGGACCACTTCGCCATTGAGGTGTAATTCAAAGTGAAGATTTTTCAAAGCCTCGTAGTCACCAACCGGTTTAAACGATGAAATCGGTGCAGAATGGTTAAATCCTTTGGCAAGTGCCCAGGGCAGACCCTTCTTTTTGGCTGCCGACTGCAAGTCTCTGGCGGTAAAATCAATACCCAGTGCAATCTGGTCAAAGTACTTATGGGCAAATTTGGAGGCAATGTCTTTACCTTCCCTGCATACCCGCAGTACGATTTCCAACTCATGGTGGACATCATTTGAGATGGCTGGGTAGTAAAATGGTTCGTTGTTTTTCAGCAAAGCAGTATCGGGCTTCGTGAAGATCACAGGTTCCGTGGGTGTTTCATTCCCCAACTCTTCAATGTGAGCTACATAGTTTCTGCCTACACAAATGATTTTCATATGAATGCAATTTGATCCTTAACGGCCTCAAAAATGAGTAAATTACTGCTAACGAGGTGCGGCGTGGCCATGTTTTCTGTTCCAAAGTGTGATATTCGGGAAATGAACGATCTGGGCGTTGGAATTTTCTTTGGGCAAATGGCTGACTTTTTGGTCTTCTCTACACTTATTCGGAGACATGTTGCTTTTCATGTGCCCTCATGCCGTCGGGCAAATTCCTTTGGTCACCGTTATTTGCAGGTTGTTGACCGAATGATCTGATATTTTTTGCGTTTTGACATATCTTCTGTCGACTTTTTTGGGTTATTTTACTAGTTCAAAGTGAATTCAAAGCGATTTTATCAATAGAAACTAAAGATATGAAGAGATTATATGCAATATGCGCTGTCTTGTTTAGTCTAACGGTTTACCAATGTACTACTGTGGCCGTGACAGGTAGAAAGCAATTGAGCCTGATCCCTGATTCTCAAATATTGCCATTGAGTGCCAATCAATATGTAGAGGTCATCCAGGCCAGCAATTTGTCCTCCAACAAGGAGCAGCGGGACCTGGTATTGGGGGTAGGTCAGCGTATTCAAAAAGCGGTAGAGACCTATTTTGCCAATGAAGGGCTAAGTAGCCAGTTAAAGAATTATAAGTGGGAGTATAACCTGATAGAAGATGATCAGGTCAATGCCTGGGCGATGCCTGGTGGTAAAGTGGCATTTTACACAGGTATTTTGCCAATATGCCAGGATGATCAGGGAGTAGCCGTGGTCATGGGTCATGAGATTGCACATGCTGTGGCCAACCACGGTAGAGAGCGAATGAGTCAGGGGCTTGTAGCGCAACTGGGCCTGTCGTCTTTGCAAGTGGCGCTGGGACAAAACCCTACGGTGACCAAAAATCTGTTGCTACAAGCTTCAGGAGCGGCAACCAATTTAGGCATCATGGCTTTTGGCCGAAACCAGGAAACTGAAGCCGATCGTTTAGGACTGATTTTCATGTCAATGGCCGGATATGACCCTAAAGCAGCACCGCAGTTTTGGGAAAGGATGGCGGCACGTAGCGGAGGAAGTTCTACACCGGAATTTTTGTCTACACATCCATCCACAGCTACCAGAATCAGCGACCTGAACAGGGCTGTTCCGGAAGCGATGCAATATTATAACAAAGGGCGTTAGTGTCTCGCTGGTTGAAGGAGAAAAAATTAAAAGGCTTTCTAAATTGAAAGCCTTTTTTTGTGTTTAATGATCACAAACAGCACTGTCCATTTTGAATGGTGCCACAGCAGAGACTAAAAGGTCCCAAGTTGACAACACAGAGGCCAGTTTTCCCTCCAATGTACACGTTATAACACCCCGATGCAGGACATATTTGATTGGGGATGTTGCCGCCCGTGACAAATTTCTGATCTGTTTTTGAAATCTCTTTTGCGCCTTTAATCTTTAATAAATTATTTTTCATAATAGCATCAATTAGTGAAAGTTTGATTTATGATAAGATAGCGGTTATTCTTTGCTATTTGAAGGAACTTGCGCCGCAATAGCGCTGATTCTTTGTAAATGGGCGCATCGTGTGGTTTTAAACCCTTGCTGTGAATAATCACTGATTTTCAGCCGATTACTCCCAGCGTTACAGTCGATTGGTGTAGGATCTGAATAAGAGATTTGCTGATGGTTGGATTAAGAGCTGATTCTATGAGTAGAATGATATTTGGGCTGGTAAAAAAGGCCTTCCAATCTGGAAAGCCTTTTTTGTCATAATGAACAAACCCCGACCCAAGGGTACGGGGTATCTCTGTCGGCCAATAGTTTCTTATCGACTCAAGAGTCGGGGAATTAGGTATCCCTCAGGGATTAAAAGTAAGGTGGCAGGCAGCATTTATTGCCATATACAGTGCCGCAGCAGTCGCTGAACGGGCCCAAATATACCACACAGGTACTTCCATCATCTCCACCGCCAAAGTAATCGCGGTAGCAGCCTCCTGCAGGGCAAATGGCTGTAGTAGAACCACCGGCGACTAACTTTTGATCTCTTTTTGAAATCTCCGTCACACCTTTAATCTTTAATAGGTCTTTTTTCATGATTGCATTAATTAGTTATAAAAAATCTCTTAGTTGAAGATACGGCACTTTCATTGTTTTATGAAGTGATTTCTGTAAGGATATCAATTGTATTTTGTATCTGGGAGGAGTAGGTGGCGGCTTACTCAATTGAAAAGGAGGCTACTGAGACAAAATGAATACCAATCTCTGATTTGAAACTTTATTCATGGTCCTGATGTAGACAGTTTAAACCGGCTGATGCGAATGTGAAGAGTAGTTGATTAGAAGTATTTCTGTTGGTCTTAAATAACAAAAAGCCTTCGTATATCAGAAGACTTCTTGTAATATTCAATACTATTTTCTTCAATAAAGAACCCTTATTACAGGCAGCAAACTTGCTGGAAACCTTGATTTTGCAAAGTTCCATGACAGAGTGCACCTGACCTACTTGGAACCAAACAAGTATTTGGACCTAATGGACAAAACAGAAACTCTGACTGGCAGCCTGTGGGGCAATCGGATAACACTAAACCTCCGTTTATCGATTTTTGAGTGTTTTTGTTGATTGAACTGACACCGGAAATTTTTAATAATGAATTTTTCATAGTTGTTTACAATTAGTTTTCAATAATTAGTTGATTATGTATTTAAGTTACCGCTAATCTTCCTGAATCAGAAGGGCTTTATATGAATATGGCATACAACTGTTTGTTGTGTCGCCTGCCTGACTTTTGACAATATTTTAGTCTGAAGTGAGGGCAATAAAAAGGCCGTCCTGGAAGAAAGATTTTCAAATAAAATCCTTTCTACGATGCTTAGAGACAACAAACACCATTCAAAATGGCTCCTGTGCATTCTTCACCGTATTCGTTGATCACTACACATAAATGACCGTTGCCCGTGTACCCGGGACAATCGTAGTATTGGTAACATCCAGACCCACATGAACTGGGACCGCCCAGGCGTCCTCCATTGAGCTTTCTCTGTTTTTCCTTCCCAATAGACTGAGCGTTCTTGATTTGCAAAAGTGTTTTTTTCATAATAGCATCAATTAGTTTTTACAATAATTTAGAACTCTAATAGATAGTTCTTAATAGAGAACACTTATTTCGCATAACTGTTTTGTGCTTTGGGCTGACATCTCTTTATACTTATTGATATCCTTTTTATTCAGGTGACTCACATTGCGGTAGTTGAGTATCAAAAGAGCCCAACCCAATAAACGAAAAAAGGCTTCCCTTTTTTGGAAAGCCTTTTTAGAAATAACTTGATGCTCCTTCTTAGATGCAGCATTTGCCATTTTGGATGGTACCGAAGCAAGCTGCTCCAGAAGGGCTTGGCACGGCACAAGGATGGCCGTTTCCGCCCGATCCACCACCTGGACAGAAGTACAGTGAATAACAACCTGACTGGCAGTCGCTTAGTACGGGAGTTAACGATAATCCACCATTCAATGATTTTTGTGCTACCTTCTGAATTTCTGTGGACCCGGCAATTTTTAACAATGATTTTTTCATAATAGTATTATTTGATTTTTAGTTGATCCCATAGAGGAGGAGATTGTTACGTGTGATTTTATCAGTTTTTTTGATTTTGCCTGCTGGATGACAAATAGGTAATGCTATTCTTGTAGTCGTTGCTTTTTTAAAGAATTTTATATAGGCCTTGAATGCGTGTTGATAGTCCAGTTAGTCGGTTGCTTTGACTTGAGCAGTCAATGAGGCTTACGTTACGTGCCCTTTACATTGAAAACGGGGATGGGCCAACTTATCTGGCTGTTGATTTCCATAGCTTTGCTGAGGATACTTACCTGCTAAAAATATTGTGATCAATTTATCTCTAATCCTATAATAAATATATTTTTGCCCACTATGGGAGTGGATGCTATCATCACTTTGCTGGTCATTCTGGTTGCAGTAGTACTTTTTGCTACCGAGATGCTATCGATAGACCTCGTGGCACTATTGATCATCATATCGTTGGTTTTAACCGGAGTCATTTCACCCACGGAGGGAGTGAGTGGCTTCAGTAATCCAGCGACTATTACAGTGGCCTTCATGTTTGTGATCAGTGCTGCGTTGCTTAAAACAGGTGCTTTGCAGTATGTGACTTATGGTGTTTCTAAGGTCTTTAAAAGTAACTTTACCGGGGGTATGGCGCTCATGATGATCTTCATAGCATTTGTCTCTGCTTTTATCAATAATACGCCTGTGGTGGCTGTATTCATCCCGGTCATTATCCAGATAGGTGCAAAAACCGGGATAAGTCCCAAGAAGATGCTGATCCCATTGTCTTTCGCTTCCATCATTGGCGGATCTTGCACCTTAATAGGAAGCTCTACAAATATATTGATCAATGGTATTGTCGTAGGTGAAGGGTTGGCACCCATCAAGATGTTTCAGATGGCCCCATTCGGTATTTTACTGGTAGTGCTGGGTGTGGTGTACCTCGCTTTTCTTGGATATCGGCTGTTGCCGAAGGGTAATCCCCGTGGACTGGGTGAAAAGTTTGGCATGGGCGATTATATTGCAGAGATAGAACTCACCGAGGATGACGATTCGGTGGGTCAGCTCATTATGAATGCCAGCTTGATCAGGGAACTGAGCATGGATGTGATGGAAGTGCGGCGTGGCGGCAGTATTTTTAACCTGCCACAGGGTGACTTTCGGCTTTTGGCCGGAGACTTACTCAAAGTCAGGTGTGACCGCGATCATATCAAACAGCTCAAAGATCGTACGAGGATTTTTACACAGTCAGCAGTTCGGATAGATGGCGATTCACTCAAAGGAAAAAACTCCACATTGGTAGAATTAGTGATCAGAGCATCTTCGCCGGTAGAGGGAAAGACCTTGAAAGAACTGGATTTTAGAAGAAGTTATCGTGCCATTCCTCTGGCCATCAGACACCGGGAGGAGATAGTGCATAACAACCTCTATGAGACCAAATTGAGGTCTGGGGACGTGATACTGGCAGATGTGAAATCTCACTATTTGCAGGAATTGACCAAGAAAGAGCCTGGAAAAGACAACCCTTTTATCGTACTTTCAGAGGATGTTTTGATGGACTTTGACCATAAGAAGTTCTTCGTTACCATCAGCCTGATTGCTATAATGGTACTCCTCGCTACCCTGGATCTTGTGCCAATTATGGTGGGGGCTATCACCATCGTTGCAGCATTGGTGTTGACCAATACCATTGACATGAAGGAGGTATATTCCACCATCAACTGGAAAGTGATCTTTTTGCTGGCGGGTGCCCTGAGTCTGGGTGTGGCGATGAAAAATACCGGTTTGGACTTGTTGCTGGCCAACTTGCTGGTAGATTCATTGGGTCCGCTGGGTCCGGTATTTGTATTGTCGGGAATATACTTGTCTACTGTTTTATTGACAGAGTTGATGTCCAACAATGCCACCGCGGCGATCCTGGCACCTATTGCCATACAGACGGCTGATGTGATGCAGGTGAGCCCCATTCCCTTTATCATGGCTGTTACCTTTGCTGCTTCAGCCAGCTTTATGACTCCTGTTGGCTACCAGACCAATACCATGGTATATGGCGCTGGTAATTATCGCTTCAGTGACTTCTTTAAAGTAGGTTTCTGGCTAAGTCTGGCGTTTTGGTTATTGGCTACTTTATTGATTCCGATTATCTATCCCTTTTGATGAGACCATGACGAAGACCAACCGAATTCCGCTACTGCGTTCTTACAAGCTCTTGGGGGAGACAAATGAATATACTGGTGATCCATTGGGTTTTTTACAGAGAAATCAGGAGATACATGGAGATGCTTTTGCGTTTCGTTTGGCGCATCGGGTTATCCATTTTGTCAATGACCCTGCTCCTATTCATCATATGCTGCAGGCCAATCACCGCAATTACAAGAAAAGTCTCGCTTACAGAAAGCTGAGTCTAATGCTGGGCAATGGCTTGTTTACAAGCGATGGCGATTTCTGGCTTCGTCAGCGCAGACTTGCGCAACCAGCGTTTCACAGAGAAAGGATAGAAGGCTATTTTGAGATCATCAAACGCCACACGGCAGACTTTGTCACCAGTGCATGTCATGCTCAATCAGGCATCATGTTGGGTAGCGAAATGACCAAGCTGGCGCTGAAAATCATTTCAGAAGCTTTGCTGGGGCTAAATTTACAAAACCAGTATGAGATCATCGAGGAGAAGTTGCCCTGGCTGATGCGATTCATGATCCGCAGGATTACCTCCGGACTCAGTATGCCGCTCTGGATTCCAACAGGTAATAACAGGCATTTTCAGCTGTACTCTCGCGAAATCAGGCACATGATTGAGGAGATGATCACTGAAAAGCGATTAGACCCTTCTGGCAATGACCTGTTGACAGAATTGATCAATATGGTGGATGAAGAAACTGGTGAGGGGATGAACAATGAACAGTTGACAGATGAGGTTCTCACATTTTTCCTGGCGGGGCATGAAACCACTGCAGTGGCTGCTTTTTGGACCATGTACCTTTTGGGTGTTAATCCAGAAGCTACTGCTAAGTTAAAGGCGGAGTTGTCCGGTCTTAAATTCTCTGAACTGCAGCTTTCCGATCTCCGTGAATTGAGCTACCTCGATGCGGTCATTAAAGAGTCTATGAGGATATACAGCCCGGTGTGGGTATTGGGAAGAGAAGCACTTGCAGACGATCAGATTGGGCCATACCATATTTCAAAAGGGGATAGCATCATCTTTAGTCCATATATGTTGCATCGGCATACAGCCTATTGGGATGATCCATTGTCATTTAAGCCGGAACGATTCATAGACGGTACTGAAATTGTGAAAAATACTTACTTCCCATTTGGGAATGGCCCACGGTTGTGTATCGGAAAAAGCTTTTCACTACTGGAGCTGAAGGTCATGCTTTTTGCGATGGTTAATGAATTGAATTTACAGTTTGAAGATGTCACATTTCCCGGTTTTGACTGCTCGTTGACCTTAAGGCCTGCTGAGGACCGGGCGGTGCGAATTGGTCGTTGACTGCCTGCTATTCCCTGGTAAAATCTTCAGTCTGTTGAGAGGTGCTCTTTTGCTAGTGCGGCCTGGTGTGCCAATGTACTTAAAGTGTATTTTGTTCGGCTGAACGCCCGGGCTAAGGATAGGAGCTAGCTACCAGGCCCCTGGTGGCCGTGTAGCGCGGATAGCCTGACCTTGGTCCCGGATTAAGTCCGGGGCGAGGGAGCCCCCAATACGTTAAGTTAATAGCATTGAACCCAGTGCTGGTTGTCAATTCATAATCCGCAACCCTACTGAAACATTGATTCTTGAGATGTCATTGTCTTCAGTGAGGATCTGTGTGCCGTTGTTGCCTTCCAGCGTTGTTCTGCTGAGGGTGCCGAAGGTACCAGAGACCTCAATGCCCATCATGATGTTCTCCATCAGGATGAAGTCAGCACTTGCGGAAAGGTGATAGCCGAGGGTTCTGGCTGTTGCTGTAAATGGATCCACCCGTAGAAAATCATCCCGGTACCACATATGACCCAGACCGCCTCCCAGGAACAATGTGAAGTTTTCGATACCAGTGTCCACATGGTAGGTGAAATGAGGGCCGATATAATTGATCTTCACATCATCGGCGAGTGTTCCTGTAATGGTATCATTGGTGACATTGTCGATGAACAGTACATTATCAATGCTTTCCTGCGTAAAAAAATGATCGTAGACTAATCCAACACCTACGCGGTTTTTCATGAAGAAATTGAGCTCTCCTTTCAGAAACCACCCTGAGTTCACTCTCCGGCTATAATCCTTAAAGAAATCGGATGCATCTTCTGGTGGTCCGTCAAGTCCCCAGCTGGGCCCGCCATTAAAAGCCAGTCTGAAACGGACATCATTCGGGTCAAATACATATTCCAGGGTACGCTTCTCAGAAAAGAAAATATACTGAAAAGCCAGGATTTCGGATTTAGGTTGATTGATCCTGACAACCTTTTTACCTGTTCGATAAGCGTATTTCAAGTGGGTCTCGGTTACCTTAATGATTTCTACATTCAAAGAGTCACCTTGTTTGGTCACTACCAGGTCTTGAGCATGTGCAAATTGCGCAGATGCAAACCACGTAAATAAGATGCTGAGAAGGATTAAGTGTTGTTTTTTCATCGAAAAGCTTTTCAATAACGGCATGAAAACGAATCAACCGCGTACTTTATTGACCCATAACATCAAAAATACGTTGTAAAATTCATTCGAAGTAATTTCAATGGGGATATTGTCCATGAACGACAGTTTTCAGAGGCACTGAAGAATTGAAATAATGTGTGGATCGCAGCGCAACAGGGCATGGCTACTGATGCCATTGTTATATTATTGTTAATTCTCGAAAGTGGTCTGGTGTTTTCCTGATTCTGAATGCCTTCTTTTCTGTATTTACATTCTGAGTTCTTTCAGATTTCATGTCGAAAAATCTAAGCTCAGCTTGAAGATAAGCGATGTGTTTAGTGTTTAAGTATTTGATTTTCAGTGGAATAAATAGTAATCGTTGCCCGTCTGGTAACAAATCAAGAGGATTTAAGCGGGTGGAGAACAAAATGACTCAATCATTGGTTTTAAAAGTTTCTGCTGTGAAGCTTATTGATTCTTGTCGGAGCCCTTTTATATCAAAGGTCAAAGTTCTACATTTGAGTGGATAAAAATGTGCCATGGACCCTATTAAGAAAATACTAGTTGGACTGGACATGTCAGAAATGGACAATACGTTGATCAAGTTCATTTCGTTTGTAACCAAATCATCCCCTGCTACTGACATTTATTTCATCAATATTGTCAATAGTACTTCGGAAGGACTGTTTCTAAGCCCTGATTCGAAGAAGATTGACAAGAAAGCGGTGGAAACCCATCGACAAAAGCTACAGGATGAAGTAGACAATGCTCTCAATGCCACCGGTAAAGTAACAGTGCATCTGATTGTAAGGTTGGGGTCTAAGGCAAAGGAGATTCTGAAGTTCATAGAATCTGAGAAGATTGACATCATGGTGACCGGGCACAAAAAGCACTCTAAGGGTAGCGGTGTGCTCAATCAGCGGCTGGCAAGGCGTGCGCCATGTTACCTCATCATTATTCCGGAAGGTCACATGCCTGAGTTGACCAAACTATTGCTCCCCATTGATTTTTCCGAGTATTCCAAACAGGCTCTTGAATATGCAGTGTATATCTCGAGAAGTAATCAGGATCAGATAGAGTTGGTTTGTTTGAACATCTATCAGGTACCTACAGGCTATCACTATTCGGGCAAAACCTATGAAGAGTTTGCCGAGATTATGAAAGAAAATGCCGATAAGGAATTTACTTCCTGGATCAGCAGAGTAGAGACCCAAGGCATTAAAATAACCCCTGTTTTCGTACTCGACAGGCACGATAATTTTGGGCAGGTCGTCAGAAAAGAGGTAGAGGATCGTCAGGTAAGTGGGGTCATCATTGGTGCAAAGGGTAGAAGTGCTACGTCTGCCATTTTCATCGGTAGTACTGCAGAGAAGCTGGTGACGGCCATTGATTATCTGCCATTGACCATTGTTCGTCCCATTGGTAAGACTTCCGGCGTATTAGAATCTCTTGCAGATCTTTAATTTCTCCGTTTCACGATTACCGGTGAGTGCGTCATGCTGCCCTTTACAACGTCTCCTTTTTTGTATTGGAATTTTTCATCTCTTACAATTAGTTTCGACCCTTTGACATCATTCAGAAGTAAAAGTTGATGGCTTCCCAGGTAGTCAACACGTGTTACCGTACCTTCAAAATCGGCTTTGCCTGTTACATCAATGACAAAACTCTCGGGTCTGTAGTAGAGGATTTTATCTTCCTGCTGCACGCTACTCAGCCGACTGAACAATGAAGCGATTTCGAGGGTGGCGGGGCGTTCATAGATGTCTTGAGGTGTGCCGGTTTGTTTGATTTTTCCTTCGTCAATGACCACAATCTGATCACATAATGCCAACACTTCCTCGGGGTCGTGGCTGACAAAAATCAAGGAACTGCTTGTTTCATCTATGATGTTGTGCAATGCCTTTCGCAACAGTGATTTTGCACCCATGTCCAGATTGCTAAATGGTTCATCCATCAAGATCAATTGCGGTTCTGTTGCCAACGCACGGGCTACAGCCACCCGCTGCTTTTGGCCACCGGACAGCGCTTCCACAAAAGTGTCTCTGAATTCCTCCAGCAGGCAAATCCTGAGCATCTTTTCCAGTCGGTCTTCCCTGTAGTCAACCTCATAGGGAAGTAGTTCATACCGGATGTTTTCAGCGATGGTCATCAGGTGCTTTAACCTAAAGTCCTGAAAGACGAGTCTGATTTCTTCATGCCCGGGGACGAGTTTGTCTTCGGGGCCATCAATCACTTCATCATTGAGTAATACTTGTCCCTTAGCGGGCTGCATCAATCCGGCAACGGCTTTGAGTAAGGTGGTCTTTCCTGAACCACTTCTTCCAAAAATACCGAGGATGCTTTTGGAAGGCAGTTCAAATGAAACGTTTTGCACCACATGATGATCGCTGCCGGGATATTTGACTGCCAGGTTTACAACCTTTAGCATTGTTTAACCCTCGTAGGTAACCCTGTATATTTTATGGGCGTAGTCATCAGAGATCAGCATAGAGCCATCTGGCAAGAAGAGCACATCTACAGGTCTTCCCCATGCTTCCTGTTTGGTTTTGTTGAGCCAGCCATCAATGAAAGGCTCATAAGTAGTTCCAGAACCATTATTCTCCGATACCATCATAATTCGGTAACCAATCTTTTTGGTTCTGTTCCAGGAACCATGCTCCGCAATAAATATCTTGTCTTTGTACGCTGAGGGGAACATACTGCTTTCGTTGAACTTTAGTCCCAGCGGAGCAACGTGAGGTCCCAGTTTACGGGCTGGCTTCACGAAATTCTCACAACCAAGCTTACCGCCAAATTCAGGGTCGGAGATGTCACCGGCATGGCAGTAGGGATAACCAAAGTGCTGGCCTGATTCCGTGATGCGGTTCAGCTCACACTGTGGAGAGTTATCTCCCAGCATATCACGGCCATTGTCTGTAAACCACATTTCGCCTGTTTCCGGGTGCCAGGTAAATCCTACCGTGTTTCTTACGCCCTTGGCATAAATCTCCCTTCCAGAGCCATCGGCATTCATCCGGGTGATGGATGCATAGATTTCGTCGCTTTCGCAAATATTACAAGGAGCACCTACAGGGACGTATAATTTGCCGTCAGGACCAAAGGCGATGTATTTCCAACCGTGATGTCTTTCTGTAGGGTAGTCGTCATAGATCAACTTTGGTGCCGGAGGATTATCCAGATTGGCCTCTATGTTGTCAAATCTCCATAGTTTGCTCACTTCAGCTACATACAAACTGCCGTCTCTGAAGGCAACACCATTAGGCATTCTCAGGCCTTCGGCGATGAGATATTGTTTGTCTGCTCTGTTGTCTCCGTCAGTGTCTTGCAAGGCATAAACATTGCCGGCACTTCGTGTGCCAACGTATAATATGCCTGAGGGAGAAAGTGCCATTGACCGGGCATTTTCTACGTCATTTGCCCAGACGTCTATCCTGAAACCCTCTGGTAAATTCAGGCGATTCAATTCAGGGTATTCTGAGGAAAGCCCTACCTGATTAACAGCAACTACTTCCGTGTTTTCTGCTCCCTTCCTCTCAGAAGGTTGACTGCATGAATATTGGAACAAAGCCACTAAAACCATTAAACCCAATGAAAATCTGTTCATAAACGTAAATTTTAAATGCAATTGTCGTCTTTCTATGTGCGGAACGCCTCCATAGCCGTACCGTCTGTTGACAATTCAAAGATAAATAGGAAGTAGAGAAGAAATTTGCCTCTGGTGTAATAATCAGAACAGATCTTTTACATTGATCGATTGTACATGCAAATCTGTCAATATCTCATGGTTTTTCGATTTATATTTGCTGCTATGTTATCCATCAATAGTTTATCGTATTTTCTCGGGGACAGGGCTTTGTACAATAATGCCTCCCTCCACATCAAGCCAAAGGATAAAATAGGGTTGATCGGCCTGAATGGTACTGGGAAATCAACGCTTTTGCGGTTGATCAACAATGAGTATCAGGCTGACGAAGGAGATATTCAAAAAAGCAATGATTGTACGATTGGTTTCCTCAATCAGGATTTGTTGTCCTATCAGACAGATGATAGTATTCTTTCTGTGGCAATGGAGGCATTTGCAGATGCGCTTCATATCCAAAAGCAGATAGATGAGGTGCTGAAGCAGATGGAGACCAACTATGAAGATCAGCTGGTGGATAAGCTGACCAAATTACAGGAGCGATTTGAGGCCCTGGAGGGTTACAGCCTGCAATCAAAAGCCGAGGAAATCCTGGAAGGAATAGGTTTCAATACCAAAGACCTCAAGCGGCCACTGAGAGAGTTCTCCGGAGGGTGGCGCATGCGGGTAATGCTGGCCAAACTGCTGTTGGAAAAACCGTCATTACTCATGCTGGATGAGCCTACCAACCACCTCGATCTTCCATCCATCCAGTGGATAGAAAACTATCTTAAAACCTACGAAGGTGCGGTAATTGTGGTCTCGCATGACCGCGAGTTTCTCAACAACACGGTGACATCTATCGTGGAGGTGACGGGGGCGCAGCTGGTGCAGTATTCCGGTAATTATAATTTTTACCTGGAAGAAAAAGAACTGCGCAACGAGCTGCAAAAGAACGCATTTGAAAACCAACAGCAAAAGATCAAACAAACCGAGCGGTTCATTGAGCGCTTTAAAGCCAAAGCTACCAAGGCCAGGCAGGTGCAGTCACGGGTAAAGTCGCTTGAGCGGATGGACATAGTGGAAGATGTGTTGGAAGAGAATGCCACGGTTAACTTCAAGTTCAACTTCCAGCAGAAGTCAGGAAGGCATGTAGTGACCATGCTGGATGTGACCAAAGCCTACGGTGAGCTGGAAATACTTAGAGACAGTACAGGACGTATAGAGCGCGGCGATAAAGTGGCTTTGATCGGTGCCAATGGAAAAGGTAAATCAACTCTTTTGCGCATCATTGCGGGTACAGAACCGATTGACGGCGACGTGGAGATTGGTCACAATGTCAATTTTGGCTTTTATGCACAGCATCAGCTGGAAGCGCTCAATGTACAAAACGAATTACTGGAAGAGTTGAAACAGGCAGGCACTGGAAAGACAGAGCAGGAACTGAGATCGGTATTGGGTTGCTTCCTTTTCCGGGATGAGGAGGTGTTCAAGAAGATTAAGGTGCTTTCCGGAGGAGAGAAATCCCGGGTGGCATTGGCCAAAACGCTGATCTCCGAATCCAACTTCCTGTTACTGGATGAACCTACCAACCACCTCGATATGCAGTCTGTCAATATCCTCATCCAGGCATTGCAGCAGTATGAAGGCACTTTCATTGTTGTTTCTCACGACCGACATTTCGTCAACAGGATTGCCAATAAAATCTGGTGGATCGAAGACCAGGAATTGAAAGAGTACCCCGGTAGTTATGAAGAATTCAACTGGTGGAAAAGCCAGCAGGATGCAGGAAAGGTGGTAGAGCAGCCGGCAAAAAAGGAAAAGACGGGACCCAAAAAGCAGAAGCCCAAGACTCAGGAAGACCCTGCAATTAAACAGCTTAAAAAGCAGATTGTCACGGTGGAGCAACAAATCACAGTATGTGAGGAGTCGATCGCGAGCCTGGAAGAATGGCTCAACAAGCCCGATGCTTATGGAAATGAAACGGAGTTTCTGGAGAATTCGGAGAAACTGGCAGCTGCGAGGTCAGAGTTGGAAACTTTGACAGCAGAGTGGGAGTCATTAGTAGAACAAACAGAAGGCTAGTTTATAAAATAGTCTTCATCACAACGATAATACCAAACATCTAAAGGGGACCTCTAAAACCTAAATTGAAAATTTGCTCTGGCCGTGTTGGTCCGATCAAAAATTAGGGGTGCTTTTGTAATTAAACATCAGTAAAATCATACATAATAAACCCATAATGAGAAAGTATTTAATGATAGTCCTGTTGCTGGGCGTTTCTTTGATGGTCAACGGTCAGAAGATCGTGAAACAAGTGAAAGCAAGTGTTACCAAAGCCGGGATTGAGTCAAAGCTTAGGTTTTTAGCGGCAGATGAACTTCGGGGGAGGGACGTAGGAACACAGGAACTGGACATCGCCGCAAGATACATTGCAGAGCACTACCGCGTCAATGGCTTGAAAACGCCGGCGGGGATGGATGATTATTTCCAGCAGGTGCCCTTGGTGAATTTTCGCCCACCGTCGGCTGTCACGCTGGGTATGGGAGACAAGAATGCGACAAAGGATAAAGACTTGATCTTTTTGAATGGTGATAATGGAGATTACAGTGGCGAGACGGTTTTTCTCTATTATGGACTTGAAGCAGACTACAATGGCGTGGATGTAAAAGATAAGATAGTTGTTGTGCTTCCGGGAGAAGGACCAGAGGCCAATCCAAGACGTTACAGAAGATTGTCCAACAAGAAACAACAGTGGGCTACGGAGGCCGGTGCAGCAGGACTGGTTGAGCTATACAAAAGCCGGGAGACACCCTGGAGGCTGATGGCCAACTTTTTATCCAGGCCTAGTATGCGGATGGGTCAACCTTCTGGTGATAAAGTAGCTTTCCTGATGTGGTTACAGGACCTGGATGGACAGTGGGAAAATGCCCTGCGTACACAAAGCCAGCAAATGACAGTGTCTATTGCAGGAAGCGGGAGCGCTGCGATAAGTGCTAAAAATGTGGTGGGCTGGATAGAAGGTAAGCACCCGGAGAAAAAGAAAGAGTACCTGCTGATGACGGCGCACTATGATCATGTGGGTGTGAGAAAAAGAGGTGCAGATCAGGATTCTATCTACAATGGAGCCCGTGACAATGCCATAGGTGTAGCCACTTTGATGGAAACAGTTACGCTTCTGGCCAAAAACAAGCCCGACTATTCTGTGGTATTTGTGGCCTGTACGGCGGAAGAAAAAGGCCTCCTGGGAAGTAGATGGTATGCAGACAATCCGTTGTTTCCGCTGGAAAAGACATTTTTTAATTTTAATACCGATGGCGCAGGCTATAATGATACTTCTATTGCCACTGTCATCGGTTTTGAGCGCACCAGTGTCAATACCATGTTGGAAAAGTCGGTCGTGCCGTTTGGATTGAAGGTCACCGGAGACCCTGACCCTTCGCAGAATCTGTTCGACAGGTCGGACAATGTCAATTTTGCCGCCAAAGGGATACCGGCCTTGACTTTTTCGTGTGGCTTTAGTGCCTTTGACGCAGACATTATGAAATATTACCACCAGGCAGCCGATGAAGTAGCTTCTCTGGATATGGGATATGTGGAGAAATATGCGCGTTCTTTCGTATATGCTGCCTACCTCATCGCAAATAGTAAGGAGAAGCCTTTTTGGAATGAAGGAGACAAATATGAAGCTGCTGGTAAAGCATTATATGGTTTGGAATAATATTCAAAGTTTATGAACAGGAGAATTTTAATCATCACATTTACATTCATCAGTTTACTTTCCGCTTGCGGTTCCAAAACGGAGCCACAAAGCATTGCAGACCGGATGGTAGAATCTGAATATCCGGCAGGATCTGTGCAGCAGGCCTATGCAGGCATTGCCGGTATGGAAAAGGTGAGCGTCAATGGTGACAAGTTTCTCAAGGCGGAAGGGGATTATCTCAATGGCCTCAAACACGGCGCATGGGTGGAATACTACAACGATGGCCTGGTGAAAAGTATCACCAATTATTACGAAGGTAAAAGACAGGGTGTCTCCATCGAGATTTCTGACAGGGGATATGTTGAAAAGAAGGCGTATTATCATAATAACGTCCTGGAAGGACAGTACATGGAGTTCACCCGCAACAAAGTGCAGGAACTAAGGACCTATGTCAATGGCCAGATGAGTGGTCCTAAAAGGTCCTATTATGACAATGGAAATCCCAAAGAGGAAAGCAACTACGTAGACGGAAAAATCCACGGTAGTGCCAAATACTACCGCCAGAACGGAGAGCTATACTTCGAGTACGAATATGATATGGGAGAGCTCGTGGAGAAGGATTAAAACCGCCGGGTCAGTCTCAAACGACCCCAATTGTGTACGACTGCGCGGGTGTTTTCACGGGTGTTGAAGAAAAAGTGCCAGCCGAGATCCAGCTTCTGCCAGTGGACGTTGAAACCACTTTGTGCAACAAAGACCCAGTTGACCAAGTTGTCGGGCATGCTGATGTTTTTGAAAGGATGGTTGCCTTCAATGGTGTAGTTGCTAAACACATATTCGGCGGCCATGCCAATGAAAAAGTAGTACTCCACTGGTTTCTTCCGGGGGTTTTCTGCATCTACATTACCCAATGCCGCATTCCGGTAGCCAGAGCGATGCAATGGTCGTAGTTGCCCAAACCGGAAGATACCACCTTGTCGTACATTGTTGAAAACAGTGCCCAACTCATATTTACTTTCATACACAAAATCAACCTTACCCTCCTGCACAGAAACACCTTTCAGGAGTTCGACCTTCAGATTGGCCAGCAACCTGTTTTCTATCTGAAAGCGCCAGCTGGTAGGCGTTGTGAGGTTGAGTGTCTTGTGCCACCAGGTGTGTATTCTACTGGTGCCAGATGCCGGACCTACCATCCCAATGTCAGGCCTCAGACTGATCAACAAGTCGTTTTTTTTGTAAATACTCACCTCCATTCCCACCGCTGCCAGACCAGCAAACGGACGGTCCTGAAAGAAAATATCGATAAAGTCCAGGATGTCGGGCGTGAAGACCCATTGAGAAACTCTGCCTCCAATGATCAGATTGCATAACTTTTCATTGCGATTTAGTTTTTTGTACAGATCACTCTCTGGTTTCACATTTTTTCGGAAACTGGCAAAAATCCCACTGCTGTAGTATCGGTCCTCATCCTTGGCAAAGGTGAAGAGGTCATTGTCAACGATCAGGTCAAATTCAAACTTGTTTTGGCCATTTGCCGTAGAATCCATGCCAAGGATCAGGATCATTAAAACAAGGAGTTTGTGCATCCCGATCACCGGCTTTGTAGATTTTGGTGTCTTACTTTCCCTTACCCCCTCACCGGTGAGAAGCTGATTACTTTTCTGAGACAATTGTTGTTGATTGACCATTCTGTTGAGAAAACTGTCCATTAAATTTAGCCGTCTCGAAATTACACGGAATCTTCCAGATTACGCCATAATTCTCCACTGATTGCCGGCAGGTGGGTGACTTTTCATTGGATTCGGAAGTGCTTTGAATTGAACTTGATGCCCTGTAAGAATGTATCGCCTCAAGTGACCTGTATTGCACCCCTTGCAGCTACCGTCTATCCCGGAAGGCTGATTTCCATCCCAATCGCTACAAGCAATCAACATTTGATGCTTAAATTGCACGCTGATTTGAAGAAGGCGGGAAGTAGGCAAAGCAAATAGCTATGACAGACAATCATTGGGAACTGAAGCTAAATGAACGTACGGAACAGGGTAACCTGAGGTCGTTGAAGACCACTGAAGGAATGCTTGATTTTGTTTCTAACGACTATCTGGGGCTGGCGCGTAATCATACCTTATATGAGCTCATCAAGCTCCGAATGGACGAGGTGTCGATTCCAAATAAAAATGGTTCCGGAGGGTCAAGGTTGCTGTCTGGCAACAGTGAAATCTACGAGCAGTTGGAAACCATGTTGGCGAAGGTTTTCAGGGCGGAGAGTTGTCTGATTTTTAACTCAGGTTATCAGGCCAATCTCGCGTTACTGGCTTCTGTGCCACAGCAAGGAGATACCATACTCTATGATCAGCTGTCTCATATATGCCTGAAAGAAGGGGCGTGGCTCAGTAAAGCAGAGAGTGTCATGTTTGCACACAATGACCTGGAAGACCTGGAGCGGAAACTCAAATTAGCCAATGGTACAAAGTACATTATCCTGGAGTCAGTCTATTCCATGGATGGGGATTACAGTCCGTTGCAGGCAATGATGGATTTGGCCGAAAAATATGACGCAAAGGTCATCATTGACGAGGCGCATAGTACCGGCGTCCTTGGTCCGGAAGGGGCGGGGTGGTGTGTACAAGAAGGGCTGCAAGACCGTGTTTTTGCCCGGGTTTATACTTTTGGGAAGGCCATGGGCGTACATGGAGCCTGTATTGCAGGTAGTGAAACACTCAAAAACTTCCTGATCAATTTTGCCAGACCCTTCATCTACACTACAGCCATGCCAGTGCATAGCATTGTCTCCATAGAGCAGTCCTTTTTATACCTGTCGCGAAACATGCATTTACAAGAAGCATTGAATCAGCGGATTACTTTCTTCAGGGAAGGGTTGGGGCCATTGCTGGAAACTGGCCGGAATTGCGAGTACCCTGGTAGTACAACAGCCATTCAGCCTTTGATTGTGCCGGGAAATGATTTCATCAAGGACGTCGCGTTCAGACTGCAAGAGGAATGCCTCGATGTGCGGCCAATTCTGGCACCTACTGTCAAAAAAGGAGCTGAAAGGCTTCGAATCAGTTTACATGTACACAATACGGAGAAGGAAATTCAGGTCTTACTCCAGGCTTTGAACAACATTTTATGAAGAAATATTTTGTGACCGCCATCGGGACGGACTCAGGAAAGACATTCTTCAGCGCGATTCTCACGGAAGCGTTGAAGGCAGATTATTGGAAGCCGGTGCAGTCAGGCGAACCAGCAGATAGTAATACCATCCGGGGATTGATTTCCAATGCAGAGACCACGATTTTGAAGGAACGCTATTTCCTTAAGACTCCGGCATCACCTCATGCCTCTGCTGCCATTGATGGGGTGGAGGTCAGGGTGTCTGATTTTGATCTTCCGGATACGGAAAACAACCTCGTTGTAGAAGGAGCTGGCGGATTACTGGTGCCGCTCAACGATGAAGAAACCATTGCCGATCTGATCAAGGCATTGGGACTGCCGGTGATTTTGGTGTCTAACCTTTATTTGGGTAACATCAATCACACTTTGTTGAGTGCACATTATCTCAAGTCGGCGGGCATTCCGGTGAAAGGCATTGTTTTCAATGGCCCTTCAAACCCTGCCAGTGAGGAGGTGATTGAAAAGATGACAGGATATCCGGTGCTGATGCGAATCCCGCAAGAGGATACGGTAGACCAGGAAGTGGTGAAGCGCTATGCAGCGAAATTGAGTCAGGTAATTTGAAGTAGAGAAAGGAGCATGATGAACGAACTATTAAAAACAGACAGAGAAAATATTTGGCATCCATTCACGCCTTTGAGAGGGCAGGCGGAGCCGCAGTTGATAGAGCGTGCAAAGGGCGTTTGGTTATACCGCACCGATGGATCTAAGATTCTGGATGGCGTTTCTAGTTGGTGGGTGAGCATGCATGGGCATGGCAATGAACACATCGCCAGGGCGGTGGGTCATCAGGTCGCTGAAATGGAGCATGTAATCTTCGCTGGTTTTACCCACAGACCAGCTATCAACCTCACAGCAAACCTATTGTCTGTCTTGCCAGAAAATCAGCAGAAAGTCTTTTTCTCCGACAACGGAAGTACCTCTGTGGAGGTCGGGATCAAAATGGCTTTTCAATATTGGCATAACAAAGGAGTGGAGCGCCGCAAAGTCATTGCCATCGACGGTGCCTACCATGGTGACACGTTTGGTAGTATGGCAGTAGGGGAACGCGGAAGTTTCAATATCCCGTTTGAGCCTTATTTATTCCCGGTGGAGTTTATTCCGCTGCCTAATGAGGAAAACAAAAGGGAAGTCATTGCGCAGTTCAAAGCATTGGTCGCCGGTGGTGATGTGTCTTCTTTCATTTTTGAACCGTTGGTGCAGGGGAGTGCCGGTATGCGGATGTATCCAGCTGAGATTCTGGAGGAATTGGTTTCTATTGCGCAGGAAGCTGGCGTGATTTGCATTGCTGACGAAGTGATGACGGGTTTCGGCCGCACTGGAAAGATGTTCGCCACCGACTACCTGGACGCCAATCCAGATATTTTCTGTCTCTCCAAAGGACTGACGGGTGGTACCATGCCGATGGGAATTACGACTGCTTCGTCTAAGATTGTAGAAGCTTTTGATACGGATGACATTTACAAGACGTTTTTTCATGGCCATTCCTACACGGGCAATCCGGTGGCTTGTGCAGCCGCCAATGCCAGTTTTGAATTAACACAGCAGCCCATATTCAAGGAAAATACTACCAGGATCATGGAGCAGCATGAGGAGTTCAAAGCCCACATTCAAGGCCATGAAAAATTGAAGGGCGTCAGAAACCTGGGGACAATCATCGCCATGGAGCTGGATCTGGGCACGACTTCCTACATGAACAAATCTAGGAATGCGATTTACGGTTTCTTCATGGAAAGAGGCATTCTCCTGAGGCCGCTTGGCAATATCATTTACATTTTGCCCCCGTTCATCATCAGCAACGACGAGTTAAAGATGATCTACACGGCCATTGAAGAATTGTTGGATAGTTTGGAATAAAAACTGATTGTAGCTTCCCTCGAGCCAGCTACAAGCTGGTGACTATTAGTTGGCATTAAGGCACAGCCTTAAGCCAGCAACGGGCTGTAGTTTGAGTCGCTGTAGTTCGAGTCCTCTCAAACTACTTTGGCAAATAATTCACCGGAATAGGATTCTCTTTCGTTTCCTGCGTCCAGTAAATATTGACCACCCACCAGCGATTGTTGTCATAAAGCAGTTGAATGCTATTGATGCCACGCATGAAGGGCTTGTCATCATTGACGCTATGGTAGCATTCGTAGGTACTGAAGACCTGAGAGATAGGGCCAAATGTATTACTGGTTCGGTAGATTTCTTTTTCGATAAAACCATTTTCCACCAACCACGGGCCAGACCTTTGGATGTAGTCCTCGGGCGTCATGTACCGTGCTGAGGTGATCTTGGCAGGATTCTCCCAGGTAGGTATCATTTTGGCATCGGGCTTGAACAAGTAGCGGAACAATTCCCAGTCCCTTGCTTCGCCCTTCTCTCCGGAGATGACACCATATAAAGCTTTCAGGGTGTTGTCCAGTGTTTTGACTTTTTCAAGATACTTGTCGTCTGCTGTCTGCGCAAAAGCAACGTTGGTGATAGCGGTGGAAATCAATAATAGAAAAACGGCTAATACTTTCATAAACAGCAATATCGTCAAATTCTACTGTATTTGACAGGAGGATTTGATGGAGGGAATTATTTAGATTTTAGATAGGCCTGTACCCGCACTGGGTGTAGTTTCCGAACCACACCCCAATATCATTCCCTGCCTCGTTCCTGGCTCAAGCTTGTAGCTTGAGCCTACGAATAAAAGCCAGCTTATAGCTGGCCTGGTATCTACTATCAATCACGAATCTTATTGAATAGTCGCTATGAAAGCTAAGTGACATGTCGGACTTAGATCGGAATCTAGGCCCAGTGTGCGTATCTAAGCCCAATACACACAATACTCGAGATAGCCCGTACTGGGTGTAGTTTCCGAACTACACCCCAATATCACTCCCTGTCTCTTACAGGTTGTAGTAAATCACCAACTCCCACCCATCGCATCAAAAATCTTCAACGATTTATTGTCTTGTAGGTAAACAATCACAGTAGATCGATCCGTATTGATGCCTTTTGGCAAGGTCATGGCGGTTTCGAAGTTTTCGCCGTTGCTGATGCTGATGGATTTGAATAATCTCACCACATTGTCATGATGGAGTTTTCTGCCGCGGTTTTCGCCTCGGGCGACGTCTACTTCCAGTTCTTTTTCTACCAGTGCTACATGAGCTACTTTCCCTTGACCATCTCCGTCAATGTCAAAATTGATAGAGAGTTTGTTGTTAGTTTTTCTGATCGTCAAATCATCGATCTTCACGGGACTTTTGTCGTTTTCCAGGGCCTGATTGATGCTTTGCGCGGCCCGTTGTCTGTTGGAGCCTACAAACTCGGCACTGCCGTTGATGACCATCTGAGGCGTGTAGACACCACTGCCCAGCTGTCGGGCATAGCTTCGCTGCCGATTGGTATAATTCTGACTGGCGAACGGGTCTTTCCAGCCGAGGTAATCCCAGTAGTTGACATGAAAGGACAAAGCAAACAAGTTCACTTCTTTCGAGGATGCCTCTGTTACCAGGTTAGTCAGCAACCGATCTGCCGGCGGACAACT
>ERZ1740068.195-NODE-195-length-37813-cov-8.808703_pt1 | contig 37813 bp, 25 predicted proteins | sample MGYA00581735_ERZ1740068 | MGnify/ENA primary metagenome ERZ1740068 (study PRJEB43018, sample SAMN04849740) | marine metagenome | isolation source: floating plastic debris | place: Pacific Ocean | collected 2008-08-30 | study: EMG produced TPA metagenomics assembly...
AGGACATTTCACAGGTTAAATACCATATAATGGACAACGGAAGGGTAGATAATTATCCTTACCCTTCAAGGAATCAGTGATGAGCAAAAAGACAGCTATTGGTTACTGTGGCATTCGATCTCAGGGCAATGAAATTTGAATGAAGGGATCAGGATCATTTGAAAGAAACCAGACAGAGGCATTCATAAGGAGTATGTCATTTCCTCTGGGCAAAAAAATACCCCAATTACTAGAATTGGGGTAAATGATCCTATAATTAGGACCGCTCAACCAGCTATGGAATCTTAAATTTCTTTTATAGCAGTTAATGAAAACTCATTAACTGCTTTTTTCGTTAATCGTAAAAATACCTAATAATTGAAAAAAAGTATCATAATTTCTAATTAATTATAGGTTTTTGACGGAATATGGCCAACTTTCTCCAAAAATATTATCTTCTGATTATCAAGTCTATAGATAGCGTTATCCTTTCAGTAATTCATCGGCCCTTTTCCCAAACCTTTTTTGGAACTGTTTATTGAAATCAGAAGTGTTCTTCATACCGATTGCATAGGAAGCTTCCTTCAGCGATTTCACTTTCTTTTTGACCAGTAGATCGTGGGCATATTGAAACTTAATATCCTTCACATATTCCAAGGGTGATTTGCCGGTCATGTTTTTAATATGCCGGAAGAAACTCCTCTCAGATAAGTGAAATTGATCTGCCAGGTAGCCGATCTTAAAATTGAAATCATCGATGTGTTCAATGATCAATTCATTGAGCTTACTCAACTGCCCTTTATTTTGCTCACCTACATAATGCGTAAGTTTTTCCAGCGTCAGAGAATCCTGCTGGTTGTCTGACAAGAGGTTTTTGAGATGTAGCAGCAGCTCCTGCTTATCAAATGGCTTAGTCAGGATATTGTTGACGCCGAGGTTCATGATCCGGTACCGATCTTCTCTGGTATCTCTGGCAGAAACTACCAGCACCGGGATATTCTGGTAGTCATGGGATTCTTTGACTCCTTTGATGAATTCAAAGCCGTCCATTACCGGCATCATCAGATCAGTGACGATCACGTTGATCTCATATAATTTCAACACATTGAGCGCTTCCTTTCCATTGGCAGCCAGGAACACTTCATAGTCGGCTTCCACGATATCCTTCATATAAGACCGTACCGACGGGTTGTCTTCCACGAGTAAAAGCTTGGATCTAGTATGTGATTTTCTGGACAGGTTGGCCGGCAGCAGGTTGTTTTCCTCTGCCGCAGGTGTCTTGAGCACAATGTCTCTCTCTGCAATGTATTGACCTACATCCAGCAGCTGGTAAGTTTCGGCCTCAGCGTCTTGTTCCAATGGCAGTCTTACCACAAACTCTGTTCCCTCCCCCCGTTGGCTCGCAACATTGACTTGCCCTCCATGTAAAATCGCAATTTCTTTTACAAGGCTAAGCCCGATGCCAAGCCCTTCGCTCAATCCATGCTGATTGCCTGCCTGGAAATTCCTATTGAATATTTCTGCAATGTCAGTGGCCGGTATACCCACTCCATCGTCTTTGACACTTACATTCAACCAGGAAGGCTCCTGCCGGATTGTTACTACAATCTGCCCCCTGGGCAGGGTAAATTTAAGCGCGTTGGCGATGAGGTTATACATCAGCCGTTCTATGTACTGTGGATCGATCAATATCTGGCGTTGAGGCAATGCCTCCGCACTGAAAGAAAGACCGATGTCTCGTTGAGAGGCTGCTGATTCGAAGAGGCCTACTATCCGCTCAAAAAACGGATTGACATCCACTATTTTATAACTGAGCGTGATCCTGCCTTCTTCCATTCTTACCAATTCGCGGATTTCATCGGTGAGAATGACCAGTTTACGGCTGTCTTCCTCCAGTTTTTGGACATATTCCTCACCTTTTGTGGACAGGAAAGTATCCCTGTCAGTCTTTAGCATCTCCACTCGTCCTGACAGCAACATAATTGGCGTTCTGAGGTCATGAGACACATTGGCAAAAAAACGGGATTTGAATTCACTCAGTTTCTCCAATGTGGTGTTTTTTTCATGCAATGCGGCATTGGCCTTTGCCAACTGTGCAGTAGTGCTCAATACTTTATCCGACAACTCATGTTGTTTGCGTATCAACCTGTTTACCCGAAGGCGATATAATAAGTAGATGACCAGCATAGTCACCATAAAGTAGAGGAGGTAAGCCAATGGTGTCAGATACCATGGTTTTTCAATGGTAAAGCGTAGGCTGGCAGGGGATGTCAATCCCACATAAGGAGAAGTGGACCGCACCTCAAACAGGTAATTGCCAGGTCCAAGTCCATTGAAGGCAACACTGTTATTCTCTGACCAGTCAGACCAGTTGTCCGTAATGCCCGACAACCTGTACTGATAAAACACTTTGCCAGTGTTGATTGACACATTGGAGACATAAGCAAATTCTACTGAGTTCTGATCGGACTTCAACAGGTGTTGCTCTCCGGCGCTGGTGAATATCCTGGAGCCATTATTTACCCGTAATTGCCGAATGAGTGTTTGCCCCATCTGCAAAAGCGGCTGTTCCTGTCCGCTACTGGACTTGAACACGCGCACTCCTGTTGCACCGCCAATCCATAAGGTCTGGTCACCTGGGTCTTCATAGATGGCCGTAGGCTTGAAATCTGTGTAAAGATATTCTCCTGTAGAGTTAAGGGTATTGCCTTCGGTGAGCATGAATTTTTCACAGAAGTAGCTTTTCAACTCATCTTCATAGCAAATCAAACAATGGTCATTCCCCAAAACTGCCGTTTTCACTATACTGGCCGGCTGCCGCTGAAAGTTGACAGTACCAGCAGATTTACTGAGCTGCTCCTGTAGATAGTAAAGCCCACTACCATTGATAAAGCCTATGCCCCGCTTCAGCCTGAGCAGGTGTGTGCCTTCGGGTAGCTTCAACCCATTTAGAATTTCTGTGTGAGGCACATTCTGGTTCAGGTGTAATTTCAGCAGCAGGTATTGATCGTCAATCGTCCGCACATGAAAAATATCCTGCCCTTCGGGAATGATTTGTTCAACATAACGATTGAATTGTGGCAATGCGATGTTTTGGTATTCTCCTCCATTAATATTGAGCAAATGGATGCCAAAGTAAAATTCAGAGCAGAGGTACAGACCAGTTTTCGAAGTGGGCAGCACCAATCTTGGTGAAAAAGGAGATTTTTTGGTCAACTTCCCGTTCGCGAATTCAAAAATGCCATCCAGGCTAGACACCAACATGGAGTTCCCCAACTCAAAAAGGTTCACACAGTCCACAATGACGTTTTCATTGACCCTGTTGAAGCGCAGCGTACTTTGATCCAGCAGATAAAACCCGTCATTACAGGTAACAAACAGGTCATCGCCTTTCTGAAAAATACCTGATACCTGGCCATTGAGGCCAAACTCATCTTCTACCGATTTGAAAGGAGCATTATAGGCCAGTTGAAAAATACCATTCTTGGTTCCCAGCCACAGCTGCCCTTCTACCTCTCTCACGTACAGTGTTTGGTTATTCTTGAGCCCATTAGAGGAGTCAAAGCGAAACACCTCTCTGCCATCAGGAGTCACCACTACCACTCCATTGGCCATCGTGGCGATTGCATAGTTGCCATTTTCCAGGTAATGGCCATCATAGATTTTATTGGTGATCAGGTATTCATCCGCGGCTGTGCCAAACCTGGTAACGCCCTGGCGGCGGTCATAGATGTACAATCCTTCATAGCGGGTAGCGACCATCAGACGATCCTCGCCAAAGGGGTAAATGCCATTCACTTTCTTATCCGCAAAGAAATCTGACAGGGGCAAGGAGCGTATCTCATCATCTCCCAGGTAGGCCAACCCCAGCCCGTAGATCCTCATGTAAACGGTATCTCTTACCGAAAACGCCACGTCAAACTTCTCGCCACCTTCGGGCACTTCAAATGAAGACAACACATTGCCTGAGAGCCTAAAAAGGTATTTCCGGGAGCGAAACACCATACTCTTCCAATCCCGTGCGATCTCCCACACTACATTGAAGTCACGGTACCGGCTATCCAGCTGAGGCAGTAAAGACTCATAGCGCAGTTTTCCGGCTTCATCCTGGCGTATCCTGCCGAAGTCTCCGTTAGCACCTACAAAAATATGACCGTCGTGGTCTTTTTCTACCCAGTAGGCAATCTGCTGCTGCGGCAGGGTGATTTTGGACCAGGAAATACCATCATAACGCAGTAATCCTTCCTGATTGGCCACATACATGATACCGCTGGAATCCGCTACCAGCGACCAGTTCCTGCTACCAGCGGCATATTGGTCGGGCGAAAAATAGCGGAAGGGTGGCAGACCTGGCTCTTGTGCAAAGGTGGAAAAGCTGATAATCCCGAGCATCAATGCTGCGACGATCCATCTCCTCTGTCCAAAGAGCAGGTGATTACACCTTAACAGCACGGATAATCTCCAGTTCGCCATAAACTGTTTCCATCAATATTAATGTATTCTAACTATGATTTTTTCTTTAACCCGGAATATGCATTAGGAAATCTATTGCGGCGTTAACTCGCTTTGAATCAGTGAAATGTACGAGTTTTTTGATTTGACCATAGCCATGCTATGCTCAAATCAATAAAACCCGCTGATTCTGTGCGATTTACCACCTCATAACGACGTTCTAACGCATAAACCGGGTTTGAAAGACCAAAAAATCGGAATGATCTATTTTAGAGCTCTCGGTTCGCCGTTTCTAAAACTAATCACACTAACTTTTGAATCAAACAGAATCGGGAAAATAGTCGCGGTCTGACCATTCATTGTAGCGCATAAAAATACCCCGGTCACTTTTGACCGGGGATTTATCCTGATCTTATCGTCAGGTTCTAATCAACCAGCTATGGAATTATTAATCTTGAGGTGAAAGAAAGGGCGAACCTGTTCGGGGCGAAAAGGAGGTATGGAAAGAGCAAGCTCGCGCACTTTGCTTTCAACTATTGTTTGTCTTTATTTCTTCTTCATGTTTTCCTGTGGCAACTACTATTCAAAAGATCGGCGATCGCTATGTTCACTGTCACTAATGGAGCGACTAACCCAACCAAAAGCAAGCGAGGAGCAGAAAGCCTGCCACCATCATCACAGCCTGTATCCATTGATCTCTCAGAGATTTTCGTGATTTGATATTGAATGCCTGCCAGTTTTTCATGTACTTAATCAAGGGGTGCAGGTCTTGATTTTTGAATAGCATAAGTTCCGTTTGTTTGATGCTAAGATGGTCTATGACAATTAATAATTTCCGCCAAATAGTCATGAAAATCGGACATTTAACAGTTATTGAAGCCCTCCAGAGGGGTTTTCCGGGTTTTAGAACCTATTTAACTGCTACACTTTGGTAATTCCTGTAAATTTTATTTCCCCACCTGTTTCACAAACCATATCCAATCACCGCACACCGTGTTTAAAACACCTGTTCAGGGCGACACTTCACATCAGTTATCCAGAGACATTTTTGATAGCACACTCAGTGCGATGATGAAATATTCTTAATTTTTTTCAACTATCTGGTAACCTTTTGTCATCACACGCTACTAACGGATGAAAAGGGCAGTTGAATGACTGCTTTAAAAGCTGTCTCAATCGCCCATTTTCACTTTTAAATCATTCAAACTAATTTTATATCACTACCAACATGATTAAACGTAATCAAACATGCTATGAGCTCTCCAAAATCAGGAAGACGAGCTCCTATTGCACCTTCGCCCTGTCGATGGTGTTGCTACTATGCCTGAGCGCTACCGTCCAGGCCCAAAACTCTGACATCACCTTATTTGAGGGTGTGGTGGTGGATCCTGCACACAATGCAGTTTATCTGCGCGATCCATCTTCCAACCTCAAAGCCCTGGACCTTCAAACAGGAGAGGAAAAGTGGAGCGTCAACCGCTCTTTGAAACCACTACTGGTTGTCAATGGCCGCGTATTATGCCAGGCACAAAATCCTGCGATTCCCAATGAGTTTGACATTGTAGAGCTGGATATCGCTGCCAGAGGGGTGCAGCGGTCGGAGTATTCCAGCTTATTACCATCGGGTGTCAAGACAAATCAGGCAGCCAGCAGAGATGGCTCTTTTAAAGTCAGCGCCAGACTAGTCCGTGGAAGGCCTTATTTGAAATGGAACTATCAGGAAAAGGTATTCAGGGGTATAAACAACGGGGAGGAAGACAATCAGTTACAAAATGGTTTGTTGAGAGTCAATCAGCCCGCCTTGCAAATGGACACCTTATCCGTTGATGAAATTAGGTTCTCAGATCAGTCAATACTCAAACAAAGACTCACTGATAATGCTAATATTCAGGAATTTTATTCCGCGGACAGAAAGCACTACATCAAAAGTAGCAAGGTTGGTGATAACCTCACTTTTTTCAACTATACATGGGAAGTTTTTCAAACAAGTAACAACCAAAAAATTGGTGAGCTCAATGATTACCGTAGTTATGCGACGTTTTACGTACAGCGGGGGATCATTGTTTATACTACAGGTCCGTACCAGGTCAATCAGAGCGGACAGGTCAAAACACAGGTCCTGGCACTACGCGGCTATGATCTACTCGCTAATCGGGAATCATGGATACTTCCTTTTCTGGATCCCATCTACAGAGGCCCAACGCCTCCCTAAGTCTCCCCTCCCCGGAGGTTAGCGCTTAGTACCCAATTTATCACTTACCAAAATAACTAAAGACAATGAAAACATTGTTAAAACACACAATGATGGCTTTCCATGTAAGCCACCGAATCAGTATACCCTTACTTTTACTATTACTCACGCTACCCGTTTTCTCTCATGCTCAATGGATTCAGCAAGGGCCTGGACCCGCAAAAAATGGACAACTGGAAAACATCACCGACAAACCAATCACAGGCGCAATCAATTGTGTCACTCCACACCCATCAGATGCAGATATTCTCTACATAGGCGCTGTAAACGGTGGTGTCTGGCGTACAGAAAACGCGCAGGCTCCTGTCCCGACGTGGCAAATCATTTCCGATGGTCTCAGCAATCAAGCAATAGGAGCACTTGAGTTTGATCCGACAGATGCTAACAACAATACCCTGGTAGTAGGGCTTGGCCAAACCACCTCTTTTAGACAAGCTGGGCCAGGCGAACTCGGTCTCTATCGAACCACTACGGGCACGGCACCATGGACAGATATTGACCCCGGAGATACATTCGCCTCAAGAAACATCACGGGAATTGCTGCAAGAGGTACTTCGATTGTGGTAGCCACTACGGATGGTATCTTTAGAACTACCAATACCGGCACTAACTGGACCATGATTTCAGGAAATGGTACATCTGGTCTTCCTGCTGGAATTTCGTATGACCTGGTAGCTGACCCAAGTGACGATACCATCCTTTACACTAATGCTGGCACCAATGGTGTCTATAAATCAGAGGACACAGGTGCCACCTGGTCCATAGTAGGTCAAACTACGATCACCAACTCGATGACTAACCTGATCAATGTAGAAATTGCGGTAGGTTCCGGAGACAATGTATTTGTAGCCATTGTCACTGGAACAAATAACGTATTTAGGCTCTCAGCATTTTTCTATTCCTCAGATGGAGGAGATAATTGGCAGTCACTGGACCTGCCTACTACCACCGAGATGGGTGGTACAATTGGGATTCATCCTGGAGGACAAGGTGATCAACACCTATCGTTAACAGCGGACCCTGATGATGCGTCTGTCGTCTACATTGGCGGTGACCGGCAACCCTGGTCAAACGAGCCCAACCGAAATGGGCCTTTCTTTCCAAATGCATCAGGTGCAGGCGATTTCAGTGGAAGGCTGTTTCGGGTAGATGCCGATCTCTCCTCTGGAAGCCAGGCCACTCCCATTACCCATTCAGGAACTTCTAATAACAGTGCACCGCACGCAGATTCCCGCGACATGGATTTCGACGCCAATGGTAACTTGATAGAGGGGGACGATGGTGGCGTCTATAAGCAAACCTCACCGGACGATGGTACTGGCAGCTGGCTGAGCTTAAATGGAAATATCAATGCTGCAGAGATTCACAGTGTGGAATGGGATGCGGTATCCAACATCATTGTGGCAGGACTGCAGGACAACGGTGTAAAACGTCAGGAATTCCCTTCCAACAATACATGGACAAGTGTTAGTGGTGGAGACGGTGGAGACATCGCGATTGATGACTTTACCTCGGCGAATACATCGGTAAGGTATTCGAGTAATCAGGGTTTTGGCAGTTTTTCCAGAAGTGTTTACTCCAGCGGAAATGTATTTCAAAGTATGACTTCTCCTTCGCTTATAAATAATGCCAACAATACTTCGTTATCCAATGACAATACCATTTTATTCTCATTTGTCAACCCTTTCACCCTCAATAGCCAAAACGGTCAACGACTGCTAATCGCCACCAGTAATAGTGGCGTATTTGAATCACTTGATCAGGGGAGTACAGTCAGCAACATCACCTTGAGGATACCCAATAGTAACGGCCGGGATGCAATGGCTTATGGAGCTTCAGATAATGAAAACATCATCTACCTCGGTACCAATGACCAAGTATTCATTAGAGATGGAGCTGCACCAGATCCACTTACCCGCTCTGTTGCATATAGCGGAGGAGATGTCATGGGAATTGTCATAAAACCTAACGATTCGGAAACTGCATATGTAATCGATGAAAACCTAGTCTTTCAAACCACTGACGAAGGCAACAGTTGGACAGATATTACTGGAAACCTGGGCACCTTAAACCCCGGCGAATTACGTTCAGTCGCCTACATCCCCAATGACAACAATGATATCGTAGCAATAGGTACTGAGTTCGGTGTATACCTTGCACCCGGCCCCAACTTCAATAATTGGTCGGCACTGGGCACCAACCTCCCAAGAGTGAGTGTCTACGAACTGGTTTATGATGAACAGGACAAAATTTTACTTGCAGCAACGCTAGGCAGAGGCGCCTGGTCCTGGAGCTTTGCAGACAGAGATCCGGTAGACGTTGCACTGGTCATGGACCTGTCAGGCAGTATGCTCAGCGAGGCCTGCAACACCTGCGATCCCAAAATCGATGTGCTCAAGGATGCGGTAGAAATCTTCACGCAACTCTGGAGAGGCATTGCCATTGGAGATGACCGGATAGGAGCCATTTATTTCAAAACCAACGTCGAAAGCTTTGAGAAAAATGGCAATACTATGCTATCCGTCATCGATGATACGCCTGACATCCTCACTGATGTCCGCTCAAAAACTACCAATGGCAATGAACTCACGGCCATGGGTGGAGGACTTCAAACCGCGATCAATGAGCTAAGTGATGATACCAGGGCGCGCAACATCATCCTGTTTACAGATGGCGCGCAAAATGTAGACCCTGGTGTGGTTTTCCCCGGACTTACCATTGAAGATGGGCAATACGGTAGCAGCTCCAACGTGAGTGAGACCAACCCGCCCACCAAACTGGACGGTAACCTGGGCATTAAAATCAACACCATCGGAATAGGTGCCACAGCTGCTTTTGAAACACAATTGGCAGACATTGCCACCGCCACCGACGGTATCACCAAGATCACCACCGCCCCAGACGAGGACCTTCGCAAATTCTATGTAGAAGAGCTGGTAGATGTACTGAGAGACTTCAGCCCGCAACTGGTAGACTACAGAAAAGGCTCCTTTAGAATGGATACGGAAGAAGATTTTGACATCAATGCGACTGCCCTGAAAGTCATCTTTAAGGTGAGCTATCAAAGAGGAGACAAGATCAGCGCTGCCATCTTGAAAGACGGCCAGGATGTGACCAACCTCGCTACCAAAATCAACGGACCATTCTACAGAATCTTCGTCTTCCCATTTGAGCAACTCAATGCGCTTTCTTCAGGGAGCACCTCCTCAGCAGGGAAATGGAGTGTTCGCTTAGGCACAGGACGCAATCCCATCTCCTATGAAATTGCCGCCATTGCCGATGAAGCTTCTATTGATTATGAGCTGTCCACCGGCAACATCGCGCTGTTCACCGGAGATGCCGTACCACTATCGGCCGAGATTGCGATCAATGGGACCATTCAGAATCAGAATATTTCGGTTACCGCTATCGTGGACCGGCCCCAGCAAGGGTTGGGTACACTACTCAGCACCACCAACAGCACTCCTTTGACAGCACCAGAACCGGACGTGACAACAGGGACAGCAAAATTATTTACGTTGCAACAGGATAGCGCCTTCCTCAAGCGCCTCCTGCCCGTCCAACGTAGCATCAACCTGACTCCGGGAAGTGATCGCCTGTTCAAAGCAGACTTTACAGACACCAATATCCCGGGAGCTTACCGGGTGACTTTCCTCATAGAAGGAGATCATCCCCATACGGGGCCTTTCCGTCGCACGGAAGTACGGACATTCGTGGTGCGCTTCGCCCAATTTGATCCGGATAAATCTAAGATCAATACTGAGCGGAAGAGAGATGCAAATGGTTATCGCTGGACATGGACTTTTACGCCAAAAGATGCATATGGCAACTACCTTGGTCCGGATTATGAGCACCTACTGGAGATTTCCTCCAACGACGGTGAAATTGAGGACCTCCGCTACCTTGGCAACGGTCAATATGCTTTTGACATCGTCACCACAACAGAAGAAGACCCGCATGTGAACATTCAATTATATGATCAGAAGTGGTATGATGACGCAGTTCCTCCACAAAAACCTTTGTTTTACAGTATCCATGCCGGATTAGCAATCCCATCAGGAACGATGAACGACGTCTTTGATCCCGGGTTCTTTCTCAAGTTGAACGCCGAAAGGTTCCTGAGTGCCCACACCGCATTGGTACTTACCGCTGGTAGCTATTGGTTCAGCGATGACCTGAGTATCCCGTTTGGGGCACTGCATTACAAAGGCTACTTACCGATCGGGCAAAATAACTTCCTGGCACATGGAGAAGCTGGCCTGGGACTTTTCCGGCCTACGATCAGTGGAACTGCTACCTCTGAAGCGGGCCTGGATATCGGCATAGGCCTCGACTACCAGCTCAACCGAAATTCCAGACTTTCTCTGGACCTTAACAGTGTCAATTTACTAGGCAATTCTAATTTCAATTGGTGGGCACTGGGATTGGGATATCATTGGAAGTTTTAATCCAGAACGAGAGTGGGTCACGAGACATCTCTAACCTCACTCTGATTTGATCATTTGTAATTCCTACATAAAAAGACCTGGCTCTTTTGATCCCAAACCGATCGAAGAGCCAGGTTACTTTATTTGCAAACATGAGAAAATTCTTGAAAACGAGGTTTGATCCATCTCAAACCTCACTCTCACTCCCACTCTGTTACTCAAACTGGGTGTAGATTCCAATCTACAACCCTCATATTACGTAGCTTTCATAGCAATTTTACGATTTACTCACTCTCTTGCAATCATTCTGCGCGGGTCGCCCTCAAACCTCACTCTCACTCCCACTCTCCCACTACAGAGTTGTCATATAATCTGCCGGTTTGTTACCAAACCTTTTTTCAAAAACCGTGGTAAAATAGCCGGGATATTCAAAGCCTACGGCGTGCGATAATTCTGAGATGGTTGCATATCGGTTTTGCTCAATGAAAGTCATCGCTTTCTGCAACCGGATTTCTCTTACAAACTGTGAGGGCGTTAAACCGCTGATCTGCTTCACCGTACGGTATAGCTGCCGCTCACTCATGGCTGCCACATCTGCCAACCTGGCCACATTGAAGGTGGTCACTGCAATGTTGTTTTCCACCTCCAACTGAAGCCGATGCATCAATTCCTCTTCGTGAGAAAGGATTTTATCTTCAGGAGAGATGTTACGACGCACAATGGCATTGTTGATCAGGTTAAAAGTCCTTACTTTGAGTTCCCGTGGATTGAACGGCTTCACCAGGTAATCATCCACTCCTATCTGCAGGGTATAGAGTTTATCGCTCTCCTTCGCCAGGGCGGTCAGTGCAATCAGCGGTATCTTGCGCCAGTCTTCGTTGTCCTTGATCGCCTTGATGAGGTCAATCCCATCCATCCGGGGCATCATGATATCGCTGAGAATGATATCCGGGAGTTGTACCGATAACTGCTCGATGGCATCTTTTCCGTCGATGGCCTCAGTAATCTGATAATCATTTTTCATAAAACCTTTGATGAAGGCACGCATGTCCGCATTGTCATCCACAAGTAGCATTTTTGGCTTGCCCTCGCTGAAGCCGGAGAAGGCAATCAGCTCATCTACCTCAGTGGGTTCTGTAATCATCATCAGCTCCTTAGGCTGAGGCGCCTCTGTTACCAACTCTCCCGGGATGAGGAAGGTGAATTCACTTCCTTTACCTGGTTCACTTTCCACTTCCAGCGTCCCTTCGTGTAGCAGTGCTATCTCCCGGGACAGCGAAAGCCCTATGCCTGTACCACCTCTACGGGCACTCCCTGTCTGCCCCGATTGATAAAAACGATCAAAAACATAGGCAATGTCTTCGGCTGAGATTCCTTCACCACTATCCCTCACCGCTATCAAAGCCCCCTTTTCAGAATAAGACAAAGTCAGCACTACTTCGCCCTGTTCATCTGTAAACTTCAGCGCATTGGAAATGAGATTGGTAATCACCTTATAGATCTTATCGTAGTCCAGTTCCATGACTATGGCTGGCACAATCTCTGCCCGCAAGGTAATCCTCAACTGACCTGCCAATGAATCGAAAGCAGCGACAGTTTGCCCACATAGCTCCGATAAGTTGACCACCGTTCGCGTCAGAGTCATCTTGCCGCTTTCCATCTTAGAGAGGTCCAGGATTTCATTGATGAGTTTCTCCAGCCGTCCCAGGTTTCTGTGCGCCAGCTGCATGTCCTCTTTGACCGCCGGGTGTAGTTTGTCACCGTCTATTACCTGCTCTATCGGCCCCTTTACCAGCGTGAGCGGCGTACGCAACTCATGCGAAACATTGACAAACCACCTGCTCTTGGCCTCTGTCAACTCCTGTATTTCCTGATTTTTCTGTGCCAGCCTCGCATTGGCCCTAGATTTGAGTCGCTGATTCCTCGTTACCAACAGGGCAATGATCAACATCAACACCAGGCCTGCGATGAGGGAATTGCGCAAAATCGCCTGCCGCTCAATCTGGTTCTCCGCCCTGGCAAGATCAAAGTCTTTCTGTAGAATCTCCTTTTCTTTTTTCTCCAAATCAAACTTAGCAACCATCTCGCTGAAGGCTTCCGTTTTTTCTTTATCGTGTTGCTTGTTCTTGACTTGCAACAAGGCGTACATCAGATCCAGCACCTCTGTGGTGTCCTGTCGTCTCACCCTGGCTTCTATCAGGTACTTCAATGTATTGACCTTGACCCTGTTGGCACTTGCCGTATCCTGAAGAGATTTAGAAGTAGTGGCATATTGTTCGGCTTGCCGGTAGTTTTCCAGCCCCAGGTGAATGAAGCTTAGCAAGTTGTAAGTATTGGCCATCCTCCTCTTTGAACCTCCTGGTTTGATTAGCTCTATGGCTTTCTCTGCATGAGGCAGTGCTTCCTCATACTGGCCCTGATCAGACAGTGCAGACCCCATATTATTATGATAAATACTTACTCCATACAGGTCTTCTTCCTTGTCCATTCCGGCATAGCTCAGGTTAAAGTAGTGAATAGCAGAGTCATAATGATCAAAATCCAGGTTGATCAATCCCACATTCATGTAGGTCCGGTAGGCAGTGGGATCATCAATCTCTACCTTCAACGCAATGATCTCCCGAAAATATTGCATGGCTTTCTCATATTCACCCACATCCCGATGCAGCAAACCAATCTCGTTCAGCATGCGCAATCGATACTTATGTTGATCTCCTGATAATTTCAGTGCTTTCAGAAAATAGGCAAGTGCCTCATCTGTCCGGCCAATGTCGCTATATACAATTCCAAAACCCCGGTAACTTTTAAGGCTATCGATATTGTTGCTGGCAAAAGACAGTGAATTTGCCCATGTGGTCAATGCCTCTTCATAACCTCCTTTGTCATTTAATGTAAAGGCGGTGTTGACATAAGCTTCATGAATGAGAGAGGAGTCGTTGAGTAGCAGTGCTTCTTTGGTTGCCTGCTGTAAGTAACCGAGGGCCCTTTCGATATCCCTCCGCTGGTAGTACGCCGCCAAACTATCCAGTCGATAGTAGGCTTCCAGGGATTGCCCAAAGCTTTCGGAAGCGGCGATAATTAGTGTAAACGCTGTGAATAGTATGAATTTCATACAAGCCTGTTTTAAGGACTTTCTACGTTTTTTCAGATAAGGTGCGTACCATGCTTAAAACCGGCGTACCGGGGAAAACCTGATCAACAGTTGAGTGCAGTGGCGCAATCACCGTTGTTGTGAGAAAGTCTTAGTCAGAAATAGATTTAGTAAAAATCATTCACTTACCTACAACAGGTACCCGTTCGCCGCTAGGGTATATATTGCCGGTATGGAGGGAGAAAGCCGTCAGAATCGAACTATGAAGTAGTTTGCTGTGAAAGCTAGTTCCTTTGAATCCACCGAATAAGTGAATGACATCACTAAATTGTGCCGTTTAGGCTTCGAATTCCTGCCAGATTGATCGATAATCTGCCAAAGTAGTGGTGAATACGTACTAATTACGGTGAGGGTGCACTTTTACTGGGGATGACCTACTTCCTGAACACGATCGTCCTGACTTTCTCTGTGGACTTGAGGGGAAGGCCTAACACTTCTATAATCAAAGAGTCATCTACGTCAACCTCACTGAGCATCTCTTCGAGGTTTAATGAAGTACCCTTCTCCGCATGTTTCAAGGTTTTTTTCTTGAGCTTGGTACCATCTCTTAACAAGGTCAATTTGAAAGTCACCTCATTGGGTTTGAGCCTCTTGTATCTGCTAAGGTCCATTTGATAGTTGAGCACGAAGGCTGCTCCTTGTTTCCTCAGTTTTTTCAATGACACAAAATCATTGAGCTGCAGCCCTTTACCAAGCATGCTAAAACTCAATACCGGAGTATTGCCGTTTTTCTCCGCTGATGGCCCAACCTGTTCGATCTTCATCTGGGCTTGGGCGCCAGAAATGATCGCCAGGGAAATCACACAAAAGAAAAAGAGTATTTTGGAGTTCATATTTTTCATAGCAAGGCTGTCTGTAGGATGTACTAAATCAATGCTGTGTTGTCCTTCTGTGCACACCTGGCAAATTAACCAGCCATGATCAGGACGGTATAGCTACTTACAAAAAACGAACCTTTTCTTGAAAAAGTGAAAAATAAACAGAGATTTTCCCAATCTTAGCAGGCTGCTGACCATCCAACCAGCATGTTATTAGCATGTAAAATGACCAGATCAACCGGCTGAGGCGTCCTCAAATACTACGCCCCGCAGCTACCCGCAACCAGACACTTTCAGCCAAAAACCCGCTCAAAACACCTAAAACAAACAGAATACCTCCAAAAAAACTACGACATATATACGACCTTGCCCTAAACAAGCCCCTTATTGTGACTTACATCGCTGCTCATGTGCCGATAATTCTTAATTTGCTTTTTGATATAATGATATTAACTCTTGATTATTTTTAAAATGCTAAAAAGTATTGTTCGATTTAGTTTGGTCTTATCGCTGTTGGTAGCCACCAATGCCTGCGATGAAGGCCAACCGAAAACAACTGGTGTAGACGCCAAAGTAGAAGCGCTTCTGGCAAAGATGACCCTGGAAGAAAAAGTGGGACAAATGACGCAGGTGACTGTTGGTCTCATCATGAAAGACGGAGTCGCCTATGACATCAGCATGGACTCGCTCAGAAAGGCCATTGTAGAAAAAAAGGTAGGTTCCATCCTCAACACACAGGACCGTGCTTACTCACTCGCCGAATGGCATCAACTCATCAACGCGATCCAGAAGATGGCTACAGAAGAGACAGAACGTCAAATCCCCATCTTATACGGCATAGATGCCATCCACGGAGCCAACTACATTCAGGACGGCACACTTTTCCCTCACAACATTGGCATCGCGGCTTCCAGAAATCCTGCATTGGCCAGGAAGGGCGCCGAAATCGCAGCGCTTGAAACAAGGGCTTCCGGTATCCGGTGGAATTATGACCCGGTAGTGGGCATGGGCCGCCAACCGCTCTGGTCACGCTTTGAAGAAACTTTCGGCGAAGACGTCTTCCTTACTTCTACCATGGGTGCTGCAACCATCAAAGGTTATGAAAGCACAGACCTTACGGATATCACAACCGTTGCTTCCTGCATGAAACACTACATTGGTTATTCCATGCCAAGAAGCGGCAAAGACCGAACTCCTTCCTACATTCCGGAAACAGAACTGCGCAATGTTTTTCTACCTCCTTTTAAGGCAGCAGTGGAGGCCGGTACTTCTACGGTCATGATCAACTCCGGTGAAGTAAATGGTGAGCCTGTTCATGGCAGCAAGTTCTTCCTGCAAGACCTACTGAGAGATGAGCTGGGCTTTGAAGGGCTGGCCGTCTCAGACTGGGAAGACATTATCAGACTGCACGAAAGACACAAGGTTGCTGCTACCCCCAAAGAAGCAGTCAAAATCGCAGTCAATGCAGGTATTGACATGAGCATGGTACCGCTGGATTACTCTTTCTATGACTACCTCGTAGAGCTGGTAAATGAAGGAGAAGTCAGCATGGAAAGAATTGATGAAGCTGTGGGAAGAATCTTGAAACTGAAGTTCAGATTAGGACTGTTTGAGCAACCGTTCGTAGAAGAAGCCGCCATCGCCAACTTTGGCAAGGAGTCTTATCAGGCAGTTGCCAAAGATGCCGCACTGGAGTCGATTACCTTGTTGAAAAACGACAAGGATGTGCTACCATTGTCCAGCAATAAATCCATCTTACTGGCTGGACCGGCAGCAGATAACTTACCTACACTGCATGGCAGCTGGTCATTTACCTGGCAAGGGACAGAAATCAGCAAATACCCTAAAAGCACCCTCACCATCAAAGAAGCATTTGAAAACAAACTGGGCAAAGGCAACGTCACCTCACTTTCAGCTGCTGAATTTGATGACCCTAAAAACTATGATGGCGCCGCATTATTGCGACAGGCCAGAAAAGCTGATTACATCGTCTTGTGCCTTGGCGAAGATGCTTATGCAGAATCTCCCGGTGTCATCGACGACCTGAACCTGGACGACCAACAACAGGCATTGGCGAAAGCCGCAGCAAAGGCCGGCAAGCCAATGATCCTGGTACTGACGGAAGGCCGACCAAGGGTGATTCGTGAAATTGAGCCACTGTTTGACGGCATACTGATGGCCTATCGCCCTGGAAGTCAGGGTGCCAACGCCATCGCTGACATCGTCCTGGGAAATGCCAACCCATCAGGTAGATTACCCTTTACCTACCCTGCTTATTCCGGTGACCTGCTCACTTATGACCACAAGTATTCTGAGACCATCCGCGAGGACATCCCCAACACTTACGGTTCTGGTGGCTATCGCCCTCAATATCCGTTTGGTCATGGCCTGAGCTATACCAGTTTTGAGTACAGCAACCTCCAGCTGAGCAATAAAACGTTATCCGCTGGCCAGTCAATGGAAGTGTCTGTAACGGTGAAAAATACCGGTGATACAAGCGGAAAACATGCGGTAGAGCTTTATGTGCGCGACCGGTTTGCCTCTGTGACTCCTGCGGTAAGGCTACTGAAGGGATTTGAAAAAGTGTCGCTAAAAGCTGGCGAATCTCAGACAATTACTTTTAAATTGACAGATGAAGACCTTTCTTTTGTCAACAAGGCCGGCCAGCGCGTCACCGAGGCAGGAGATTTTGATGTATTTACAGGAGCGCTGACAGCTTCTTTCACTTATCAATAAAGCATTGTGATGAATAACAGATATTACTTTCTCGCCACATTGATTTTCCTGCTCGCTGCCTGTGGCGATCCTGGCAAAAAGGAAACAACGAGCGACGAGGCCAGGGCAGTTGCTGCCAAGACCTATCCCACTGCAGGTACCGTAGAACGACTGGATCCCCAACTGGATGAGCTCATCAGCACGACCGCCAAGATAGAGGTGCTCACCGGTGAAGAATTTTTATGGTCAGAAGGGCCGCTGTGGGTGGAGGAACTGGACGCAGTGATTTTTTCAGACGTTCCTCAAAACAAAATCTTTCAGTGGGACGAGCGCGAGGGCTTAAAGCTCTATTTGACACCAGCCGGCACCAATGGACAGGACGTTTCGCCCAATGAATCCGGTTCCAATGGCCTCACGATGAACCCTCAGCGACAGCTGGTACTGGCACAGCATGGCAATCGCCAGGTGTCGGTAATGGATGCCGGACTGAGCCAGCCGGAAGCGAAGTTTACCAGTATCGCCGGAGCATTTGGTGGCAAAAAGCTCAACAGCCCCAATGATGTCATCTATGACAGCAAGGGGAACCTCTACTTCACCGATCCACCATATGGTCTCAATGGCCAGGACGAGTCATCAGACAAGGAGCAGGACATCAACGGTGTTTACAAAGTAGATACTGAAGGCAACATCACCCTGCTGACTGATCAGCTTACCAGACCCAACGGACTGGCGCTTTCGCCTGATGAAAAGACACTTTATGTAGCCAACTCAGACCCTGAAAGGGCTATCTGGATGGCTTATGAAATGTCGGAAGAGGGCGTCACCAGCGAAAAGTTGTTCTTCGATGCCACTTCAATGGTTCCTGAGAAGAAGGGATTGCCAGATGGACTGAAAGTAGATGACAAAGGCTACATCTATGCTACCGGGCCTGGTGGCGTACTGGTTTTCGATCCTACAGGTAAGCACCTGGGTACCGTTAACACAGACCAGGCAACGGCCAATTGTGCTTTCAACGCAGATAAATCGGCGCTTTATATGACTGCCCACAAGTACCTGATGCGTATCAAATTGCTGTAATTACCCATTCACTCTTGCTGGCACAAAATCCCTGAAACTGTTCAATTTGAGCGAAAAGGACGCTGGCCGACATCAATGGTACAACTATTTACCCCTTAAACGGGTTTATTAAAGTACCTTATGATAAACAAGCAAGAAATTAATGGGATATTGAAAAATATCAAGAACAAAGTCCCAACACTCGATTGGGACTTTGTTATAAAATACCATAATGGGGAAGACATCTCGATCATGGAGTTGAGGCTTTTCCAGACCTCGTCCACCAAGTACTTTGGCAGGTTTACCTTCAACAAGAAAACAGGCAGAGTCATCAAAGGCCGGTACGGTAAAACTTTACGCTTCACCAACGACCTCGATTTGCTGGATGCCCTCCTCGACGTCTTATCGTTTGAGTTACAAAAGCAGCAAACGATCATGGTATCCTCTCAAGGTTAGTATCCCACTTCGCCTTAGACCTTTAAAAAATTACGCTTAGCTACCAGTTTGACAGATTGATCGATTTTCAGCCGCTACTGAAAAAATATTACGCTATATTCATCTACAATTAATGTTGGAGTAATATTAAATCCGAAAATATGTCAAAGCTGACCTTCAATCTCATCCTGGGCCTTGTGCTATTTTGCTGCCTTACAATTGAAAGAGACAACGGAATTGAAGTGTCCGAAGCGTCATCAATCCTTGACTACAAAGAATCCCACCTGTTATTCGAAGAAAATACCTTCGATCAAATGCCGGAAAGGCTATTGAAAAAAAGACTGAATCGATACAAAATCAGTAAACTATCCTGATAATTACTATTTCAACGCATTTAGAAGAATCTCAACAGGATGGACTGCCGTTCTTCCCGTTCCATCTTTGATCTGATGCCTGCAACTGGTCCCCGGTGCTGCAATGACCACTTCCTCATCCAAAGCCCTGACCGTAGGAAAAAGCACCAACTCACCTATTTGCATAGATGTTTCATAATGTTCTTTCTCATAGCCAAATGAACCGGCCATCCCGCAACAGCCCGATGGGATCATCATGACCTGATAGTTGGCAGGCAGCTGCAACAGTTGCTTGGTCGGCGTCACCGAAGACAGTGCTTTCTGATGGCAATGACCATGCAAGCGGATGGTTTTCTTTTCCTGATGAAATTGAGATGGAGAAATCACCCCCTTTTTATAAGCCTTGAGCAGGAATTCGTCTATGAGCATGGCATGATCTGCCAGCCGCTGTGCTTTCGTTGCTTTGGATGCGTCACAAAGTGTCAGGTATTCATCTCTCAAACTCAGGATGGCACTTGGCTCCAGGCCGATGATGGGTACATCTTCTCCTACCAGCGGCTCCAGCAGGTCAATGTTCTGATCAATGATCTTTTTCGCCTGCTTGAGGAAGCCCTTACTAAGCCAGGTTCTGCCACTCTCCAGGTGCGCAGGGATCTCAACGTAAAAGCCCAATTGATCCAGTAGCAAAATCGCCTTTTTACCAATTTCAGCATCCTGATAGTTGGTAAATTCGTCATTGAAGAAATAAACCTTCCCCTGGCAGTCCTCAGCACTGGTTTGTCTCACAAAGTCTTTTTGATACCAATTTGCCAAAGTTTGTGTGGCGATGGCCGGCACCTCTCTCTGTTCCGCAATGCCCATTACTTTTTTGAAGAGACCGCTGGTGAGTTTATTACTCATCACAGAATTATAGAGGGCAGGAACTTTCTCAGCCAGTTTCATCCCACCAGTGAAGTCTGCAAACTTCCTGGCACGGAATGGCGCACCATGGACATCGTAGTATTGCTGCAAAAACTCTCCTTTGAGCTTGGCAATGTCCACATTGGAAGGGCATTCGGATTTGCAGCCTTTACAGCTTAAGCACAAGTCCATTACTTCCTTGATTTCCTCGCTGTCAAAAGGATTTTCCTTTTCACTCTTGGTCAACATCTCCCTCAGGATATTGGCCCTTGCCCTGGTGGTGTCTTTTTCTTTGCGGGTGGCCATGAAACTTGGGCACATGGTCCCACCAGACAATTCCGATTTGCGGCAGTCACCAGAACCATTGCATAACTCTGCGGCGCGAACCACCCCTTGTTCCCGCTCGTATCGGTAGAAAGTCTTGACCTCAGGTGTCCCCTGCCCCGCTTCGTATCGCAAGGATTCATCCATCGGAGGCGTATCAACAATCTTACCGGGATTGAAAATATTGTCGGGATCCCAGATTTTCTTGACCTGCTCTATGCGTTTGTAGTTGGCTGCACCCACCATTTGTTTGACAAACTCGCCCCGCAGTCGTCCGTCACCATGTTCGCCACTGAGCGACCCATTGTATTTCTTGACCAACGTAGCGATTTCCTCAGCAATGACGCGGAACATTTTATGTCCCTCTTCAGTCTTCAGGTTGAGAATAGGCCTCAAATGCAGCTCACCGGACCCGGCATGGGCATAGTGCACACTGTACAATCCATGCTTCTTGAGGATTTCGTTGAATTCGGCAATGTAATCCGGCAGGTCTTTGACATCTACCGCTGTATCTTCTATCACCGGCGCAGGCTTTGCATCACCCGGCAGATTAGACAGCAATCCCAATCCTGCTTTTCGCAGTTTCCAGACCCTGCCGATGTCATCACCCGTAACAACCGGATAGTGATAACCCAATTCTTTATCCTGCAGCTCTGCAATAAAAGAGGTGGTCTTTGCTGCCAGCGCCTCCTCATTCTCTGCCGCCAGCTCCGCTACTAATATGGCTTTGGGATCTCCCTGCACAAAAAACCGATTGGCGCTTTGCTCTATATTGGTCTTGGTACACTCCAGGATGTAGTGATCCATCAGTTCCACCGCATAAGGCTGATATTGCAAGGCCACCAGATTGGCTCGCAGCGACTCATCAATGCTGTGACAATGAACACACACCAGGTTTTTATGTGCTGGAGGTAATTCATCCAACGACAACCTGGCCTCCGTGATGAAAAACAAAGTACCTTCAGAACCAGCGATCAGGCGATTGAAATTGAAAGGATCACCTTCGGCGGCATAGGGCTGCATGCGGGCCAATATATCGATGGCATATCCCGTATTTCTTCGTGGAATAGACTGCTGTGGAAACTCCGCGGCTATTTCCTTTCGTGCCTGGGGATCATCCAGCAATTGGTGCATCCCACGATAGATGTTGTTTTCCAGCTTTTTCTCAGCCGGTGTACCTGCTGCCTTTTGCTGAAACGCTTCCATTGCCACATCCCCAAATTGCACATGGCTCCCATCCGATAAAAAGCCTTTGGTCTCCAGCAGGTGATCCCGCGCACTGCCATAAACCACAGAGTTGGCACCACAGGAGTTATTTCCAATCATACCGCCAATCATCGCCCTGTTGGCAGTAGAAGTTTCAGGACCAAAAAACAACCCATGAGGTTTCAATGCTTTGTTCAGGTCATCCCGGATCACTCCAGGCTGTACACGCACCCATTTTTCGGCCTGGTTTATTTCTAATATTTTGTTGAAATGACGTGAAACATCTACCACGATCCCATTGCCCACCACCTGACCGGCAAGTGAAGTGCCCGCAGTCCTGGGAATGAGTGAAGTGTGATACTGTTTGGCAAATCGAATCAGTTGGGCGATGTCCGCTTCCGTCTTGGGCACCACCACGGCCAGGGGTAATTCACGGTAGGCAGAAGCATCGGTTGCATAAAGCCTCCTGTGTACTTCATCGGTAAATACGGCTCCTGCTATGTCAAGTTTTGCTAATTCCGCTGCTATCGTCTCCATCACTTCCCAATAATGCCTTGTTTAGTCAACCTGTTTTCTTTTTAACACAATACAAGTTCTGCTTGGCACATACAAACTCAGGAAGTATTCGCCAAAGAGCGTCACTGCAGGATAGCTCATTTCGTCGTCTACCCGATTGAAACCACCAAAATCAGCACGGTCGCTGTTGGAAATAATCGTGTATTTGCCCGGATGATCTACTTTGAAACGATAGTCAGGGATAGAATGCTGCGGGTGAAAATTGAATACGAAAACGAGGTTATTTCTTTCAAAAACAATGACGTGATTGTCATGGTCCATATTGAGCTGCTTCGCCGGCAGTGCCGACACCACCTTATTGGCTGCTGCCAGCTGGATCATGTGTTGATCAAAAGCCAGCAGGTATTGATATTTCAGGTCCGGGTGATCGGCCAAAGACCACTGTCTGCGGGCATGTTGATAGCTCCAGTCATTGCCTTCCCTGGGGAAGTCGACCCACTCGGGGTGGCCAAACTCATTGCCAATGAAGTTGAGATAGCCTTCTCCACCCAAAGCCAGGGTGAATAACCTGATCATTTTATGCAGGGCAATGCCACGGTCAATCACCACATGGTTGCTGTCCTGATGCATGTGATAATACATCTCCTTGTCCATCAACCAGAAAGCCAGTGTTTTATCGCCTACCAACGCCTGGTCATGAGATTCGGCATAGGCAATGGTTTTTTCTCCACCGCGTCTGTTGGTCAGTGTCCCCCACATTTCGTTGATATCCCAATCCTCATCAGACTTATGCTTCAATAATTTGATCCAGTAGTCGGGAATCCCCATGGCCAGGCGATAGTCAAAGCCCAGACCACCTTCTGCCACCGGCCTGCAAAGTCCCGGCAATCCGCTCATGTCCTCAGCGATGATGACAGATTCAGGATTGAGCTGCTTGGCCAGCGTAGTCGCCAGCTGAAAATACATGACCACATCCCAGTCAAGCTGGTCAAAATACTTGTCATAATGGTCAAAAGAAACGTGATCACCATGATGATAGTACAACATGGAAGTCACTCCGTCATAGCGAAAGCCATCAATGTGGAATTCTTCCATCCAATATCTTACGTTGCTCAGCAGAAACCGCAAAACCTCTTCTTTGCCGTAATCAAACAACTTGGAGTCCCATGCACTGTGCATTCCTTTGCCACCTGCATGAAAATACTGATGATCAGACCCATCAAACTCATTCAGGCCTTCGGCTGTATTTTTTACCGCATGGGAATGCACCAGATCCATGATCACCATAATGTCCAGCTGGTGGGCTTTGTCCACCATGTAGCGGAGGTCATCAGGGGTACCAAACCGACTGGAAGACGCAAAAAAGTTACTGACATGGTAGCCAAAAGATCCATAGTAGGGATGCTCCTGTACGGCCATCACCTGGATGGCATTGTATCCGCCTTTAGCGATCCTGGGCAAAATTTTATCGGCAAACTCCCGGTAGGTGCCCACCCCCTGCGTCTCCTGAGCCATTCCCACATGGCACTCATAGATATAGAGGTTATCACACTTATCACCTACTTTAAAATCAGCATCTGCCCACTGAAAAGCGGCCTCAGGCTGATAGATTTCTGCAGAGAAGTCATGGGTATCCGGATTTTGTGTAGCATAGTTGGCATAGGCAGGAATCCGATCCTGAGTGCCTGTCGCAGAGGCAACACGAACTTTAAATTTCTGTCCGCTACTCAGTTGTGCTTCAGGGATAAACAGCTCCCAATAACCAGCCTCATTTCGTTTGAGTTGATGAGCATTGTCATCCCAGTCGTTGAAATCACCCACCAACCCTAGCGAAGTGGCAGCAGGAGCCCACTCACGATACCACCAACCTTTTTGCCCGGCATCGTAATTAAGACCAAGTTCATGATGAGCGCCTGCGTAGTCCCGCAGACTACCAAACTGCTGAACAATCTCAGCATAGCGCTCGTCAAACCTCTTGATCCTGTCTGATATCTGCTTTTGATAAGGTGCTAACCAGGGATCGTTTTGCACCAAAATCGGAATATTCTTATCTGCTACCATCAATACACGAATATTTTACAATAGGAAATTTCTATCAAACCGAGCGTACTCATAACAATTCAATGAAATTCCTCTAAAATTTTCAACAAAAAGAACGCTTTTCGTGAAATTATGAAATAAAAATAACGATTTATTCAAAATTACGGCATTGAAACCGTATTATATCCGAATAAATGCACAAAACCGCTTCACTTTCTCCCAGAATTGTTTTTCCGGTATCCCAATTCAAAATGATGAAATAATCAGAAATTTGTTGCCTGAAAAAAGGAATTTAAATTATTCAGCGGTGAATGGTGGAGTTCCTTTCAATTTTTTATTATTTTCATAGATTAATAAACGTTATCACGATTGTTTTTACATGAGACAAGATTGAGCCTCTGACTAAAATCTATTATTCATAATGAGGCATTATCGATATAACCTATCATAATTGCTCATTACGAATCATGCATTTCTCACTATTACGGGATTTTAGAAGGATTATCATTTAACACTAAAATCAACACATAATAAAGCAAACGTGATAAAGTCTAATAGTATCTCAATATGATCTATATATGGTTTAATCCAGTGACTGACAGCTACCAGCTAGGGTCGTTGCACGATGTACGTGCAGCAAGGAATGCCTGTAAGATCAAAGAAGACTTCATCTTACTGTACCGGTTTCCGGAACAAAAACGATGGTTGGCTGATAAAATCATGAAGCAATTGAACATCAGCACCAGCGAAGAGCAACACTTGAGCGAAGGACACTCCTACAGTGTTCTGTTATAGACTCCCGGTAAAAGCATCGATAGGGGAACAAAGAACAGATGTCATGCAAGACAACCCAAAAAATTTCAGACCTGCTAATCACAAAGCATTAGTAGAGCGATTCAGGCCATACAATGGTTCATACGATTATGATGTCGCATTGAACATTGAGGGCCACAGCCGAACCAAGCTGAAAAGTGGTGTAGAAACTTTCACAGGCGAGTGGACCGATGCCGCCAGAATGCATTTGCTCAAACGGACCATGTTTGGCCCCACCAAATCCGAGCTGCGTAGTGTACAGGCGTTGGGAATGCAGGAGACGGTAGACCTGTTGCTCACTGAAGTACCCCTCACCGACACACCCATCAACAATTACAACGACCCCTCGGAAGGCGTAGTAGACCCCAATACCGGTTTTGGACAGTCATGGATAGAAGCACCTTATGACAACGAATACGAGGGCCGGAAAATACTTTCACTTAAGGGCTGGATCATCAAAAACATGATGCAGTCACCGCTCAGTATGCACCATAAACTGACGTTTTTCTGGCACAACCTGCTGGTCACTCAGTTCTGGGATATCTTCCAGGCCAAGGCAAGCTACCAATACTATCTTTTACTACATCAACATGCTTTTGGCAACTTCAAGACGCTGATCAAAGAAATCACGAGAGACCCGGCCATGTTGATCTATCTCAACGGTGCCAGAAACAACAAAGAAGCTCCAGACGAAAATTATGCGCGTGAGCTACAGGAACTCTTCTGCATAGGCAAAGGACCAGACTCTGGCTACACCGAAGCCGATGTACAGGCCGCGGCAAGGGTATTGACCGGCTGGACGGTTGATGGAAGTACTCTCTGGGAGCGGGGCAAGCCTGCCTCAGGGTTCTATCCACCATTTCACGAAACTGCCAACAAACAATTTTCCGAATTCTACGACCAGACGGAAATTGCAGGGAAGTCTGGTGAAGCAGGAGCAGAAGAGCTGGACGACTTGCTGGACATGATTTTCAACAATGAGGAAACAGCCCGTTACATCTGTAGAAGACTCTATAATTTCTTTGTTTACCCGGAGATAGATGAGGAAACTGAAATCAATGTCATCCGACCGCTCGCTCAGGTCTTCAGAGATGGTAATTATGAAATCAAACCGGTACTGGATTCCCTGCTGAAGAGTGCGCATTTTCACGATGAAGGCAACTATGGTGTCATGATCAAAAACCCCATAGACTTTCTGCTGAGCACCGTGAGAACGGTAGGGAACGACTTCTTTGAAGGCACTGATTTGCTAAGAGAACACCGCACTTTGAACAGCCTCATCTACTGGGGTTCTGTGCTGGGAATGGAAATAGGAGACCCTCCCAGCGTAGCCGGCTGGCCGGCCTACTACCAGACACCACAGTTTGACAAATCATGGATCACCACCGACAGCATTACCAAAAGGGCACAACTCACAGATATGTCGAACTATGCCTTCTATGCCAGCTCCACCATCTTCTATGAAGTGGACCTGATCAGGTTTGTCAGCGAATTTGAGACACCCGAAGACCCCAACGAGTTGATTGCAGAGGCATCAATTCTGATGCACGGTATCCCTCTTGGTGAGAAATCTGTGCAGACACTCAAATCAATATTGCTGGCCGGGCAACAGGAAGATTATCATTGGCGGTTTGCCTGGAATGACCACGTGACCAGGCCGGACAACCCAACTTTGAGAAACGTTGTCGAAAACAGGCTTCGGGCTACTTTTCAGGCGCTAATGCAACAAGGGGAATTTCATTTAATGTAACTGGCAGTACCATGAAACGAAGAAAATTTTTACGACATGCAACGCATTCAATGGCCATCCCCGGTCTGGTAGGCTCACTGGGACTTAGCAATGGCTATGGGCTCAACCTGCCAAAACTTTTGAGCATGGCATCAGCAGAAGGAAAAGTGCTGGTCCTGGTGTTTCTGGAAGGAGGGAACGATGGTCTCAACACAGTCATCCCCCTCAACAGGCTCTCTGCCATGTCCAGTGTAAGGCCCCATGTCTTTCTGCCGGAAGACCGTCTGCTGCGCTTGCCTGGAGAAAGTGTGGCACTGCACCCTGCGCTATCCAACCTAAGATCTCTGTACACCGAAGGCAGACTGGGCATTGTGCAATCTGTTGGCTATCCCGAACAAAACTTCTCCCATTTCCGTTCTACAGACATCTGGATGAGTGGCAGCAACAGCGATGAACTCATTACCAATGGCTGGATGGGCAGGCACCTGGCCGGGGAATTCCCGGGCTACCCGGAAGAGTATCCAACCGTTGAACACCCCGATCCGCTGGCCATCGAAATAGGAAATGGAGGATCCCTGCTCTTTCAGGGGCCAGCAGCTTCCATGAGCATGGTCCTCAGCGGAGCAGATGATTTTTATAAATTACTGAACAACGAAGAGGAAGAAGCGCCTGCGACCAATGCTGGCGACAAGTTGCGATTTATCCGACTCATTGCCAGACAAGCCGAGCAATATGGCGAAGTGGTACTGGACGCTGCCAGGAAAGCACGCAACCTTGCCAACTACCAAAGTGACCGATTATCAGAACAGCTACGCATCGTCGCCCGCCTTATTGCCGGGGGCCTGCAAACGCCGCTTTACATGGTGAGACTGGGAGGATTCGATACCCATGACAACCAGGTAGCAGTCAGTGACCACACCCAGGGAGAACATGCCGAGCTCCTGAAAAGCCTCGATGACGGTGTAATGTCCTTCATGAATGACCTGGAACAGCACAATGTAGCGGACCGGGTCATTGGTATGACTTTTTCTGAATTTGGCCGTAGGATTATTTCCAACGCCAGCAGGGGAACAGATCACGGCTCTGCTGCTCCGCTATTTGTATTTGGCAATGCAGTAAAAGGAGGTGTATTGGGCGAAAATCCTGTATTCACAGCCAATTCCCGCTACAATGACAACATTGACATGCAATTTGACTTCCGACAAATTTATGCTTCAGTTTTGTCCCAATGGTTGGATCAAAGTGACCAAAATATTGAAAACACCCTGATAAGAAACTTCGATCAAGTCCCAATCATTGGAGATTCTGTCATTACCTCCATAGAAGAAAAGCCCTCCAACTACCCCATCAGCGTTTTTCCAAACCCTGTGCAGGATGTGTCAGTCATCCGGTACCACGCCAACGGTAGCCCTGTAAAAATTGACTTATATGGCATGAATGGAAAATTGATAGAGCATATCTATCGTGGTCCATCAAATGCCGGAGAAAACCAGGTGATTTGGCAAAGTACACGGCTCCGTCAGGGGCAGTATCTCCTCCGGGTAACAGGAGAAGGCATTAATAGCTATTTCAAAGTGATCAAATAATGTTCAAACGGTTTTATATTGAAATTACCCCATCTACGTAATTTTTATTTCGGCTCTGCACAATAGCGTGTATTTATGTAATTTAAATGACTAAATACAGAATATACTGGCTTTTTCAAATTATAGGATGGTTCGGATACTCCATTTCTCAGGTCATTGCCTATTATTACTTTAACGATACGTTCTATGCCTCTCAGATTTTCATAGAGGCACTGATGTGCATCTTCAATATCTCGATTACGCACCTGTTCCGGAACATCGTGGTCAAATCGGGTTTACTGGAATGGAAATGGCCAAAATTACTGCCTTTTGTACTATTCGCCATCTTTCTGATGACCATGTGCAACTCCCTCTTGGTTTCCGTTTTTGAGTACTACTGGGACCCCAGCAGCATCAATACAGAACTGGACAGGAAGTTATTTGCCGGACTGGAAATCTCAGCTGTCTACTTTTTGTGGACCATCATCTACTTTGTATTTCACTATTTTGAGCGATCTACCAAGTCACTACAATACGAAGCAGCCATTAGTGAATTTGAGCTGAATAACCTCAAAACACAGCTCAATCCCCATTTTATCTTCAATGCATTGAACAGCATCAGGGCACTGGTAGACGAAGACCCGAAGAAATCTAAGCAGGCGATTACGCAATTGTCTAATATCTTGAGGAACTCACTGATCCTTGATAAGAAAAAATTAATTAGTTTCGAAGAAGAACTCAATACTGTCAAGGACTATCTGGAGTTAGAGCTTGTGAGGTATGAAGAGCGTTTGAATGTAGACTATGATATCTCACCGGAGTCAATGGACTTCAACATTCCTCCGATGATGATCCAGACACTGGTGGAGAACGGCATCAAACATGGCGTTTCGCAATTAACCAAAGGTGGATCTATTGGCATCAAAACACATATCAACAATCACACGTTAGTTATACAGATTAGGAATAGTGGTCAGTATTTAAACGGAAAAAGTAAAAGTCAGGTAGGGCTAGGTATTAAGAATACCATCAAAAGGCTTGACCTGATCTACAGTGACCAGGCTAGTTTTTCCATCGAGAACGAAAATAGTGACACAGTTTTAACCCAAATAGTAATACCAGAGACAATATGAAGACATTAATCATTGACGATGAAAGGCTTGCCAGAAAAGAGTTACTCTCATTGTTGGACAGCTACCCGGAAATAGAAATAGTGGGCGAAGCAGTAAATGCCGACGAAGCTTTTTCCAAAATTCAGTCTCTGAAGCCCGAACTGATTTTCCTGGACATTCAAATGCCTGAGAAAACCGGTTTTGAGCTGCTGGAAATGCTAGATGCAGCTCCCAAGGTGATTTTCACCACGGCCTATGATGAGTTTGCGATCAAGGCATTTGAGTACAACGCCCTGGACTATTTGTTGAAACCCATCAATACCGACAGATTGGCTGAGACCATCAACAAGTTACTCTCCAAAGACGATAAAAAAGAAAAGGAAGAAGAAAAGACCCCCAGAAAACTCAGCGCCAATGATCAGGTGTTCGTCAAAGACGGTGACCGATGCTGGTTTGTCAAATTGGCGGATGTGAGACTGTTTGAATCCGACGGCAATTACATCAAAGTGTACTTTGAGAAAAACAAACCAATGATTCACAAGTCGCTCAATGCACTGGACGAGAAACTGGACGACAGGAGCTTTTTCCGGGCCAGCAGAAAGCACATCATCAACCTGGGATGGGTAGATACCATAGAGCCCTGGTTTAACGGAGGATTAATGGTACAACTGAAAGGTGGTGAGAAAATAGAAGTGAGCAGAAGACAGGCTGCCCGATTCAAAGACATGATGAGTCTCTAAGAAAACCAGGTCATTACAAGTGTTGGGGACTGACTACTTTTCGGATGTCACTATTTTTTCAAATGACTCCTGCAGTCCCCAATCTTTGGCCAAATGCCGCATGGCGGTTGTTTCCATCTCCGTCACATAGCCTTTGTCATAATTTCCTACCCAAATCTCTCTGAGGTATTCCAGTAGCTGATCTCCGGCGAGGTCTTTGAAGATGGATTTCAACAAGATGCGTGAACGCTCAAAGGCAGAAATGTAATCCTCTGCAATGAAACTATTGGCCCACAACATCTCCTCATGCGCATCGTATTTGGTCGCTGTGAGCTTGAGCAACTCCTCCTCATCAGGATCAAGGCCGTGATAGTGATAAATCAGCGAATTAAGGAGCATTATGCCTCTCTTAAGGGATTGATCCATGATCATTACTTCTTAAAAAAAGAATCGACGAACTCTGTTTTGTTAAAGACCTGAAGATCGTCAACTTTTTCACCTACTCCAATATATTTCACAGGAATTTTAAACTGGTCACTGATGCCGATGACTACACCCCCTTTGGCGGTGCCGTCGAGCTTAGTGATGGCCAGAGAAGAAACCTCCGTAGCCTTGGTAAACTCCCTTGCCTGAATGAAGGCATTTTGTCCGGTACTTCCATCCAGTACCAGCATTACGTCATGCGGCGCATCGGGAATGAACTTCTGGATCACACGCTTGATTTTTGTGAGCTCATTCATCAGGTTGACTTTGGTATGAAGCCTCCCCGCGGTATCAATGATTACTAAATCGGCTTTTTCCTCCACAGCTGTTTTTACCGTATCAAATGCAACGGAGGCAGGATCTGTATTCATACCGTGAGAGATCACAGGAACACCTGTCCGCTCTCCCCAGAGGATGAGCTGATCAACAGCCGCTGCCCTAAAAGTATCTGCCGCTCCCAGCACGACTTTTTTGCCTTTTTTCTTAAACTGTGCTGACAGTTTGCCGATGGTTGTGGTTTTGCCCACCCCATTGACGCCTACTACGAGCAGTATATGAGGACCGTCTCTTTCAGGCAATTCAAAATCTGCCAGGTCTGTGGTATTGTTTTCCTCCAGCAACGCTGCGATTTCCTCGCGAAGGATCACATTGAGCTCAGAGACATTCAGGTATTTATCCTTTGAGACCCTTTCTTCAATACGCTGAATCACTTTCAATGTGGTATCAATGCCCACATCAGAAGTAATCAACACTTCTTCCAATTCGTCTAAAACTTCATCGTCAACCGTGGACTTACCTATTACTGCCTTGCCGAGTTTGCTGAAAAAGCTTTCTTTACTCTTTTCAAGACCTTTGTCCAGGCTTTCTTTTTTTTCTTTGGAGAAAAAATTAAGGATTCCCATCGATTTAGCGTCTAGTAGATAACAAAAAAGTCCCTATAGAGGGACTTGATTAAAATGTATAATATTTTAAGCGTTACGATCAGTTAGATGATAGTACTTCTTTCACCTTATCTTCTGTAACCATTTCCTCTTTGAAGGTGTAAGCGCCAGTCTTGTCAGACTTTACTGCTTTGATGACCTTGGCATACTTAACTCCACCTTTTGTTTTTAGCGTTGCAACTACTTTCTTAGCCATAATTACTTAATTTCTTTGTGAACTGTATACTTTCTCAAAATAGGATTATATTTCTTCAATTCAATCCTTTCAGGAGTGTTTTTTCTATTCTTGGTGGTCACGTATCTGGAGGTACCAGGTTGTCCACTCTGTTTATGCTCAGTGCATTCTAATATAACCTGTACTCTATTTCCTTTCTTTGCCATTTTCTAGATCACTTTGAAAATTTGGATTGCAAATATAGAAATAATTACATCAGAGAAACAAGTAAAATAGATTATTTATCCAAGTCTGGAAGGACAAATTGATCAAATACGCTGGATTGTTTCATCATCTCTTCAATTTCGGCCACAGTCTTAGGAGCCATGGATGAAAGCACCTCGGGCTTACCAAAGTTTTTGATGACAATACAATCTTCTATTCTCACACCAATATTCCACCATTTCTCATCGCAGTCAGCGCCTTCAGGGATGTAAATCCCAGGCTCTACGGTAATGACCATACCGGACTCAAATAGCCCCGTCCGCCCTCTGTCATGTACATCTAAACCAATGTGATGAGATATTCCATGCGGCGCGTATCTACCTGCTTTGTCTGGATGGTCAATGATTCCCAACGCTACAAGACCTTGTCCAATAATCTGCTCAGCAGTGGCTTGAGGTTTTTTCCATGATTCCCCGGCAACACACTGTTTGATGGCTGCTTCCTGCGCTTTCAAAACCAATTCATAAATTGCTTTCTGTTCTGGTGAGAAAGTCCCGTCACTGGGAATAGTCCGTGTAACATCTGCAGAGTAGCCGCGGTATTGTGCGCCCACATCCATCAAAACCAAATCCTCACTACCGATTTCCGGCTTGTGATTATCAAAATAGTGAAGAATGCAGCTGTTTTTACCGGAACCCACTATCGAGGGATAACCCTGTGCCTCCGCGCCGTATTTGTGAGATACAAATTCATGAATACCCTGCACCTCTCGCTCTGACATCCCCGGTTTCATGGCTTTCATCACCTCTACTTGCCCCACGCACGAAATCTCTACTGCTTTCTTCAATAGTTGTAACTCTTCTTTTGTCTTGATTCCCCGCAAATCAATCATGAAGTCTTTTAAATTGATCCTGTCCAGATTGTTCTTTGAAGGATCGCCATTCATTTTCTCAGGTCCAAAACCTATTTTCTTTTTGAAATCTGAGATCAGGTCGGAAAGAAAGACGTTAAAAAATGTGTAACGCTCGAAAGGAGCAAAATCGTAAAAATAGATTCGATCAAATTGATCAAAATCCAGGTTGTAGTCTTTAAAGTCTCTGTTGGACAGTACTTTTTGAATCTTCAGTTTTTCCACAGTCCCATCTACGCCAAGGCGGGGTCCCTCCCATGCCTCAGAATAAGGACTGTGTGGCCTTACAAAAATTAATTCCGTGTACTTCTCGCCTGATTCGGTCTTTTGGGGAGCTTTAAAGACCAGGAGTACAGCATCAGGCTCACGATACCCGGTCAGGTAATAGAAATCCCTATCTGGGTGATAGAGATAATCTACGTCATTTGACATCTTTTTTACCGGACTGGAAAAAAATACTGCTACTGAGTTAGACGGCATTCTTTTTCGCAATAGCTCTCTCCTTTTTTGGTGAAAATCGGCAGATAAAAAATCAGACGGTCCTTTGGCTTCCTGAGAAAAAGAAAATCCTGATGCTCCGCAGAACATCAGGATCATCATAAGTATCTTGACATTGACCATAATCGTAGAGGTTTCTACGATTATACTAAAATATTTCCGTTCTTACGAGCTTTTTTCAGTACAGCGGCAATCCCGTTCTTATTGATGGTTCTGATTGCTGAAGTAGAAACCTTCAACGTCACCCATTTATCTTCTTCAGGAATGTAAAAACGCTTCTTCTGTAAGTTGGGATAAAACTTTCTTTTAGTCTTATTATTAGCGTGAGAAACATTGTTTCCTACTCTTGGTCTCTTTCCTGTGATCTCGCAAACTCGTGCCATTTTCTTGCCTTTTTTAAAATCGGACTGCAAATATCGAAATAAATATCTTAAAAGCAAATGTAGTAAAATCGAAAATCAAAGAATTCGACTTACAAACAGAGTTTTTTACTATTTTTGTATGGCCAGGATGATTTCTCTCCCAGGACCATTGCCTCACGCCTCTGTGAATAGCAAGCCAGAATGAGGAAAGGATGACTGCTCTCCGTGACGAGTAGTGATGTTTAATTTCAAATCTTTTAGACTTATGGAAACTACTTTGAAGGCACAAGCTACTTCTGAAGAATTGATGGCCCTGGAGGACAAGCACGGAGCGCACAACTATCATCCACTACCCGTTGTACTCTCAAAAGGAGAGCGGGTTTACGTATGGGATGTGGAAGGGAAAAAGTATTTTGACTTCCTTTCTGCCTATTCAGCAGTGAATCAGGGACACTGTCACCCACACATCATCTCTGCACTGAAAGAGCAGGCAGACGTCCTGACACTCACTTCACGGGCATTCTACAACAATGTCCTGGGTGAATACACACAGTTCATGACTTCCTTCTTTGGCTACGACAGGGTACTGCCAATGAATACAGGGGTTGAAGGTGGCGAGACGGCTATTAAACTGTGCCGAAAATGGGCTTATAAAGTAAAGGGAATCGAAGAAAACAAGGCCAAAATCCTGTTTGCGGAAAACAACTTCTGGGGCCGTACCCTGGCTGCAGTGTCTTCCTCTACCGACCCTTCAGCATATGACGACTACGGACCTTATCTACCAGGTTTTGAAATCATTCCTTACAACAACCTGGAAGCACTGGAAGAGGCGCTGAAAGATCCCAATGTTGCTGGTTTCATGGTGGAGCCTATCCAGGGAGAAGCCGGCGTAGTGGTGCCTGATGAAGGATATCTCAAAAAGGCCTATGAGCTCTGTCAATCTAAGAATGTCCTCTTCATTGCTGATGAGGTACAAACGGGTATTGCCAGAACCGGCGAACTGGTATGCTGCGACCACGATGGTTTCAAACCCGATATTCTGATCCTGGGCAAGGCGCTATCCGGTGGTGTATTCCCTGTATCTGCGGTCTTGACGAGCGATGAAGTCATGCTGACGATCAAACCCGGTGAGCACGGCTCTACGTTTGGTGGGAACCCATTGGCTTGTAAGGTGGCAATGGCGGCATTGGCTGTGGTGAAGGATGAGCGTCTTGCGGAAAACGCAGAGGAGCTTGGCCAGAGGTTCAGAGATAGAATGACCCGGTTCATCGCTACATCTGATCTGGTCACCATCGTGAGAGGAAAAGGGCTGCTCAATGCAATTGTCATCAACGACACTCCTGAAAGCTCTACTGCTTACGACATATGCCTGGCACTGAAAGAGAATGGTCTACTCGCCAAGCCTACACATGGTAACATCATCCGCTTTGCACCTCCATTGGTGATTACGAAGGAAGAGTTAGACGCTTGCTGCGACATCATCGAACAAACGATCAGGGAGTTCGAAAAGAAATAACCAAACACCTGCAAATCATAAAAAGCCTGTCACTCCCAAGAATGACAGGCTTTTTTTATCGAATGTGAGGACACATTCGATGGGATTTCACGCTACCGTCTCTTCTGCTACTTCCTCTTCCTCACTGGACTCACCAAACTCTTCCAGGAAGTAAATCAGGTCTGTCAGCTCATACTCCTTAGGGTAAAGATGTCCCTGCAGAATAGTGGCAGGCGTATAATTGATATCGTTCTTTTGACTCCAGGCCTTGTGGTCTTCCAAAATGGGATGCTCTTCTGTTGTTTTGGCTTTACCCCAGCTGGCAAACCACTTGTCAGGATCGCGGTGATCAAACCATTCGCGTAGTGCCAACTGTAATTGCTCACTGCCTTTTTCCCGATAGATTTCGGTCATGCGATCCGCTATCTGAAAACCCGGATTGTCATTGTCCAGGATAAAGACATTGAACTTGAGGTTAATCGACACCTTGTTACCGTGCTTGGTCAGTATCTTGTCATATGCTTCAAATGCCGCTTTACAGTAACCGCACATAGGGTTAGTCACAGCAATCAGTTGAGTAGCTGCCTGAGGATTACCGAGCACCAAACTTGCCGGTGAAGCTGCCGACTGCACATCTACTGCTGTGCCTTGCTGCAACAGTGTCTGAAAAATGCGTCCATCTTTTTTGAACTTCAACAGGTCACGCTGAAACTGCTGACCGTCTTTCGACGAAGTCAACAAACCTCTTACATATAACCAAATAACAGCAACTGCTACCAAAGCAATGGCAAAATTGATCACAGAGGCCAATGATATCATACTAAAGTCAGGCTGAGCGAGCAAACCAATTGTCAATTGAGCAAGTACTGTAGCACTCAGGATCAAACACAAAACACACCACTTTTTCACTTTGAAAGCCTGATAGCTCCATGTGTAAAGGATCATTGGTATCGCCAAAATATTAAGTCCTGTCAAAAAAGAGAGCTCTACCAGTCCCAACATAACAGTGCTGGTCACTGTGATGAAGTAAATCAGCCCCATGTCACTCAAACCGTAGCCACCAATCAGCTTGGCACCTTTAGAAGAAAGTACCTCCTGACAGCTGGTCGCCTGGGTCGCATTACAAATCCTGTCTACTAATTTGGATCCCTGTCCAAATTCTTCTCTCAGGATCAAAATACTTACGCCCAATCCTGCCAGAGAAGCGACCAGATAAGCGACACTACTCACCGCTGGACCTTGACTAAAGAATATATATCCTAACAATACTGCCAATATACCAACGCCCAACAGCTCGGGGGAGAAAATCCCTTTCAATGGCTTCGCACCTTTTTCGGCTACATTGGGTTCTACAGCAACCACTACACCTTCCCAAATTTCTAAAAAGGCTGCCTCGTCCATCTCCTGTTTATCATCGACGTTATGGAGTACCACTTTGCCATTTTTTTTCTCCACTGCAACCAGGCTGTTCTTTTGCTGGTTCTGGGTATCGATGATGGCCAGAAAGCAATCGGGCAGTTGATCGAGGGCTTCTTTGGGAACCGAAATCGCCAGGTGCTCGATTTCCAGGTAGTCGAGGGTATCCGTTACGGATCGCAGACTGGGAAAATCGGGATGGGATTCCAGTTGGAGTTTGGCTTCTTTTTCGTCAACGAAATAGAAATTCTTCCTAAGAAATAGCGTAAAGACTTTTTCAAGTTTGAGGTCCATGATATATCGGTTTTAAGTAAAGCGTAAAGTTTTGGTCTTAACTTCCAATCGAAGGTCTATGTAATTAATAGAACTTAGCGGTTTGAAGTAAAGTTCACCTTTTCTGCGCTGAAGACCATAGAAAACAGCACATTTTTTGGAAGCGATATCCACATTTCTGAATCTATAAATCCGTATTTATCTATCTGCGGTATCGGGGACGACAAAGCCCTGCATCCTTTCAAATAACGGCTTGACAGGCCTTTCTGATGGTATTATTTCACTATAGGCAGTGACTCATAGGTGATCGTGTGAAATATTCTGCTTTTTTTGGAAGCTTAAAAACCCTTAAATTGCCGTGCTAATCAAATCAGAGTTTGTCTCATTGGAAAACATGTTCAAAAAACTTCCCTCTTTCCTGTTGTGCCTGGCCGCTTGTTATTTTTTGGCATCCTGCAACAATGAGCAAACCACCTCCACCACACCCCCACTAGA
>ERZ1740068.196-NODE-196-length-37646-cov-9.719827_pt1 | contig 37646 bp, 34 predicted proteins | sample MGYA00581735_ERZ1740068 | MGnify/ENA primary metagenome ERZ1740068 (study PRJEB43018, sample SAMN04849740) | marine metagenome | isolation source: floating plastic debris | place: Pacific Ocean | collected 2008-08-30 | study: EMG produced TPA metagenomics assembly...
AAGTCAAATGAAGCACTATTAGAGTATTTTGTGGGTAGTGATGGCATCTATGCCTTTGCCATCGCTTCGGACACCGCGCAAGTTTTTAAACTTGATACAATTGGAGATCAGCGCATCCAACAATTTCAGGATATGATACAGCCCGAAAAATACATGGCTGATCAAAGTCTGTCCTACCAGGAGTATATCAAATCGGCACATGGCTTGTTCATAGATCTGGTAAAGCAACCGTTGAGCTTACTGGAAGGAAAAGGAATCAATAAGCTATACATTGTTCCAGATAAGCACCTCAACTATTTACCGTTTGAACTCCTTCTTACCGAAAAACCAGCATCAGACAGACCCAACTACAAAGGACTGAACTACCTCCTCAAAGACTATTCAGTTTCTTATGGCTATTCTGCCTCTATCCTGTTTCGGGAAAACCCAATGAGGAAGGACCGCACTTACAAGGGTAATATGCTGGCCGTGGCACCTTCCTATCAAAAGATATTGAGTGATACAACTGAGTTGGCCAGGCTGGGTAAATTCAGAGATGGTTTTGCAGAATTGAAGTACAATAAAAGCGAAGTTGATGGAATAGGATCTTACTTTGATGGAGAAGTGTTGAAAGGGGATCAGGCGACAGAGGAAGCTTTTACGGACAAGTTCCAGCAATATGATATTCTGCACCTCGCCATGCATGCCCTGGTGGATAATGAAGATTCTGATAAATCGAAATTGGTTTTCACTCCACAGAAAGATAGCCTGTACGATAGTTACCTACATAATTTTGAATTGTACAACCTAAATATGAACCCTAAAATGGCAGTGCTCAGCGCTTGTAATACGGGCTTTGGAAGTCTCGCCAGTGGCGAAGGGGTGATGAGCCTGGCACGTGCTTTTACTTATGCTGGTGCAGAGTCCGTGGTCATGAGTCACTGGCGTGTGGACGACCAGGCATCGAGTACCATCATGCAGTCTTTCTACAAATACCTGGCAGATGGCCAACAAAAGGATGAAGCCCTGCGACTCGCAAAACTCGATTATCTTGACTCAGCTCCCGCTACTGCACAGCACCCATTTCATTGGAATAACTTTGTGGTCTTAGGCGATGTCAGTTCCCTCAAAGTGCCGTTTGTCTGGTACAAGGCCTGGTGGGTTTATTTGATTGGGGTTTTACTCATTGCTTCAACCATTATCTACAGGAGAAATTTTTCCCGAGGTTAGGCATTTCATCTAAAAACTTATGTGGAACTCACGATCACTTGTTGGTGGAAAATACCAAGAAAGCCAAAATAACTTAATCAAGATGATACGGAGACCGATCAATATCTTGAACTGCGCTAGTGATTGAGCGTTTGTCTGAGCCCGAAATGGCCTTGTGCGCTGGCCGGCGAGTCGCGAAAGCACGTTAAAGCGCCCATAATATTTAATGTGCGCCCTGGTTTACTCAAGCTGGTACCTCGCTACCGATGCTCCTCCTTCAATAAGTCAGTCACTGACTTCACCGGGTTAAACGTGATCACGGGCACCTCTACCAACAAGGTGATCCAGTCGGACATGGCGCCGTTCCACAGTCCGGGGAGTTCCTGGGCTTTCAGGTCTTTGCCATCCTTGGACTTTTGCGTGATGAAACCCGTTTCTGAATCCCGGAAATTCAGCAAATCAAACTTATTACCCTGATAATCCCGTGTGCTGCAAACCAGATCCACCGGGTTGAAATGCGTCGTTTGATTGAAAATGGCCAACTGTCCCGCATCTGATTTGTCTACCTGGGCGGTTTCCACAATCTGCAGTGACACCGATCCATCAGGGTTTTTAGCGAAGAATGGTCCTCCTCCCGGGTCTCCATCGTTTTTCACCACGCCACTTACTCTGATAGGCCTGTTGAGCTTTTTCCTGAGGTATTCAATTTTTTCATCCGCTGACAATGACGCATAGCGTTCGTCTTCAATGTGCAGCGTTTTGCTCAGGTAGGTTTCAAACGGACTGAGGTCGGTCTGCGCATCTGCATTTTCCAGTTGCTCCAGCATGGAAAAAATTTCCTTCCTCACGGATAGCAATAATCCGGCAATTACTTTTTTATAATCATAAGTAGTCTGCTGAATCCTTTCGGGCACTACATTGTCTACGTTCTTAATGAAAATGACATCGGCGTCCATCTCATTGAGGTTTTCTATGAGCGCCCCATGCCCGGCAGGCCGGAATAAGATGCTGCCATCTTCGTTTCTGAACGGTTGATCGGCTAAGTCTACGGCGATGGTATCCGTGCTGGGCTTTTGAATGGAATAGCTCACATCATAGGTAACGCCAAACCTTGCTTCATAACCTGCTTTAACCTCCGCCACTTTGGCTTCAAACTTAGCCTGGTGGGCTGGAGAAACCGTGAAATGCAACTTCACCACATTTGATTTCCCTTTGGCATAGTTGGCTCCTTCTACGAAGTGCTCCTCCAAAGAGGTTCGGGAAGTTGCTGCATACTGGTGAAACTTCAGCAGTGCTTTGGGAAGACTTCCATAATCAAGACCTTCTGCGTTCAATAAGGTATCGATGATCTGGGTATAGGACCTTTTTAGGTGCCCTTCTTCCAGGCTTTGATCAAACCTTTGCTGGTAAGCATGTTTCAAATCATGATAGAAAGCGAAGTTTTCAAGGTTTTTTAACAACTTGAAAGTAGCATCACTCTCTCCTTTGTCGGCAAATGCCTGATAAGCTTCTTCTGACCCGTCGTACTCGCTCAGGAAGGCAAAAAGGGCTTTGAACATTCTGGTGGCTGCACCAGAGGCGGGCACAAATTTCAACAGGTCCAGGCCGCCGGCTTGTTGGTCAAACTGAGCCGTTAGCTGATCTTTTTGTTCCTCATCGATTTTGGTAATTCCATGGCCAATTGCGGGAGATTTTGCCAGTGAAAGTGGAGGAAAGCCATTTTTGAAGTTTTCCAATTGTTGCTCTACCACGGAGATGTCTGAGCCTCTTGAGGTGATTTGTTGAAGGTCTTTTTCTGAAAACATTCGAAATTGAGTTATGCGCCGTAAATTTGATTGAGGTAGTCTGACAGAAAAAGAGTAGCAAAACAATCTTTTTCATACTACATGAGCTTTTTTCAAATCTACATTGAATATTTCAATATCTACACATGGGAGGGGAAGGAAAGGTTAAGGTTTTATGAAGAATATAAAATGGAAAAAGGCGTGAACTTTTCAGTTACACGCCCTAATCACCAACCTAACCTAATCTTTATATTTTATAACTTTTGTTTGCTGCGCTTGTTGATTATCTGAACGTCAAGTTCGCTTAATTGGTTACAACTTTTTTGTAAAAAATAAAAAAAATCTGAATCTTATTTTCCATAATTCTTCAAAAAAGCCTCACACGGCCTTCTAAGGGTGTTTTTGGAATTAAAATAAGATTTTTTGGAAAATCCATTGATATAATTTCAAATTTGCGTTTCACTGAATTCCCAGGTTTTGAAGACTAAAGATTTCATCAAGCTTTATAAAGAGAGCCCTTTGATGCAGGCTGTTGCCGATAGCATCAAGCCCAATGAGGGTATGGATGTACAATTGAAAGGGCTCAATGGCAGCATGGATGCAGTTGCTGCAGCATCCATTTATGCCATCAATCATCAAAATCACATTTTCGTGCTACACGAGAAGGAAGATGCGGCCTACTTTTTCAATGACCTGCAAAACCTGATGCCGGGAAAAGAAATTTTGCTGTTTCCTACCAGCTACAAAAGACCCTATCAGTTTGAGGAAACGGAAAATGCCAATATCCTGATGAGGGCCGACATCCTCAACAAGATTAACCACAAAGCCAGTACTGGTGAGATCATAGTCACCTACCCGGAAGCACTCACGGAGAAAGTCATCAACAAACGAACGCTACGGGAACATACACTCACCGCCAAGGTAGGCGATAGTCTGGACGTTTCTTTCATCACGGAGCTACTCCTCACCTATGATTTTGAAAAGACCGATTTCGTCTATGAACCAGGCCAGTTTGCAGTCCGTGGTGGTATCATTGACATCTTTTCATTTGCCAAGGAGCTGCCCTTTAGAATTGAGCTTTTTGGCGACGAAGTAGAAAGTATCAGACTCTTTGAGCCGGAAAATCAGTTGTCGGTAGAGGACATCAAAGAGATCAATATCATCCCGAATGTACAGACGAAGTTGCTGCAGGAAGAGCGGCAGTCTTTCCTTGACTACATTCCCAAAAACACCAAAATCTGGATCAAAGATTATCAGCAGACGCTGGATATCATAGAAAAGTATTTTGACCGTGCCTCATCCTCCTTTGATTCGATGATGAAGGAAAGTGGAGAAACGCAGGTGGTCTTTGGACCGGAAGCGCTCTTCGAAACCCTCGAGAGTTTTAAAAGCGGGCTGGAAAAATATGTCAAAATTGAATTTGGCAATCGCTTTTACCTAACCACCAGGCACACTTTCACCTTCGAAACCTCTGCACAGCCCGAGTTTCACAAGAAATTTGACCTGGTCGTAGAAAGCCTCAACGAATACCAGGACAAAGGCTACACCAAAATCATGGCCGCAGAGTCTCCGCAACAGCTAGAGCGGATCAAAAAGATCCTGGAAGAGACCGACCCTCACCTTGTCTTTTCTGACATGGGTATCGGTTTGCGTGCGGGATTCATTGATCACGACAACCAAACACTCTGCTATACTGATCATCAGATCTTTGAGCGGTTTCACCGGTATCAGGTGCGTAAAAAGCACTCCAAGTCCAAAGCGCTCACGCTCAAGGAACTCAAGACATTGCAACCTGGTGACTATGTAGTGCATGTAGACCATGGAGTAGGCAGGTTTGCAGGCATGGACACCGTAGAGAATGATGGCAACAAACAGGAACGGCTACGGCTCATTTACCGCGACGACGATCTGCTCTACATCAGTGTACACGCCTTACATAAGATTTCCCGATATAGTGGCAAAGAGGGCGCTCCTCCTTCGGTCAACAAGTTGGGCTCCCAGGAGTGGGAAAACAAGAAGAAACGCGTCAAAAAGAAGGTCAAGGACATTGCCAAGGAGCTTATACAGCTTTATGCCAAAAGAAAGGCAGCTCCCGGGTTTGCATTCCCTGTTGATAACTTCCTGCAGGCAGAACTGGAGTCGTCATTCATCTACCAGGACACGCCGGATCAGGCGCAGGCTACTGAAGATGTAAAAGTAGACATGCAGAAACCACACCCCATGGACCGGCTGGTTTGTGGTGATGTAGGTTTTGGAAAGACGGAAGTAGCCATCCGGGCGGCTTTCAAATCCATTAGCAATGGCAAACAGGCTGCTGTACTGGTGCCTACTACCATATTGGCGCTACAGCATTATAATACCTTCAATGAGAGGCTGTCAAACTTCCCTGTCACGGTAGAATATATCAACCGCTTCAGAACGACTAAAGACATCAAAGAAATCCTGAAAAGAGTAGAGGCCGGCGAAGTAGATGTTTTGATTGGTACGCATCGCATTGTCAACAAAGATGTGAAGTTCAAAGACCTGGGCATCATGATCATTGATGAAGAACAGAAGTTTGGTGTGAAAGTAAAGGAACGGCTGAAAGAAATGCGGGTCAACGTGGATGCCTTGACCTTAACAGCCACACCTATTCCCCGCACGCTGCATTTCTCCCTCATGGGAGCACGCGACCTCAGTATCATCTCTACCCCTCCGCCCAACAGGCAGCCGGTGACTACGGAATTGCACGAGTTCAAGGAAGAGGTCATCAGAGATGCGATCAGTTATGAGATTCGACGAGGCGGTCAGGTATTTTTTGTACACAACCGTGTAGGCGACATCGATCAAATTGCCAATATCATTTATAAGCTGGTACCGGACTCTCGTATTGGGATTGCGCACGGACAGATGGACGGGCCTAAGCTGGAGAAGGTGATGCTGAAATTCATTGAAGGTGAATTCGATGTGCTGGTTTCTACCAACATCATCGAATCCGGGCTGGATATTCCCAATGCTAACACCATTATCATCAACCGTTCGCACATGTTTGGGCTCTCAGACCTGCACCAGATGCGTGGACGGGTAGGACGTTCCAACAAAAAAGCCTTCTGTTACCTGCTCACTCCTCCGGTAGCTGGACTCTCATCAGATGCCAGAAAGCGACTTTCCACCCTGGAGGAGTTCTCAGACTTAGGGGACGGATTCAAAGTAGCGATGCGTGATCTGGACATCAGAGGCGCAGGAAATTTATTGGGTGGTGAACAGAGTGGGTTCATCAACGACCTTGGATTTGAAATGTACCATAAGATCCTGGATGAGGCCATCGCAGAATTGAAAGAAAGCGAGTTCAAAGAGCTGTTTATGAACAGCCTGGTCAATGAGGAGATGCTGCAGGAAATCAAACGCGACTGCAACATTGAAACGGATCTGGAGATCTTAATCCCCGACAGTTACGTCAACAACATTTCTGAAAGACTCAGCCTCTATTCCAGGCTGGACAGGATTACTGAAGCCGATGAACTAGAGAAATTTTCCAACTCATTGGTAGACAGGTTTGGGCCCATGCCCGATGCGGTCAAAGAATTGATCAAATCTGTGGAGTTGCGGGCAGCGGCAATGAATATTGGCTTTGAAAAGCTCACCATCAAAAGCGGAAAAATGCGTTGCTATTTCTATAATGATGATGACAATTACTTCAAATCGGAGCGTTTTGGGGCCGTTTTGAACTATATCCAAAAACATTCGCGCAATAGCCAGCTAAAAGAAGTCAAGAGCAAACTGATCTTGATCGTCACAGGAATCACATCGATTGATGCGGCATTGGAAAGCCTCCATCAAATGCTATTGCCGGGTGCGAAAAGAGAAAAAAGCGTTGTTCAGACACAATAATCAAGGAGAAATTATATTATATCATAAGAATGCCTAACTTTAAGGGCTATAATGAAAAATAGGATTTTTGAAATATTTCTATTTCTTTGTATTTTTCAGCGTGTATTAAATTTAAACAGGTTATGAAAAAGTTTGTGAATGCGATATTGTCTTCTCTGCCTGTCTGTTGTTTGGCTTTTGCCCTCACTAGTTGTTTTAGTGGTGGCGCACCAACAAGTACCAGTCCCGGTGCTTTCAGCAACACAACGGGTTTAGAATTCAATGAAGAAGGAGGCTTTCAGGTCAGTGAATACAATGACCAACCTCAAGCCCCTAACATGGTTTTTATAGAGGGTGGTAGAACAGTCCTCGGTACATTTGAAGAAGATGTGCTTTACTCCAGAGACAATCTGGAAAGAACCGTAACAGTAGCTTCATTTTACATGGATGAAACAGAGATTGCCAACATCAACTGGTTGGAATATTTGTTTTATGTAAGATTGGACTCTGGTGAAGAATATTACGAGAAGGCACTGCCAGATACTACGGTATGGGCAAAAGATCTGGCCTTCAACGATCCATATGTAGATCATTACTTGAGATATCCTGGTTTCAGGTATTTCCCGGTTGTAGGTGTAAACTGGAGACAGGCTAATGATTACTGTGTGTGGAGAACTCAGGTAGTGAACAACAGACTGGCTGAGCAGGCAGGTCTGCTTGACGAGTTTGCAGGTGCTGAATCCACAGGAGACGGCAACCAAAGAATCCCTTTGGAGTCTGGTGTAGTAGTTCCTAGTTTTAGGTTACCTACAGAGGCGGAGTGGGAATATGCAGCCCAGGCCCTCATCGGTACGCAGTATCAGGATGAAAACCAGACGCACAGAAGATTATACCCTTGGGATGGTCATGCACTGAGAAATCCTTATGGCCAGGCCATGGGTAGTTTCCTTGCCAACTTCAAGAGGGGGAGAGGTGACTACGCTGGTATCGCCGGTAGATTGAATGACGGTGCCATGATCACTACTTACATTTACGACTACCCTCCAAACGACTTTGGTCTTTACAACATGGCAGGAAACGTGAATGAGTGGGTGCAGGATGTTTACAGACCGCTGTCATATCAGGATGTTGATGATCTCAACCCTGTGAGAAGAGATGGCTTCCTGGACTCAGAAGAAGGTTACGACGAAAATTTCTCTTTCATTGGCTCTGAGAACAGTACTCCGGGTGAAGAAAGAAGAGTAAGAGTTTATAAAGGTGGAAGCTGGGCAGATGTTGCCTACTGGATGTCACCTGGTACCAGAAGATATTTATTCGAAGATTCTGCTACATCTACCATTGGTTTCAGATGTGCGATGATCAGAGCTGGTACTAATTACTAAGCGAAGAAATTCATAATCTTAAGAAACCCGATGTTACCATCGGGTTTTTTTGTGTCCTTTTTTCAAGTCCGTATTACGCAATTGCCTGTGTTGTAAAACCAGAGAAACTTGAACCAATGACGAAAGTTTCATTTTCGTCTTACATATTTAGCAAATCAGCCAGGAGTCTCCTCAGGTTTCTGGGAACGTAAACAGGGTCGGTTAGCTTTTTTTTGATGGGAAGATTACAAATAAGTAATGCTATCAAATGCAAAAGGATACCTTTCGATATCCTTTTATCAATTTATTTTATACTCTTTTCTCGTTATGTATTAACCTGACTATGCTGTAATACTGCTATTGCGCACATTGCATACTGCCAACTGCGTACTGAATTTGATACAGTGCGCGTTATACTTTCACATTACAACATAAAAGGACTCGTACATTAATTGAAACCTAAAACCTTCCCTCATCGGGTCAACCGTGCCCAGACAAAATCAGAGCCCTGACCCTGCACCCTTGCCATTTTGACCCACAACAGTGTCATATGCTCCAGGTGTAATGCCTGAGAAATACTACCCGTGTCTACCGGCTCCCAGCCTAGTACCTTGCACAGTTCGCTTACAGTCCCTTTAGCGGCTGCGTCATCACCTGCGAGCAGCATTGCAGGTTTGAGGCCGTTATAGCCGGGATAGTCTGAAGTAATGAAGTTTTCAAAACCGTAGATGGTAAAAGCTTTCACCACCTTGCTTTCAGGTGCCAGTGACTGAATCAGTTCAGAGCCAGACTGTTTGCTTTCCATACCGTGGGTCATTCCGGGACCTACAGGGTTTGTGCAGTCCACGAGCACTTTCCCTGCTAAATCCAGCTGCGGGACGAGTTGTTCGACCACCTTAAAAGGCACCGCCAGAAAAACCACGGCTGCCCATGCAATTCCCTGTGACAGGTCTTTGTACTGTAAATTCTTATTGCGTGCCAGGGCCTTCTGCACGCTGTCAGAACACGGACTTTCGGCCGCTATTACTACCTCATATCCTGCCTTTGACAAATTGTCTGCCAGGGCAAAGCCTACGTTTCCAATGCCAACAAATGCGATCTTCATAGTGCATTATTTTTCTAGTTGTCTAATTACTTCTTTGGCTACTGCCTCTCCAGACATATTTTGCTGCCCGGTGATCAGGTTGCCGTCAGAGGTGACAAAAGATTGCCAGTTATCGGCTTTTACAAAGTCTGCTCCCAGTGCGTTTAGCTCATCTTCTATGCGCCATGGCATGACTTTGGTGCCCGCCGCTTTGTCCGCATCGTCTTCCTCACCATTGGTAAACCCGGTCACTCGTTTGCCTTTGACGAGTGGCTCTCCCGCAGCATCTTTTGCATATCTCAAAATGGCCGTTCCATGACATAGCGCTGCCGTTGGCTTACCTGATTGGAAAAAACTGCTAAAAAACTGGTGTAAACCACCGTCACCTTCGAAGTTAAACATGGGTGCCTGTCCTCCTGCTACTACTACTGCATCAAAGTTACCGGGATCGATGTTGGAGAGGGCAACAGATTGCTCAAGAGCGCCCGTAAAGACTGCATCCTTCAGTACCTCCTTGCTAGTTTCGTCCCAGGCAGAATATTGACTGCTGTCAAACGGGTCGCTCATGGCATCCATTTCCAACTTACCCCCTTTTGGGCTGGCAATGGTGACGCCATATCCTGCCTCGGTAAATACTTTGTAGGGATGACTAACTTCCGATGCCCAAAAACCTACTGGCCACCCTGTTGTCGTAGAAGTAGTTGGGTTGGCCGCGATAATCAATATATTTTTTCTCATCATTTTTTTGCTTTCGTGATATTCAAATAAACAGATTTTACATTTTACAGTTACTATACTATATTAGATGTATGATACATACTTTGAAGAAAGTATACTGAAAATCAATACTTTATGCCAGAATTCAAGCACGAGCACAAGTTGTACTACACACCGGTAGAGTTTGCGATGGAACGCATTGGAGGTACCTGGAAAATGCCTATTCTATGGAGACTCAAAGACAAGGTAATGCGGTTTAGCGAATTGAAAAGGTCTATGCCCCGCATCACTGATAAGATGCTCACCACCCAGTTACGCGAACTTGAAAACTATGGTTTTATTACCAGGAAAGTCTATCCCGTCGTACCTCCCAAGGTAGAATATACCATTACAGAAAAAGGGATGTCAGCGATTCCCATCATAGAAACGCTCAGGCAATATGGATTTGAATTGATGAAAGCAGAAGGGGTTGGAGAATAATTGAATTACGCCCTCTCTACCTCATCACGCAAACTGCCTTCTATATTCTACAGGCTTGATCTTCTCCAGCTTCTTGAAACTATTGCAGAAATATTCATAAGAATTGAATCCACTTCGAAAGGCTACCTCTTTCAATACAGTATGCCCCTTTTGGATCATGATTTTTGACAGACCGATCCTTTCCCTCAAAATATAATCTGCAGGAGAGTAGCCGGTCTCGGCCTTGAACTTTTTGTAAAAGGTAGTGATCCCCATGTCCGAGACATCTGCCAACTGGTCAACAGAGATTTTTTGGTCCAGGTGGTTTCTGATATAGGCGATACTCTTCCGGATTTCCTTCGCCTCTACCTTACTTTCCAGGTTGCGCTTGAGTAGGTGCAGTCCTTTAGTCTGAAAGACCCTGAGCAGTAATTCTTTCAATATCAGGGTGCCAATAAGCTGATTGGGCCTGTTTTGATCCTTTCGCTGATGGTTATATAGACGGATAAAGTTATCGATGATTTTCTGGTCGTTGGAAAAGAAGTAATCGTGCTCCAGCTGATCCGGTTGACCATGAAAAATTGCCGCCTTTGCTTCCCCAACAGACAATTCCTGGTAGAAATCATGCAGAAAAGTGGGATCTGTTTCTAATACCAGGCATTTGGTCGGGTGATCAAAAGACGCGTTGGGAATGTCCACATGATGCACCGTATCCTTTTCCGGAATGTAAAAAGTACCGGGGAAAAACTCCAGCTTCAGGTTGCTGGTCGTTATGGACTTATGGCCCGCTACCATCAATGTCAATGTATGCTGCTTGAAATAAAACTTCACATCCTTGCAGGAGCAATTCGTTTCGTATACCGATAATTTACCATGCTCAAGTGGGTAATCTGTGCCTCTTTCTACAAATCTTCTCATCTAACTAGTTGAATTATTATTTACAAAACTGCACTATCATACATATACTACTATAATTTAAATCAATTATCGATAAAAATGAATAATATTTTATTTTAAATGTATTATTAGGCAGTTTTTGAGGATTTGAGAATAATATATTGCAACAAAGCAATTCTTGAAACAAAACATTATCCCAAATGACAGCTACCTATGCACTCAGTATCGACGGTAAAAATGTGACCACCACAAAAAGCTTCGATGTTTTCAACCCGGCAACCAAAGAACTCATCGGAAAAGCACCCATAGCCTCCGATGATCAGGTAAGGGCTGCTATTACTGCCGCAAAAAACGCTCAGCCCTCCTGGGCTGCTAAAAGTGACGATGAACGAAAGGCGATCCTGATGCAGGTAGCCAAAGTCCTGGAAGACAACACGCCTTATCTGGCAGAATGGATCACGAAAGAACAAGGCAAGCCGATGAGCGGCCCGGGGTCAATGTTTGAAATGCAGGCATGTGTCGGCTGGACACAAGTACCCGCCTCCCTGGACCTACCGGTGGAAGTTGTTTTTGAAGACGAAACGAGAAAGGACGAACTCCACCGTAAACCACTGGGTGTAGTAGGTGCCATCGCTCCATGGAACTGGCCATTGATGATTGCCATATGGCAGATAATCCCGTCACTGAGAGCTGGCAATACCGTAGTACTCAAACCCTCCGAATATACCACCCTCGGGACATTGGAAATGGTGAGAATCATCAACGAAGTACTGCCGGCTGGCGTACTCAATACCATCGCAGGCGGAGGAGATGTAGGAGCACAACTGGTGGCCAGCGATCAGATTGATAAGATCATGTTTACCGGATCTACAGCCACTGCCAAGAGAATAATAGAGACATCAGGGCCCAATATGTCAAGGCTTACACTGGAATGTGGCGGCAATGATCCAGCGATCATCCTACCCGGTACCGATATTGCTTCGAAGATTGGCGATCTGTTCTGGGGAGCGTTTATCAATATGGGCCAGACCTGTGCGTGCGCTAAAAGGTTGTACGTGCACGAAAACGATTATGACCAGGTAGTCGCAGCGTTGGATGAAATTTCTGGCCAGATGCCCATGGGAAATGGCATGCAGGAAGGCATTGTGCTGGGGCCTGTACAAAACCAAATGCAATTTGATAAAGTACGGGAGCTCGTAGACGATGCCGCCGCCAATGGCGCCCATGTCATCAGAGGGGGCCAACCAATGGGTGAAGATAGCTTGTTCTACCCTATTACACTGGTCGGCAACATCGACAATGGTTCCCGGCTGGTAGATGAGGAACAATTTGGTCCTGTACTCCCCATTATCAAATACAAAACCGTAGAAGAAGCCATTCAAAAAGCCAATGATACACCAACCGGCCTAGGTGCCTCCGTCTGGGCCGATGACCTGGACAATGCGTCTGAAGTAGCGGCGCAGATTGAGTCTGGCACAGTCTGGGTCAACCAGCACGGCACCATTCATCCGATGGTACCTTTTGGCGGCATCAAATCATCGGGTTACGGTGTGGAATTTGGCGTGGAAGGACTTAAGTCTGTTACCAGACCACTGGTAGTGAGCGTCAAAAAAGTACCGGCTACAGTCTAAATCACAATCGCACAAAACAATACTAACCCTTAACTGATCGCAAAATGACGAAATTCGATTATATCATCATTGGCGCCGGCTCAGCTGGTTGCGTAATGGCCAACAGGCTCTCGGAAGATCCTAATAACCAGGTATTATTACTGGAAGCGGGAGTACCAGACGACAGTCCCAACATCCATGCACCTGCCGCGTGGCCTGCCACATGGCAGACGGAGCTGGACTGGGCTTATATGACAGTTCCACAGCGACATGCTGGTGGCACACCCAGGTATTGGCCGAGAGGCAAAACACTCGGTGGCAGCAGCAGTATCAACGGGATGATCTATATACGGGGCCACCACTCTGACTATGACAACTGGGCCTATCAGGGCTGCCAGGGCTGGGACTATCAAAGTATCCTTCCTTACTTCAAAAAATCGGAAAATTATTACAAGGGGGCAAGCGATGTACACGGTGCTGGTGGTCCAGTACATGTCACAGCCATCAAAGAACCCAACCCCATTTCTACCGCCGCCATCGAAGGATGTAGAGAACTGGGACTCCCGGTCACAGAAGATTTCAATGCCGACATATGGGGTGCGGGCATGAATGAACTCACTGTCACACCTGAAGGGGAAAGATGCTCTACGGCCAAAGCCTTCATCGTTCCTGCGCTAAAGCGGAAAAACCTGATGGTACTGACCGATGCACATGCACAAAAGCTCGTATTTGAAGGTAACCGCTGCGTTGGCGTTACTTACCTGAAAGACAATCAACTGATCACGGCCTCCTCATCCCGGGAAACCATCCTCTCCGCAGGTGCCATTGGTTCTCCACATTTGTTAATGTTATCTGGCATCGGAGAAGCAGAACACCTGCAAAGTCATGGCATAGAAGTAGTAAAAAATCTGCCGGGTGTAGGGCAAAATCTGCACGATCACTTACTGGTAAGTGTCATCTTTGAAGCAAGCCAGCAGATTCCTCCTCCAAAAGCCAACTTACTGGAGGCGCAACTATTCTGGAAAAGCAGACCAGACATGTATTGCCCGGACCTTCAGCCACTATTCATGGGGCTACCCTACTACAGCCCCGGTTTTGAAGGACCAGAAAATGCATTCACGCTTTGCGCAGGCCTGGTGCGCCCACTCAGCAGAGGAGAAATGAAGCTCAACTCTTCCATTCCTTCTGAAGCTCCTTACCTGGATCCCAATTACCTGGGAGAACAAGCAGATTTTGATGCACTGTTTCAGGCAGTCAAGCTCTGCCAGCAGATTGGCTATACCAAAGCACTGGATCAATGGAGGAAAGTAGAGGTTTTACCAGGCAAAAATGCCACTGATGAAGAAATCGGTGATTATGTGAGACGCTCCTGCGGCACATACCACCATATGGTAGGCACCTGCAAAATGGGCATAGACCACATGGCGGTCGTTGGGCCGGACCTGCGTGTGCACGGCATAGCAGGGCTCAGAGTAGCGGATGCCTCCATTATGCCATCGATCACCTCAGGAAATACCAATGCACCCACTATTATGATTGGTGAAAAAGCAGCTGATCTGATACTCGATCACAAAACAGCTGACACCAGCTATGCGATTTCAACGGTTTAAACAGATAAATAAAATGATATACTTTGTAGAAATGTGGAACGCCAGACAGGAATGGCTGGCGCTCTCTGAGGAAGAACGAGCCAATTACATGAATCAGATAGGACCACACATCCAGGGCCTGATAGAAAAAGGCGTAAAAGTGTTAACGTGGTCAGATAATGCTCCAAATACCAGCAAAAGAGCTGATTTTGATTACTTTGCAATATGGTCATTTCCTGATCAGGCCACCGCTGACGAATTTCAGCAACTGGTGGAAAACGCTGGCTGGTATCAGTATTTCGATCAGGTGAACGCCGGTGGTAAGGAAGATACAGCCGATGGCGTGATTGGACGCTTAATCGGCCTCCAGGCCTGATAAGACGCCTCTTTTCTGCTCCTCCGGACAGGGTGATACTTTAAGATCCACTGATCCGGAGGTAATGATGAATCTGAAGTAAAACAAACAACATGCATAATCCCAAAATCGAAACGCTACCCGTAGAGGAGCTAAGAAAGCTACAAAATCAACGCCTGAGGCAAACCGTGCAGCGCTGCTACGAGCAGGTTCCTTTCTACAAGTCCTTGTTTGACGAAAAAGGCGTTAGTCCCGGAGACATCAAGACGGTAGAGGACTTGCACCTGCTCCCTTTCACCAAGAAAGATGACCTGAGGAAGAACTATCCCTATGGCATGTTTGCCGTGCCCATGGAGGAAGTGAGAAGAATCCATGCCTCCAGCGGGACAACCGGCAAGCCCACAGTGGTGGGTTATACACAAAACGATCTGGATGTTTTTGATGAGGTAGTGGCCCGCTCACTGGCCTGTGCGGGTGCCCGCCCGGGGATGAAGCTGCACAATGCCTATGGCTATGGGCTTTTTACGGGTGGTTTGGGGATGCATGGCGGAGCTACCCGGCTGGGGATGGCAGTGATTCCGGTCTCCGGTGGTATGACCGAACGCCAGATCACCATCCTGCAGGATTTTCAGCCGGAAGTGATCTGCTGTACACCTTCCTATGCGCAAACCCTTGCTGAAACACTGGTCAAAAAAGGCATTGATCCGGCCGATCTGGCAGTGAAGTATGCCGTCCTGGGTGCTGAGCCCTGGACGGAAGCCATCAGGAAACAGGTTGAGGACGGGCTCCAGGTCACCGCTTCCAACATCTATGGGTTGAGCGAAATCATAGGGCCCGGGGTCTCACAGGAAGATTTTGAGGAGAGAGGAACTGGCAGCTACATCTGGGAAGACCATTTCTATCCGGAGGTAGTGGATAAAGATACAGGCCAACCACTCCCCCATGGACAAGAAGGAGTTTTGGTGTTTACCAGTCTCACCAAGGAAGCATTTCCTGTGTTGCGCTACTGGACCAATGACATTTGCTCCATCTACTATGACCGCGATGCTAAACGCACCCACATCAAGATGTCGTCCATCAAAGGGCGATCAGATGACATGCTCATCATTCGTGGGGTCAATCTATTCCATACACAAGTAGAAGAGGCCATTCATGCACTGGAATACCTCAGCCCTCACTACCGATTGATTGTGGACAAAAAAGGGAGCAAGGACCATGTCACAGTAGAAGTAGAAGATGTAAAAGGCGATACAGGTTCCTATGACCAATTCACCAGCAGCTTACAACACCAGATCAAAAACACCATAGGACTCTCCATGGATGTGATCGTGAAAACACCGGGTAGCATTCCCAGAAGCGAGGGAGGCAAGTTGAAAAGGATTGTGGATAACAGAGGTTAGATAGTAGATTTTAGTTTTAAATAGACAAAAGAGCAAAGAACAAAGATCGGGTCGCGAAGATAAAAGACCGGGTGCCGAGCCGCGCGTAGCAGAGTAGGTAACAGGCTCCGCGCCCCGGGCAGTACGCAGTTGGCAATCTCACTATTTTATATAGGTGACTGGAAGTTTCGTTGATTAAAAGAGCAACAAAGGCGAAAGAGGCAAGCTGTACTAATCAAGTTGTAAACTTGAAATTATGAAAAGGTTTAAGCTGCACTTCGTTAAGCTTAAACCAGAAAAGCGAAAACGCGCTGCAAAGGCGAAGGGTCAGCTATAAACCAACCGTTATCAGGTAGACTCAGGACACAGCCTAAAGCCAGGTCGTGGTAATTAGTATTATTCTACCTCAATCAATCATAACAAATCATGCATTACCTATTCCAGGAAAGCAATCAAAGTTCCAAATTTCAAAATTGCGGTATTACTGCATTGGTAATTCAAAAATCAGTTCTTTATTTCGAGTCCACCAAATACACAGAAGCCTCTGATGACAAGGGTGCTGTCGGGGTTGGTGATTTCGTGAACTTTACGTTTGTCGTCCACGCCTCCCATGACGGGTGAAACTTCGATCAGGATATTCCAGTGAGGGGGAACTTTGAGATCTACACCCCCCATCACACACATGATGTCCAGTTCGTTTCTTCCTGGTCTCATTTGACAATCTCGCAGGTCAATATCGCTTCCACCCATGATGGTAGTGATCTTTCCGCCAGCAAAATCGAGGCTATCGTGCTTCTTTTCATTGCCACCCATGATGACAATTTCATCCAGCACACCTACTGATCCTCCGTCAACTTTTTTTTTTCGGTATTGAAGACACCCTGCTTCAGGATAAAGCTGACGCCAATGATGATGAGTACGACAGGCCAAAGGTCCCAGAAATTGACATTGTAGTCATCTACAATCCAGAAAAAGCCGCCGATCCCAATAAGTACAAAAGCGGTAGGGTAATTTCTTGTAAGGATATTGACTACACCAATCGTAATCAGGATCATCTCCCAACGCCTCAGGGCATAAGGGATTACAAAATCTAAAATATTGAGGTTATCTAATAGAAAAAGGGTACCTATGACGATAAATATTCCCCCGAGTATGAGTCTTCTTCTGTCCTTTTCCATGAGTATTCAGTGTTATTATTTTGAGTAATCAACCATTGACCTTGGTGAAAAAATTCTTTTTGATCCAAAAATACCGATAGCTACCGGCATTTTGCATACTGTAATATACTACGGTTGCCCATAAAGGGTTGACTCAACGATGCATTTTATCTCTCAACGGTTAATTTTTCCAGACAAACTGTCGCATTCTACAGATAAAAATCCGACAACCATTCCTTATTTATGTCATTTTGTCCGCTCATCATTCTTCTGTTGGGCGGATATGCGATTGGTACATGATTTGACGTTAAAGGAACAAACAACTGGAGGTCATTATGAAAATTGATGCAGATTTAACCACCAAACTAGCCTACACTGCCAACCTTGCCAACACCATCAATGGTGGCATGGTGGAAACGGAGGTTTCATTCAATAAAAATGAAGACCACTATTTAATCAATGTACAGGTACCCGGCATTAGCAGGGAGACACTCAAAGTGGAGATCAACAACGATTTGATTTTAGTCTTCATAGCACTGGAGAATGGCACTGAAGAACCGTTCAATTACCTGCTAAAGTACTTCAAGATCCCTTTTGAAGTAGACGCTGAACAAATCTGGGCTGACTATGAAGCGCAGCAGCTTCACATTGTGATGCCATTCAAAGAACTGGAAGACGGCTACTGGAGATCAGTGGAGATTAATAAGGGCTGAGTTCGGCTGACTGTGGGGACACAGTCAGAGGCCGACAAGGGACCATTTGTGAGACACAAATGCTACAATAGTCACTCCTCTTCTTCGCTCATCAGGACTACTACCAGGTCGGAGAGTTCTCTTTTGGTGAGTTCCATCAAATGCTTGTGAAAAGCCTTGTCAGTAGGATTTTCCATCAGCTTCTCAAAAGTTTCACGCTTGGACTTCTCTACCTTGGATAGTAAATCCCCTGGTTCGCTGGTTTCGCAGCTCTTTGGCAGCCCAAAAACTTTCAAATCATCTATCACCGACTCTATGATGGTTTTTCCCACCTTTTTACAACTATCAATCGGTTTGTAGTCCGCATTACTATCGCGTAATGCCCAGCTGCTATAATCGATTTTGATCTCTTGTAGCTGGATAATATGGATATTGTCTTCCGGATAGATACTGCTTAAACGGGCAATGGCACCTTTTTTCCATGCCTCCAGGTCAAAATCTTTGGCTTCAAGTGCGGCTATCTGCTTTTCCAGTATTGCGATGAGTTGTTTTATTTCTTTTTGCATTCTTTGATTTAATTTTTTCTAAAGAGCGTGAATCGCTCAGTTTTCTTTTGAAAGATGAAGTTGTTTCGCGAAAAGCGAATTTCACGCAACTTTTCCCCGGCAACCCATATACCCAAAGTTCCAGACATACCTGCATTTACCTTCGTTCAGCCCCCTCATAGTGGTTCTCCCGTATGGTTAATTTACTCAATTTAAGTTTAATCACCGGCACAGTGAAGTGGAAGATTACTTCATGATCTTGTAGGATTTTTATTTTTATATAGCGATCTTACACTAAATCATAAAAACAACACTGTTTATTAAGTTTTAAAAACCTAAAGGCGTAAGCATTTCAGTGGCTGCGTAGAATTAGTACTTCCTTATACAAATAGGTATCAGAGCAAAAATTAAGTTTTTTACTTTCTGGCAGTGTTTTTATTTAAACACAGAACTATGATCAATCAAAACAACTATCCGCTCAAGCTATTGACAGTATGGCTTTTGCTACTATTTCCACTTATCTCTTATGCTTCGGACCCTCCAGACTGGGATCCTGACAAAATAATCACACATGTCTCCGAAATTGGTAGTAGTACTTCAGTGCTTCGTGACAGTGCTTACAGTGGGTATCTGTTCAATGGTGTCAAATTTTACAATGGTCTCAATATCAGGTCTCACGACAATGTTTATTTCTATAACTGTGAATTCTATGATAAGGGAGTCAAGTTAGCCTTTGACACCGAACCCGGAAAAGTTTCTGATCCAAGATTCCTGCACAGAGGAAATAATAACATCACTTTTGACAATTGCCTTTTTAAAGATGTAACAGCCAATGGCATCGTGACGGAAATCAAAGACGCTCCCTATGTGGACCATCTGAATCTCGTCATCAAAAACTGTACTTTCGATGGTTGGGGAGAACACGATGATAGTAAACAACCTTGTGAGGCAAAGTGCGACAACTGTGACCGAACGGTGCAATACGAAAACCCAGACGATATTGATTGTATCATCGATGGCAACGCGTCTACAACAACTCCAATTACTGGCGCAGGCTACTGTACGTTCAAGTCTGAAAATGGATGTGAAAGATGCAATGACGCCTACAATAAATTTGACCACGGGCTCTATGTGAGATCAACCGAAGTATTAATTGAAAACAATGAGTTTATTCGCATTAAGGGAGGTTCTGCAATTTCTATCAGAAACTCAGGAACCGTCAAAGGCAATAAAATATATACTCAATATAGTACGGAAAACCCAGGCGGAATTGGTCTGGCGATGGCCTACTGGGATCAATACAACGCCAGGGGTGATAAGACACTGCTAATTGAAAACAATGTCATCATAGGAAAAGCACAACATAAGGGCTTAGTTTCTGCCGATTCTTTTCTTGAATGTACTAATGGACAACTAACATTGGTGGGCATCAATGATGAAAGAGGAGATCGTAATGCTGTCAATACTGCTATCTTTAGGTTCAATACAATAGTCATGCTTCCCGGTATCGAGTATCCCGGCCACTCTGTAATCACCATTAAGAATAAAAATGGTGATTTTAATCAACCGGGAGCAGTATCAGCCTATGGCAATCTGATAGTGGATCTTAGACAACAACCTTTACACTATTCAACAGCAATTAACCTTATTCCAGTAGATGCTGATAAAAATCTCCTGATAACAAACGAAGACAATTTTCTAAGTTGTGACTGGGACCAGGAGCCGTATGACTTACGTTTGCAACTTGCGCATAAGGCATGGAACTTCAACCCACCCCTTAACGCCAATGAACCGGTCCCGGTATTGGACAAAGACGGTAACAACAGATCGGGTGCCTGGATCAGTGCTGGTGCTTATCAATATATACCGGACCATCCATTATTCCTCAGTAATGTGATCAGCACTCCAACCAGCGTGACACAGGACGGGCCTGTCAACATAGCTTCTACTGTTGAAGACAATGCCACACTAACTGTAGAATCAACGGATTATGTCACCCTCGAACCAGGATTTGTGGTAGAGAATGGCGGCGTGTTTAATCTGGAGCTGGGCTGCGATGATCAAACTACCGGATCCAGGTCTGCAACCGCATCCATCGAAGAGGTTATAACACCAGAAACAGCCGAGAACAGACTCGCTGAACTATCGTTTTTTCCAAATCCTTCATTTGGACAGCTCTTCTTTGAGCAGCCACTTGAGTCTGTTGCCATCCTTGATCAATCTGGTCGTGTGGTGGCTTCCTCAAACGGAGACGCCATTTCTAAGCTGGATATTTCCAATTTGCGACCAGCGATGTACTTCGTTCAAATGAAACTCCAAAATCAATTAGAAACTAAAATCCTTATAAAAAGATAAAATCATGAAAAAGTATCTCATCTTAATCGTGACGGTATTGGTCACACTTTCTCTATCTGCACAACCAGAAGTCACTGTATCTGCTACTGGTGATATGGGCGTTGGTACTGACGCACCTGAAAACAAAGTGCATGTAAAATCTACTTCAAATATTGCTGTACAGGTAGAAGCAAAGACTCCAGCCGCCGCAGCAATGATCAACCTCAACGCATCGAAGATCAGTGGAGGGCAGTCATGGTTGATCAGTTCCTCCGGCTCTGGTGCCTCACTGGGTGGTAAAAAGTTCTCTATCTACAACAACAGCACAGACCAAAACCTTCGGAAGCATGCCTTTGTCATCCGGGAAGACAATAAAGTAGGTATTGGAATGGATAATCCGGAGAGAACACTCGATGTCAATGGTGTCATCAGGGCCAACTCCTATCAGGCTCCAGCAAATCAAAGCTGGCCTGATTACGTTTTTGCTAATGATTATCAATTGCTGTCAATTGATGAGCTGGATCAATACATTACAAAAAACACCCATCTACCGGGTATTCCAGATGCAGAGGAAGTTGCTGAGAACGGCTTTGACCTGAAAGAAATGAATATTAGACTACTGGAAAAAGTTGAGGAGTTAACACTCTACCTGATCGACCAAAACAAGCAAAATCAGGCACAACAAAAAGAAATCGAAACTCTCAAAGAAAAGATTACCAAAATGGAAAACAAATAGAAATAACCTCCTGCCTGGATATGAAAGGCAGCATGGCAGAATTATAGCAATCAATAAAAGCCTGGGAAAAGGCAGCTATGTTGAGCTGTCTTTTTCTGGCTTACACAAATCTGAGTCACACCGACACCCAGGAAAATCAACAGAATTTAATTACCTGTTGTTCTTGATTACCAGAACTTCTTCACCAGCTCAACCAGGCGCGGTTGTACTGGCCCGCCGGCGATGATCTCTCTGCCGTTGATGTAGTCATCTTCACCTTTGAAGTCGGTGACAAAACCACCCGCTTCCTTGACAATTAATGAACCTGCTGCCACATCCCATGGGTTGAGGTTGTACTCAAAAAACGCTTCACATCTGCCACAGGCAACATAGGCGAGGTCTACCGCTGCGCTTCCCAATCTTCGCAAACCATGTGCGTTCTTCATCAACTCATTGAGGATGGCCAGGTATTGATCCATCTTTTTGAAATTATGAATGGGAAACCCTGTCGCAAACAGACTTTGATCTATCGTATCTGCAGCTGTCACTTTGATGGGCTGACCGTTGCAGAAAGCACCATGACCTTTGACTGCATAGAAGCACTCATCGCGATTGACTTCATAGACGACACCAAGTACGACTTCATTGCCCTTCATCAGGCCGATACAAGTGGAATAGAGCGGCAAACCGTGAATAAAATTGGTGGTACCATCCAGCGGGTCGATGATCCAGTTGTATTCTTTCCCTGTCTTGTTGATTGTTTTCTCTTCGGTAATAAAGCCTGCCTCTGGAAAAATACCGGACAAACGCTCTACAATGGCTTTTTCTGCTTCCGTGTCTACATAGGAAACGAGGTCATTTTTGCCTTTGTACTGAATGTCTGACACCGAGAACTTCTCCCGCTCTTCTCTGATGAATGAGCCTACGTCATTGGCGATGTTGATGGTTTGCTGCAGAAAGTAGTCTAAAGATTCCATTTTATGCTATTGTTTTCCTTCTATTACGATTACAATTTCACCTTTGATAGTACCCTTCTCAAAGTGCGCTAATAGTTCTGTGGGGGTTCCGGTGACTGTTTCTTCATATATTTTGGTAAGCTCCCTGCTTATTGATACTTTCCGCTCCGGCGCTAGTAACTCCTCCAATTGTTTCAGCATCTTCACCAGCCTGTGCGGAGACTCATAGAGGACTACCGTTTTTTGCTCATCGGCAATTTGCAACAGCCTGGTCTGGCGGCCTTTTTTATGCGGCAGAAAGCCCTCAAAAACAAACCGGTCTGTAGCAAAACCAGACTTTACCAGTGCAGGTACAAATGCAGTAGGACCGGGGAGACATTCTATTTTAACATCGTGTTTAAGACATTCCCTCACCAATAAAAACCCAGGGTCTGAGATGGCAGGTGTGCCGGCATCGGAGACAAGCGCCATGGTAGTACCGTTGGTCAGCTCTTCTACCAATGAAGCCAGCCTCTGGTGCTCATTGTGAATGTGATAACTCCTCAGTGGCTTGTTGATTTCCAGGTGTTTGAGCAGTTTCCCGGACGTGCGGGTATCTTCTGCCAGGATCACATCCACTTCCTTGAGCACATTGATGGCTCTCAGTGTAATGTCCTGGAGGTTGCCAATGGGGGTAGGAACCAGGTATAAGGAAGTCTCCTCCTGCATCTAGTTCAACTTGTCGATGGCTGCGGCAAGGTTTCTGTCTTTGTCAGTGATGACATTGCCGGCATCGTGCGTGGTCAGCTCTATCACCACTTTGTTGTATACATTGGACCAGTTGGGGTGATGCTCCATCTTCTCAGCGATGATGGCTACCTGACTCATAAAGCCAAATGCTTCGATGAAATTGCCAAATTCGAAAGTTCGGCAGAGCTTGTTATCTTTTTCTTCCCACATATTGTTCATTTTATACTTTATTCCAATTGATCCATCATAAGAAGATCTGTTCAAACCTTTCGCCTCTGCCTACAGGAGTATTCAGGCTATAATGCGATGATGCCTTCAATCTCATAGGCGCTTTTGTAAACTTCAATGACTTCAACACTGGACTCTACCCGCTTTTTGAGCGTCAGGCTCACATATTTATTTGTTTTACTCTGACGATAGCTCCTTTCGCCATCGGGCAGGACAGCCTCCAACTCCTGCTGTTTATCTAAAGGTACAATGAACTTGAATATATAAACAACGGGGAACGTGTATTCGTTTTCAAGTTTTTCTCTAAATCCTTCTATCGACCAGGACATGTTCGTTTATTTTGGTCTTATTCAATCGTTTTAACAGGTACTTTCAACGTTCAGCACCTGCACAAAAGTAGTCATCCTCAGAAGAATTGGTAGCACCGCCACCAGAAAAAAAGACAGCCCCCACAAGAGGCTGCCTTCTCTGTTTTTTATCAAACGACCCCCAGTCAGAAACGCCTTGTTAAGGACGCCCCGGTCAGGAGCAGTCAATACACTATTTCGACTTTTTGAATTGGTCAAACCGTGAATCAACTTTCTTACGTGGGAACATGTTGTCGCCTGCGTTGGTATCGGCAGTTTCCTTGAAAGGATCAATCACGATGTTGGTCACCTGCTTTTCTTTCACAAATACCTTGGTGACAGTCTCTTCATTCAGTCTCCATATTTCTGCCGGCAAACGCTCTATTTCCTTGCTGCCATCAGCATAGGTCCACTCAATGATGACCGGCATCACCAGTCCGCCCTTATTTTTGAAGGTCACTTCATAGAAGTTCTTATCACCCAGGTCTCTTCTCACGCCATCGTCATCTATGGTACTGCGGTACTCGCCGTTATCAGATGGGTCAGTATCTGTCATCGTGAAGGTCTCTGCGGCCTCGCTGAAAGCCATCATTTCTTCACTGTCACTACCCGAAATTGCTTTGTTACCGCCTTTCAATGGCTTTTCAATTCCCTTTTCGTCCGAGGCCATTCTGTACCATTTCACTTTATCAACCGACAGGTCTACGTTGTCGATGGTATAGAACCAGCCTTTCCAGAACCAGTCCAGGTCCACTGCGGAGGCATCTTCCATCGTACGGAAGAAATCTGCAGGCGAAGGATGCTTGAAGGCCCATCTTGTTGCATAGGTTTTGAAAGCATAGTCAAACAGCTCTTTCCCCATCACGGTTTCGCGGAGGATATTGAGTGCGGTGGCAGGCTTGGCATAAGCATTGGGACCAAATTGCCTGATCTGCTCAGAGTTGGTCATGATAGGTCTGATGTTTGATTTATCGCCTTTCATGTAATCAACGATCTTCTCTGCGGGACCTCTTCTGGAGGGGTAGTTGGGATCCCAGTCTTTCTCTGTGACGTACTGCACAAAAGTATTGAGCCCTTCATCCATCCATGTCCACTGGCGCTCATCTGAGTTGATGATCATAGGGAAGAAATTGTGACCTACTTCATGGATGATCACACTCATCATACGGTGTTTTTTCTCGTCGGTATAAGTACCGTCTTCATTGGGTCTTCCAAAGTTGAAACAGATCATGGGGTACTCCATTCCAATGGATGCAGCATGTACCGAAATCGCTACCGGATAAGGATAGTCGATGGTCATTCTGGAATAAGTCTTGAGCGTCTGCGCTACAACAGGTGTAGAATACTCTTCCCACAGCGGGTTTCCTTCTTTTGGATAGTAGGACATCGCCAGTGGTTTTTTACCATTTACATCTACCGCCATGGCATCCCAGATAAATTTCCTGGACCCTGCAAATGCAAAATCTCTTACGTTATCTGCATGATACACCCAGGTTTTTTTGTCTTTGGCTTTGTTAGACTCCTTTTTGACAGCTTCAGACTGCGTCACGATGATCACCGGCTTGTCATAGGAGTTTTTCGCTTTTTCAAAGCGCTTGAGTTGTTTGCTGGTGAGTACGTCTTCAGGGTTTTGTAACGTACCTGTGGAAGCTACTACAAAGTCTGAAGGAACCGTAATACTCACTTTATAGTCACCAAAAGTCAAGGCAAACTCGCCTCTGCCCAGGAACTGCTTGTTTTGCCAGCCTTCTACATCGTCATAAACAGCCATTCTTGGAAACCACTGTGCAATGGTATAAAGGTAGTTACCATCCTTGGGGAAGTACTCATATCCTGATCTTCCGCCCAGGGTCATGCGGTCGTTGACTTTATAGGACCATTTGATGCCAAAAGTAAATTGGCCACCGGGAGGGATGGACTGCCCGGGATCAATGCGCATCATGGTTTTGTTGATCAAATGCTTCAATGGCTTGCCGGCACCGTCTGTCACAGCGGCGATTTTAAATCCACCGTCATAATCAAATGCATTTGCCATCTTTTGCAGGTCTTTGCCTGATATGGAACTTTCCATCTTAGAAGTCCTGATCAACGGAGTGTTAGAGTCATTCGCACGAACGTTCTGGTCCAGTTGTACCCATAAATACTCCAGTGTATTCGGCGAATTATTGGTATAAGTAATCGTCTCGTCGCCAGTAATGCTCTGGTTATCGTCATTCAACTCTACAGCGATCACGTAATCGGCTTTCTGCTGCCAGTAATCAGGGCCGGGAGCACCCGATGCCGTACGGTAATTGTTGGGCGTAGGCAACTCTGTACCCAGCTGCTCAAATTTTTTGTTCCATTCCTGTGCCTGCACAATGTAGGCGGACATGAGGCAAATGGCTAGCAAATAGATTCTTTTCATAAACACAATTTTTTCTATATCATATGAAGTTTAGATCCGGTCCAATATCAGTGTCAATGAGACCCCTACTATCGCGGAAGACAGGAAAAACCGCCAACTCTTGTAACGTATACCCAGAATTGAAATTGCAATAAAGCTAATCAGCATGTAAACCAAAACAATAATTATTTGTCCCAATTCAAGTCCTACATTAAAGGCAAAAAGCGGGGTAACAATGGATTCTTCACCCCCAATCAACGCCTTCAGATAACCTGAAAAGCCCAGTCCATGGATCAATCCGGCAAAGCCTGCAAACAAATATCCCCATGAGAACCTTTTAGGACTCAGAAAGTCTTCCGGCTGTGTTACCAAATTTGAGATGGCCGCCATCATAATAGTGACCGCAATCATTAATTCAGTGATCTTCCCGTTTACATCGATCAGGTCGTTGGCCGCCAGAAACAACGTAATGCTGTGCCCTACGGTGAACGAAGTAATCAGCCAGAAAATCTTACGCCAGGAATCGGGGCTGTAGGCAGCACAAAGTACGGCTACAAACAAAATGTGATCGTACCCCTGGATATCCAGAATATGTGTAAAGCCTGTCTCTAAAAACAATTCAAATGTTGTCATAAGCGGGTCATTTATCCGAAAATAATCATCAACTTATTGGTTTTGCTACAACGTACATAGACCGTTCGGCAAAACATTTCTGCATTCTCTGGTCTTTTCCAACTAATTTTACCATCCAGTTTAGCGGCATTTCGTTGCATCACGCATCAATTGCTGGCATGGTAAGTGTGTTGTTATATCAGTACCTTCTTAAAATGGCTTTGCTAAGATAAGAGAAATATTCAATCAGATGATGATCAAAGTTTGCTCCCTAGTCTTTTCTATGACGTTCTTGTCATTACACCCCTTCCACATCAGCGTCACTGATATAGAATATGATGCGGAAGCTAAATCTGTAGAGATCGCTCAGAAGATTTTCATGGATGACCTGGAAGATGTGCTGGTCCCCGCGGAAGACCGCCTGGTAGACTTGATTGACAAGGACCAGAAAGCGGCCAACGACCTGCTCATCAAAGCTTATTTAAAGAAACACTTCTCCCTCTCCATCAACGGCAAGCCCGCCGAATACCTCTTTCTGGGAACTCAGGTAGACGGAGATGCCATCTGGTGTTTCATGGAAGTGCCTAAAACAAGGAAGTTCAAAAGCATTGAAGTTCGCAGCACCGTACTGATAGACCGCTTTGATGACCAGATGAACCTGATCCACGTCAAACACGAGGAAAAAATTCGTAGCATGCGGCTACACAAAGACAATCGAAATGAGCAGTTGACTTATGATTAGACATGATCTCGTTCAAATGGCTGCATTTTAATTTGGGTCCTGAAGGGTCTTCTCTTAAAATCCTTTAATTATAAAATGAGTGATGTATGATTCATGATGAGTAATTGCTGGGGAAGTTTATTAATCCTCCATTCATCATTACGCGTCAATAATCTACCGTTATAAATCAATAGATTTTAGTCAGGATATCAATTTTGTCTCCTGTAAACAGGATTATATTTCATCTTACGGTTCTTTGGTCTTAGTATCCAGCTGTTGCAGCAAGGTAGGCACTCTGAAATCTCCGTGCATTCGTTGTATGCAATCTACTGCTTCCCCCAGCGGCACTCCCACTGCAGTGACATACAATGGTTTCACACTGCTACCCCGAAATACCTCTCTGCTGTATTCCTTGCTTTTTCTAAAACTGTTTTTGGCCAGCCCAATGACTGGTAATGGTAGTGAAAGCGCATCATAGAGATAGGCACCCAAACCCTTTTTCATCTGGTCATCGAGGTAGACATAGCCATCCACTACGATACAATTCACGTCACTCAGGTCTATTTCCTCCAGGATGTGCAACAGGCATGGCAGCTCCCTTTTGTAGAACGCGCCAGGCTCATAATCTGCGGCGATTGGCATGTATTTGATGAGAAAATTACGTGCCTCGGAATCGGTCCAGTCATCAAAAAGTACTGCCACGATCTTGGCCTCTTCCTGCTTATAGTGTACATCAATTGCTACAATCATCGCTAGAAATTTATCCAAATATACACAGCACCAAGGCGAATGCATGATCTTCTAAAATTGCACTTTTCAAATAATCTGGTTTACTGCCCGAATTAGGTACGCTTAGCAAGGCCGGTGGAAAAAAACAGGGATCAACTCATGAAAAAACTACCTGGAAAGCAACACTTTCTATCACTGATCGTTAGTGGCTGTGAGGTCAAAAAAGTACTACTTCACGTCTTGTAATTTACTTCGACCATTCATTGAATAGTATGATGCTAAAAGAAGAATTTCCAATAATTTGCAACTAATCTCACCAAAGTTTTACAAATAATCAGTGACATAAAATGAAAGAAATTGTGCAAAAACGCCATTCAATATTTTCTAATCGTTAAATTATGTGTTGATAAGACTTGAATTTGAACCAAATTGAGCGGTTGTGATCTATAATCGGTTATCTTTAAAGCCGAGTTATGAAAGTCACTTAAATTATGAATATACCTGTGGTGATTAGAAAATCCTCAATACTCCCGGTTCTGGCAAGTTGGTGTATTAATTATCGCTGAAACGTCATACAATAATTTGTAAAAAAAGAATTAATTATTAATCTTAACTTCTGAATCACTTAATGCCATTAATGAGAGTCTTTTCGCTGCTATTTTTTGTTGTTGTCTTTACTTTTTGTGTGGCGACACCTGTCGAGCTGATGGCGGAAAATACCGAGGTGGTTTCCAGCACCACGCTTGAAAAGCAGCATGGCACTGACACCGCTGACACACAGCATGGAGAAGTTGGCGGGGAAGCACACCATATGCCTGCGGGCTGGTCTATCTTACCTTTTGTCATTCTCCTGTTGATGATTGCAACAGGACCTCTTTTTTACGAACATTTCTGGCACAAGAATTATCCGATCATCGCCATTATATTGGCAGTCATCGTTATTTCATATTATTTATTTGGTTTACACAATCAGCATGGCCCAGTCCATGCCCTTGCAGAATATATACAGTTCATCGCCCTGCTGGCAGGACTCTACATTGCTAGTGGAGGCATCATGATTCAGGTTGATAAAGAAGCAAAACCAGCTACCAATGCGTTGATTTTACTCATAGGTGCGGTCATTGCCAACATCATTGGTACTACAGGTGCTTCCATGCTCCTGATCAGGCCTTTTATCAGACTCAACAAAAACCGTATCAAGCCCTATCACATTGTATTCTTCATTTTTGTAGTCAGCAATGTGGGAGGTAGTTTAACACCCATCGGAGATCCACCGTTGTTTCTTGGGTTTCTGAAAGGGATTCCATTTTTCTGGACACTGACTCACAATCTTGTTCCCTGGGCTCTTGCTGTAGTGCTGCTTGTTGCGGTATTCTACTTCTTTGACAAGGGCAATAAAGCAGATTACAGTTTTGGAGAAGATCAAAGTGTACCCACCGGCAAAGTATCATTGACAGGCAGTAGAAACTTTCTATGGCTGGCCCTGGTGGTAGGTGCTGTATTCCTGGATCCTAATGTACTCCCCTGGGTACCGGCGATCCACTACGATGGACAAAAGTTTTCTTTCCTGCGGGAAATCATCATGTTGTCCTGTGCTTACCTGTCGTTCCGGTTTGCGGACAAGAAAGCACTCAATGGCAACGACTTTAGCTTTGAGCCAATACGTGAGGTAGCCTTTATTTTCATTGGGATTTTTGGCACTATGATGCCTGCCCTGGAGATTGTAGGAGAGTTTGCCAAGTCCGAAGAAGGCAGGGTGCTGATTACTCACAACACTTTGTACTGGGGTACGGGAGCACTCTCAGGCTTCCTGGACAATGCCCCCACTTACATCAACTTCCTCACGGCAGCCATGGCCTCAGTAGGTACTGATATTGCCAACCCGGAACAGGTGGTGCAGTATTCGGAAGGCGCTTATCATGACTCAATTCTGAGCCTCAAAGCGATCTCGGTAGCTGCAGTGTTCTTTGGCGCCATGACTTACATAGGCAACGGGCCTAATTTCATGGTGAAGTCTATCGCCGAGCAGGTCGGTATCAAAATGCCTTCATTCTTCGGCTATATCATCCGATATTCCATTCCCATCCTCATTCCATTATTGTTGCTCGTCTGGCTGATTTTCTTTGCTTTTCAATAAATCTGCTGATCTTAATTTTTGCTCAGAAACCAAGCTTACCCGATATCGAATGTAAGCACTGAAACGAAAAGTATTTACCACTTAAAAAGTGGTATGGAAACATACAAAGTATAAGAGGCGATAGGAACCGCATCCTACACTTGTTACGGGTTATTCAGGTCTGCTGTTATCTCTTCAAATACAAGCTTAGGCTCTCCAGTTGCATGGTTTCATCCCGCTTCTTGCCAATTTCTCTTACAGCAATTACCAATGGATCTGTTGCCGTAATGTCCTTTAGCTCATCGGTGATATCGTACTCAAAAGTCTTGTAGAGTCTGTCGGCTTCTATAATGGTAAGGTGTTCAGTCGCACCAAAGAAAGAAAGACCTCCAATATAGGACTTACCCAGGTCTGATTCATCCAGGTTGAGAAATGCATCGTAGGTACTACGAGGTGCCTCCGTAAATGATACCCTCAGGTGCATGATCAGGCGCTGACCTTGCCCTAAATTACCTGATAGGTTCATGGCCACGGCGGACTTTTCTGTTGTGATGGCATACTGGTTTTGGTTCTTATTGAGGGCCTGTCCTACGGTTTGTATCCATACCAGAGAATCTGGAATGACTTCTTTCGTAGCAAACTCCAGGGACTTCTTTTCAAGTACATCATATTGGTAATCGAGCTTGTAGATGGTATCCAGCACCTGCTGGGTAGTAAAAGAAACTTTCTGTCCATTCTCGTCATAGAAAGTATAGTCCCAGTGCTGGGCATTCAAACTGTCATAGATGGGTGCAGCTCCGTTATCAGACTGGTTCCAAAGCTCCCATAAATAGTCAATGTTGGCATGGTGCACAAAGAAAATAGGATCAAAACCTGCTGTGGACAGGCTCGCCATATAACCAACCGAATCTTCTTGAAAAACATCATTGTAGACAGTAAAGCCGGACTTACTCCCACCAATGTAACCGTGCATCGGTCCATGAGGGGTGTCATCCAGCGCCACATTAAACTGCTTGTAAGAAGTGTTTTCGAAGACATTGGTGGGGTCCAGGTGAAAGTTGAAATCTTCTCTGATAGGGAAACCCAGATTGAGTGAATCCAGTCTGGAAGCTACAAACAGAGACGAAGAAGAATCCCTGAAAATTTCCGGCATTATGCGGTAGCTGGCATTGGTATACTCCCAGTAGGGCAGTGCAAAGTCTTCCTTGCCGGACAGCTTGCGAACGATTTTCTCATAGTACCAGATGTACATCCGGTGCCAGGTCAGAAAATGTGGCCTGGAAACTTCATCTTCATCATGGGTACAGCCTCTCCACCCCGGAAACTGTGCAGCATCTGCAATGCGCTGATACTGGGGACACAATTGATTATTGATGACTGAATCAGGGGTGAGGTGGATAGCTCCCTGGTAGTACCAGCTCAGAGGATTGCTGCAATCCATTGCCCTCATCTTTTCATTGGCTACCCGTAACGCTTCCAGGTCGGCTTGTGCCTCTGGAGAGTAGGCGTTCTTCCTTACATAAACTGTAGAAGGAACTGTTTCATCTTCAGAAATAGAAGACTGCTGGCCACAAGATGCGATCATCATTGCTACCAGTAAGTAGATTAAATGCTTATTCATAATTAGCAGAGATTTGTGCGAACATGAAATTAGCAATAATCGCTTTGATAATGGCATTGCCAGGGGACTCCAGGCCTGAAAATCAATGGACGATTAGATGGACATTTTGCTTTTGAGCGGCAACCACATGGTTTGAGTGGTTCTTTTTTGAAACAGGTCATTGGCACAATGTACCAATAACCTACCATCATTAATTGTTACAACCCAAACAACTGCTTGTTCAGCGAAGTGAGGGCATATTTCTTATAATCTGTGTCTATGAGTAGCGAAATGTTGTTTTTACTACCGCCATAAGAAATCATCCTGATAGGAATACTTTCCAATGCTTTGAAAATATCTGCTCCTACGCCTTTTCGCTCGGCAACAAAATCACCCACAATACAGACAATGGACTGGTTTTTATCCACTTCTACAGACCCATAAGGGCTGATCTCCTCCAGGATTTCAGACAAGTAAGTAGACTGATCAATGGTCACCGATACAGCAATTTCAGAAGTAGTGATCATATCGATAGGTGTTTTATATCGCTCAAACACTTCAAAAATCTTTCTCAGAAAACCATAGGCAAGCACCATCCTGGACGACTTGATCTTGATGGCGGTGATGCCGTCTTTCACGGCGATCGCCTTCACCGTTTCAGGATTCTTATTACTGGTGATCAGCGTACCTGTTGCATCCGGGTCCATGGTGTTTTTAATCCTTACCGGCACATTGCGCTGCTGGGCCGGGATGATGCAGTTAGGATGTAAAATCTTTGCCCCAAAATAGGCCAGCTCACCTGCCTCGTCAAATGACAGCTCTGCAATGGGAAAGGTCGATTCCACAATCCGCGGGTCATTGTTGTGCATGCCGTCAATATCGGTCCAGATTTGCGCCTCTTTCGCGCCAATCGCAGAAGCGATCAAGGTAGCAGAATAGTCACTTCCCCCTCTTCTCAGGTTATCGATTTCCCCGTGGCTGTTGGTGCAGATAAATCCCTGTGTAATCAAAATCTGACGACCAGACTCCTTTTCCAGCACGGGCTCCAATAACTCACCAATTTTGTCAAGATCGGGCTCATTGGATTCGTTGATCCGCACAAAATCAGCTGCATTGATCAAACTGGCATTTTCTCCATGCTCCAGCAGGTAATTGATAAACAGGTTGGTAGAGATCAGCTCCCCTTGTACCACGGTCAGCTTACTGCTGGCTTCGGAGTGAGGGCCTTCAAAAATTCCTTCCAGTACACCAAAATAGTGATCGACCACGGCTTTCCCTTTCAATACAAACTCAGGCGAACTGTAGAGCTCTTCCACAAATTTGAGATACTTGGCATAAAAGTCTTTCATGGCCTGTTTAAGACCGTCAAGGTCCTGTTTGGCATGCTTTTCAGCAAAGGCCACTAAGGTGTTGGTGGTACCAGAAACTGCGGATAGCACCACAATTTTTCGGTCATCGTCACGGGTTAAGATCTGATGAACTCCTTTCATTCGCTCAGGGGAACCAACTGATGTTCCTCCGAATTTTAAGACTTTCATGAGTGAGACGCTATTTTGTATTTGATTAAAATCCTAACATTTTGATGGCAGTAATTGCTGCTTCGTCGCCTTTGTTACCATGCTTTCCTCCTGCACGGTCCAGCGCCTGCTTCTGTGTATCGGGCGTTAGCACACCAAAGATCACAGGTTTGTTGTACTTGAGGCTGACGTTGGTGATGCCGTTGGCTACTGCATCGCAGATGAAATCGAAATGTCTGGTTTCGCCCTGGATCACACAACCGAGGCAGATTACCGCATCAATTTCTTCCAGTGCAGCCACATATTGGGCACCTAAGCTGAGCTCAAAGCTGCCAGGGACATCTTTGCGATAGATGTTTTCTTTGCTGGCACCATTGGACAATAGCGTTTCCAATGCACCGGAGAATAATGCCTCCGTGACGGATTCATTCCATTCTGATACGACGATTGCAAACTTCTTGTCGGAAATATCGGTGAGCTGCTTTTGTGAGTACTCGCTGAGGTTCTTTAATGTTGAGGCCATTCTTTAATTCTGTCTTTTGTCATAAAAAAAGGGATAAAGCTACTAGCCTTACCCCTTTTCATTTAATATTTTCTTTGGCTATTGAGCTAAAAGTCCTTCCAGACGCGCCTTATGTTTTCGGGCATCCTGATGGTAAGTAGATTTCTTGTGGTTATCTACTACTTGAGCGTAGGCGTTCATGGCGCCATTCAAATCGCCGTTTTCTTCTAATGCTACTGCCAATTTCATAATGTAAACAGGCAAAATTTCTGATTTTTCTTCAGAGGTACTAATCGCACTGCGGTAGTTGCTGGCTGCCTCTCCGTACTCCTCAAGCTCCATCTTAGCATCACCAATCAGTGATTTGGCACGCGCATCAATCATGTCATCAGAGCTGCTGAAGTCTTCTAAATATCTAATGGCATCATCAAAGCTTTCCAGCCTCAGGTAAGTAGCACCTGCGTAAAATTTTGATAAATTACCTGCGTCAGTACTTCCGTATCTGTCAATGATTTCCAGAAAGCCGTAGTTATTCCCATCTCCATTGAGTGCTTTGCCTAAGCTATCAGCTTCAAAATAGAAAACAGCTTGAGTCAGCTCCGTATTTGCCTCTTGGCTTTGCGAGGAAGACCAGTACCTGAGAAATATGGCACCTAAAAGGATAGCGACAATCAGCCCTCCAACGCCGTATACAACCGCGCGATTTTTACCGTCATTGATATAACTCTCAACCTGACTGACCTTATCGGAAAGTGCTTCAGGGTTTTCCAATAAATCGATTCCCTGATCCTCTACTTTTTGCTTTTTCTTCGCCATTATCAAATTTTTAAGGCTGCAAATTTATATAAAAAAACTAATACAAACTGCTACCTATATGATATTGATTACTAGTTGTTTATAAAAGGATAGTTTTGATCCGCATAAACATCGGTATATGCATCAGATGCCGGAGGGAATTCTGAATTCTCAGAGAACGTTACAGATTCCACGACACGCTGCTTGATCGCCTTGTCTATTTCCTTCAATTCCTCCTCTGTGGCATATTTGTTTTTCAGGATCTCAGCGCGCACTTGCTCTATCGGATCTCTGTCTTTGTATGACTCCAGTTCCTCTTTGGTTCTGTATTTGGCCGGGTCAGACATGGAATGTCCTTTGAAACGGTAAGTTCTGAACTCCAACAAGGTAGGTCCTTCTCCTTTTCTTGCTCTGGCAGCCGCTTCCTCTACTGCATAGTGCACAGCCTCTACTGACATCGCATCTACCGCAGAAGAAGGCATCTGATAGGCCTCACCCAGCAGGTATAAATCCGTTACATTGGAAGTCCTTGACACAGAAGTACCCATGGCATAGCCATTGTTTTCGATCACAAAAATGACGGGTAATTTCATGGTCATGGCCAGGTTCAATGCCTCGTGAAAAGCGCCTTGTCTCACCGCACCATCACCCATGTAGCAAATACAAAGGTTGTCAGTGCCATTATATTTCTCTGCGAAACCAATTCCAGCACCCAACGGCACTTGTCCACCTACGATTCCGTGGCCACCATAGAAGTGATTTTCTTTGTCAAACATGTGCATAGAGCCTCCTTTTCCTTTGGAGCAGCCCGTCACCTTTCCAAAAAGCTCGGCCATGACTGCATTAGGATCAGTACCCAGTGCCAGCGGATGAGCGTGATCTCTATAGGCAGTGATGTACTTATCACCATCTTTGAGCGCAGAAACCGCACCGGCTACACAAGCCTCCTGGCCAATGTAAAGATGGCAAAACCCTTTGATTTTCTGTTGTCCATACAATTGACCAGCCTTCTCTTCGAACCTCCTCATGAGCATCATGCTCTCAAACCAGGTCATATAGGTTTCTTTGGAAAATTTATTTTTAGCTTTGCGCTTTGCAGGTGCTTTTTTTGCAGGCGCATTGGTTTTAGTCGTTGCCATAAATATCAAATATTAAAGTAAAATCACTGTAGCCATACAATGAATGGCTGCGTCGATTTTCCGCCTTGCGAAAATACCAAAAAGGAGTCATTAGACAAAATTTACAGGTATTCCGTCACCGAATAAAGGTAAAAAAGGGTAGCGCATCAGACCTTGTCACTGACTGACGACAAAAACGATGCTTCATACATTCCACAAAGACCCTTTAAAACGGTAGGCGGGGATGCGATGACCATATGAATGCAATGATGGAGAAAGGAACATGTATCTGGAAAAACTGACGCTCACCAATTTCAAAAACTACGCCAATGCGGACGTTTCCTTCAACCCGAAGGTTAATTGTATATTGGGGCTCAACGGTGCGGGTAAAACCAATCTGCTGGATGCCATTTATTACCTTACTTTCACCAAGAGTGCCCTCAATAGTGTAGACTCGCAGAACATCAGGCACAGTGAAACCCTGGCGGCCATCAACGGACATTTCAGGGGCGATGAAGACCTGCAGGTGACCTGTGGCCTCAAAGTGAGACAGAAAAAAGTTTTCAAGGTCAATAAAGTAGAGCTGGAGAAAATGAGTGATCACATCGGTACCATGCCACTGGTGCTGATCTCTCCAGACGATACCGCCATCATCAAAGAAGGCAGCGAATCCAGGCGAAAGTTTGTGGATAGCAGCATCAGCCAGGTAGACAAGCAGTACCTGAGGAACCTCATGCAGTACAACCACCAGCTCAAGCAGCGCAATAGCCTGCTCAAAAACTGGCCCCATGGCAAGCCCCCCGACAGGGAACTCTTTGCCGTCTACGATGAGCAACTTTGCCATCTGTCTATGGCCATTTTCCAAACAAGAAAAGCCTTCATAGCAGCCTACAGACCCTACTTCCTGGAGCACTACCGCGACATTTCCTCCGATAGTGAAAGCATCGACCTGCTTTATAAGAGTCAGGTGTCTGATGAAGACTACAGGCAACAATTTGCAGATGCCCTGGCCAAAGACCTGCTGCTGCAACGGACTACCATGGGTATCCACCGCGACGACATCATCTTACAAATGGACGAGTTTCTGATGAAAAAGATCGGTTCACAAGGCCAGCAGAAGTCCATGGTCATCGCCATGAAACTGTCGCAGTTTGAATACCTCAAAAATGTCACCGGCAAAATGCCCTTGCTACTCATGGACGACATCTTCGACAAACTGGACGATTTGCGGATTGAGCAACTGGTTTCTATGATCAACAGCGATCGTTTTGGCCAGGTATTCATCACCGACGCCCGCCCGGACCGCTCACAGTTGCTACTGGAAAAGTATCAGATCGAGGCCAGTGCTTTTTTGGTAGAAGGCGGTGAGGTAAAGCTGCAGCAATGATCAGTTGGCTTCGTGCCCCGGGCAGTTGGCAGTCCCTGATAGCAGAGACGTATTTCAGCAAATCAAATTTCTTATCCTACTGCTTCAGGGATGACTTGTATCCAGTAAAGATGATCAGTACAACACTGGATTAAGTCTGTGACTTAATCCCATCAATAAAAAGAAAGCTTGTAGCTTTTGAACGGAAACAC
>ERZ1740068.197-NODE-197-length-37606-cov-6.411201_pt1 | contig 37606 bp, 33 predicted proteins | sample MGYA00581735_ERZ1740068 | MGnify/ENA primary metagenome ERZ1740068 (study PRJEB43018, sample SAMN04849740) | marine metagenome | isolation source: floating plastic debris | place: Pacific Ocean | collected 2008-08-30 | study: EMG produced TPA metagenomics assembly...
TCATGCCAAAGCCCATCGCGGGCGACAACGGCACCGGCATGCACGTGAACATGTCCATCTGGAAAGACGGCAAGCCGCTTTTTGCAGGTGACAAGTATGCCGATCTGAGCCAGGAAGCGCTCTACTTCATCGGCGGTGTTCTCACCCATGCCAAAGCGCTGAACGCCTTCACCAACCCGTCCACCAACTCCTACAAGCGTCTGATCCCGGGCTTTGAGGCCCCGGTTCTGCGCGCGTATTCCGCACGTAACCGCTCCGGCTGCGTCCGGATCCCGTGGACAGAAAGCCCCAAGGCCAAGCGCGTTGAGGCCCGTTTCCCGGATCCATCCGCGAACCCATACCTCTGCTTTGCAGCCCTGCTGATGGCGGGTCTCGACGGGATCACCAACAAGATCGATCCCGGTGAGGCGATGGACAAGAACCTCTACGATCTGCCCGCCGAAGAGCTCGAAGGCATCCCAACCGTCTGTGGCTCCTTGCGCGAAGCCATCACAGAGCTTGAGGCCGATCACGAGTTCCTGCTGGCTGGTGACGTGTTCGATAAGGACCAGATCGAAGGCTATATCGAGCTCAAGATGGAAGAGATCGAAGCCTATGAGCACACGCCGCACCCAATGGAATTCCAGCTCTACTACAGCTGCTAACTCGACAAAAAACCGAAGACCAAAGGGCGCTGTTTCGGCGCCCTTTACCTTTTGGCAATTTCTTCGTCTAAAAAGTGTCATTTCGAAGGCAGGCACAAATGCCTGTAATTGCCGGGTTTCTCAGGAAAACATGGTCTCCCCCTGATCCCGAACAAACGCGATTTGAAACCAAAACCTGCAAAAAACGCCTTACTTTTTCCAAGCTTGAAACAAATCGACGCTGCATCTGACGTGCAACAATGCTCCCTATGACGGCGAAAATGGGATTGGTTATGCTCGATTCTCTGACCTTAGGACAGGCTGGCCTGGTCTTTTTGAAGGACCGCGATTTTGACATCGTCGCGGCCGCAAATCACACGGCCAGTGGATTTGAAGCTATGGGACAGCGGATCACGGGCGTGCATGTCTTGTCAGATGATCGCGCCCAGGTCAGCACCCAAAGCTTTGATTTGATGTTGGACCTGATCGCAGACGTCCAACCTGCCGCCTTATCCGAGACCGCAGACCTAATTTTAAACGTGACACTCTATGCCAACGGATCCAGCGCACTTTCGCAATTTGCCGTAGATGCCCTGTTGACACGTCTACTGCAGGGCGTGAACGCCGCGCTGCAACCCGATTTCGTGCTATTGTAATAAACCGATTGCCTCTTGCCAAGCGACCAGTTTTCCCAGCCAAACCCCAACCGTACAACCCAAAAACAGTCCTCAGTCAACGCGGCAGCTCATTCAGGCGTGACCCGAAAGGCGCTGCCGGACGTTGAGGTGACAAACGACATCTTGCAACAGCGCATCAGCAATCACGACCCTGCGATTTTTGATGCCGAAAGCGCGTCGGAGCGTATCAAACAGATGTTCTCTGACGGTTGGGTGGATCCCTCCTTGGAAGCGGCTCTCGAAGCCGCAGAAGCCCATGCCAAAGAGATAGAAGACATCGAAGAGGCCGCGCCCCTGCGGCTCTCTGCGTGGTTCATGGCATTTGCCGTGATCTTGATCGCCCTCCCAGTGGGCGTGGCGCTTTTGATCGTCAACATGGCCAAGGGCGAAAACCTGCGGCTCTCCTCCCAAACCGCAGCACTGACCGGCACCTTCGTTGCGTTTCAGACCTTTGGCACGACGGCCAACGCTCTAGACGCCGTCGACAAATTTCTTAACTGAAGCGCCGCGATTAGGGTGAGACCGCCCCAATCGCGTGGCAAAAGACCCTGCATGCTGCGTTTACATTTGAGCGTGTTCAGTAAAATTTTCCACGAAACTGCCGCAATTTATCCCCAGAAGATCCTCAATCCGCTCGTTAACTATATGATGACTGAAACCAAAAAGGCGTCAGAGATATGACACCCCAGAGCTACGGATCTGTCATCGCAATGGAATTTAAGGCGCGTCCCAGCATTGCGTTTGCGGACATCGTCGACGAGTTCGACGTGGCCTTTCAAATGGTGGACACTCGCACGAAGTCTTTGACATGGGATTGCGAAGACATCGCGATCATCGATCGCGACCATGTCCGAGTGGCCATGGGGTGGTTGCCGTCAAAGGGCAGAAAGCAGCCTTGGCATTTGGTGATCGCAGTCGGTTGCGCGCCGAGCGAAGACTTGAGCAAAATCGAAATGTCGTCATACGAATTCGTGGCCGATCGTATTTTGGACCGGACCCACGAATTTCTGCCATCCACCGCTGTCCTGCGCGGCGAAGCCAGCCAGCCCGTTGGGCCAGCTCTGATTGACACGCTCTTTGAACTTCTGCACGCCGATACGGCCGGTGGTGCCAAAGCCAGTGCCAAAGCCGATGCACAGGATGATGCAGATGAGGCTGAGGACGAGATCCGCTCGCAAAAGGAACATAACTACGCCGAGATCGTCGACACCATGGTTCCCCCATGGGTCAGCAACAAGGACGAACCGGACGCCTTTTCAAAAGAGATTTTCGACAAAGCAGAAGAAGAGATGATCAAACGAAATCAGATCTTCCGTCTCAGCCAATCGGAATGTTCTCAGCCAATGCGTTTGACGATCCACACCTTCGCGCTGTCGATGTGCCTTTACGTGCCACCGCTGGGCGCTGCGCTCTTCACCTATACGATGATGCGCGACATCTTCCCTGTGGCCGCGAACGCGATTTAAACCTCACTGATAGGCCGCTGCGAAATCAGCAAAAACCTGGCGCAGATCGTCACGATCCTGAGGACCAGAGAGGATTTGCACGGGCGTACCCTGAGGATCCATCAGCATGAGCGTCACATGGGGTTGCCCATGCGCCAGAGCGAAGGCACCACCTTCATCGGTTTGGATATTGGCCACGACATAGTCGAGCTCGGCCGGGTCAAAGCCTTTGAGGGCCTTGCGCGTTTCCTTTTGCAACGCAGCGCAAAGAGAACATCCCGGATCATGGATTTGCACCACGGTGGGTACGCCTTGACCGATGCGGCTGATGTCTTGCTCTCGCGCTGTGGCGCGGACCGCGCTGACGGCAAAAACAGATCCGCCTCCGACCACCGCCACCCCGATCACAATCTGACCGGTGCGTGACAGGAACGCGCGGCGGTCTGGTTTGTCTGGGGCGTTATTCTGCGGCGTGCGTGCGGCCGGTTTCGCTTTCTTTTGCGGTTTGCTGCGTTTTTTCTTCATCTGCCGCGCCTTTCCCGTGACCGATTTTGCGCAAGCCTACCACGGGCCCTGATCACAGCGTGGTCACGTGGGCGTGAAAGCCGCCTATCGCCCTCACCTTACCCCGCGCCTCTGTTTGAAGGCCACGCTCTGTGTGCTGTAATCTGTGTGCCGTGGTCTGTGTGCCGTGGTCTGTGTGCCGTACTGAGCGCCCTACTCCGCGGCTCTCAAAGGACCATCCTCAGGACGCCCATCCAGCACGCGCTTGATGTCATCTTGACCGCCCTCTTCAGCCTCCGGCGCACGGGCCAATGCCGGTTCAGCGACACCGTTGCCATCATCCCAGATCAGTTCGTGCTCGCGCGAGGCCCGTGCTTGGCGGTTGAGCGCCCAATCCCGCGCGGCAGCGCTGGTGCGACCCATCGACAACCGCTCGGTCAGTTTTGCAAACCACAGCACATAGGTCGTGGCCCAGATCCGCATCGCCAGCATGGCCGGTGTAAAGATCAACGTCAGACCCGTTGCCACGCCCAGACCGAACACAACCGCCGTGGCCAGCTGCTTCCACCAAAGTGCCGTCGGGCTGTCGACCGTATAGCCGCCATCGGCAAAATTGAGGCTAAGGCCAAACATCATCGGCGCAAGGCCCGCCATTGTCGTGATCGTGGTCAGCAAAACCGGCCTGATCCGTGCCTCGGCGGTGCGCGTGATCGCCTCGATCCTCGGCATGTATTTGCTGTACTCTTGATAGGTATCGATCAGAACAATGTTGTTGTTCACCACGATCCCGGCCAAGGCCACAATCCCCGTGCCGGTCATGATGATCGAAAACGGCTGCTGCATCACCAGCATGCCGACCAGCACCCCGGTGGTCGACAGCACCACGGCCAAGAGCACCAAAAGCGCATTGTAGACCGAATTGAACTGCGCCAGCAGGATGATGAACATCAGACCCAACGCGCCTGCAAAGGCTTTGGACAGGAACGCGCCAGACTCTTCTTGATCCTCGGCATCGCCAGTCCACTCCCAATTCACCCCGACCGGCACCACGCCGCTTTCCAGCCAGGTCGTCAGTTCTGCAATGCGTTCGTTGGGGTTGATCGGCACCTCTGTGACGCGGCCACTGTCATCGGTGACGGTTTTTATCAAGCCAGGCGTCACGTCAGCTTTGATGTCAAAGTAGCGGGTCTGGTTCACACGATCGATCTGTTCGCGCCCGCGGACGGCCTTCCAGGTGACAAAGTTTGACAGCGGCACAAGGCCCTCAGTCGTCTGCACTTTCAACGTGTCGAGGGTTGACAGAAGCCGTTCTTCTTTCGGCAGGCGCACCCGGATCTCAATTTCTTCCTCAGAGGTCGGCACGCGCATGAAATCAAGCAATAGCCCACGGGTGACCAGCTGCACCATGGCGCCCACGGTGCTGATGTCGGCGCCGAACCGGCCCGCCTCTTCCACGTCCACGTCAAATTCCCAGTCAATCACCGGCAGCGGCAGCGTGTCTTCAATCTGGACCATGCCCCGCGTGGCGTCGAATTGCGTACGGGCCAGCTCGGTAAAGCTATAGAGAACCTCCGGATTGTCGCTGCTCAAACGCAGATGCACGGGCTTGGCGGCCGACGGTCCTTGATCGACAGAAATAATCTCTGTGCGCAGACCCGGCAATTGCGCCGTTTGCTGACGGATTTCCTCCAACGTCCTAGAGCCGCCGGCATAGGACGCCGTGACCGAGCGTTGGACCTCATAGTTGAGGATCGGAATGGTGAACCAGGTTTCCAACTCTCTGGGCCGATCTTCCCAAGCGATCAGCTCAAATTGCACCTGGCCAATAGTGTCGATGGGCGGATCCATGCCGCCGGTGTTGTTGTTCAACCCACCCGATCCGGCAAAGGCAAAGACCGATTCAACATTTGGATGGGCGCGCACCACATCTTCCACCTGCCGCACCAGATGGTCTTTTTGCTCAATCGACAGGTTGCCGCGGCCCAGCACATAGGCCAGCGCATTTTCCGGCTCGGATTCGACGAAAAACTCCACGCCTCGGTTGTTATTGGCAAAATACATCGCCACCGAGCCGACAAAGACAAAGACCGCGCAACACGCCAGAACGGGCGCAATGGGGTTGGCCGCAATCAGGTAAGTGAACCAGCCGAAAGGCGTGCGCTGGTGTCCCGGGCGCACTTTGCGCGGACGAGTCGGCACGATCTTGGCTTTGATCCATGTGAAAACAAACGCCACGCGTTTGAAAACCGCCATCACGCTCAAGAGCGCAGCAACAGTGCCCGCAATGGCCACCCCGCCCAGGGCAACCGAGGCCAGGATCATCGCGAAAACCGCCACCAATGTCGGCACTACAGAACCAAAGATACGCGCGCTGTCCATAGTCGCAAATCGCGCACCCACGCCCTCAAGCAACGCCGGAATGAGCGTGCCTGCCACACCAAGGGCCGCAACACCGATCACAAAGAGCGCGACGTGCCAAAGCCAAAAGCCCTGCGCAATCTGCTGAATGCGGGTGTTGAACCACTTTTCAAGCCGCCCGGTCACCCCGCCCATCACCGGCAGATAGACAAGCGCCACCAGAAGCGAGGCCGACAAAACGAAGATTAGGGTGAAGGGCAGCATCTTCATGAACTGACCGGGCACCCCGGGCCAAAAAAGCATCGGTAGAAACGCGCAAAGCGTCGTCGCGGTTGAGCTGACCACCGGCCAGAACATCCGCTTGGCCGCGCTGACATAGGCCTTCATCGGCCCTTCGCCTTGCGCGATCTTCTTGTCGGCATATTCCACGACAACGATCGCCCCGTCGACCAACATGCCCACCGCCAGAATAAGCCCGAACATCACAATGTTTGAAATCGCAACGCCCATGATCGCCAGCAGCGCAAAGCAGAGCAGAAACGACGTGGGAATGGCAAACCCAACCAGCAGCGCCGGGCGAATACCCAGCGCAGCAAGGGTCACGATCATCACCAACGCAATCGCGGTCAGAACAGATCCTTCGAGCTGGCGCACCATCCCGTCAATCACGCGGGATTGGTCGATCGAGGTGTCCAGCGTCACCGCCGCCTTCAGCTGGTCCGGCCAGGCCGCTTCGGCCTCGGCGATCGTCTCACGGACAAGCGCTGCGGTGTCGATGATGTTAAAGCCCTTGCGCTTGACCACTTGCAGAGCAATCGTCGGATCTCCGTCAAACCGCGCCGTGCCGTCACGATCTTCAAATGTAAGATTGATCCGCGCCAGATCGCCCAGCGTGACAACGCGATCCCCGTTGGTCGAGATCGGCAGCGCATAGATGTCATTGGGGGTCTCAAAGGTGGACCGCATTTTGACGGAAAACGCCCCGCCCTCACTGTTCACATCGCCCGCTGCAATCAACTGATTGTTGTTGCGCACCTGCTCCAGCAACTCGACATAGGTGATGTTGTAGGATTCCAGCCGCAACGGATCGATCAGGATCTCGACCATTTCATCGCGGTCACCGGCAATGCCCGCCTCTAGGACAGCATCGAGACTTTCCAGGTCATCCTGCAGATCCCGCGCCAGGCGGACCATGGTGCGCTCCGGCACGTCGCCCGACAGGCTGACGATGATCATCGGAAAGGTGCTGAAATTGAGCTCTGTCAGAGAATACGGCTCTCCACCCACAGGAAATTCCGCCTCGGCCTTGGTCATGGCATCGCGGACATCGGCCATAATGGCGGTCTTGTCCCATCCGAACTCAAACTCCAGGGCCACCGCGGCATAGTTCTCGGCCGCCGTGCCCCACATCGTCTTGAGCCCATCCAGATCGGCAAGCTCCGTCTCCATGACCTTGACCAGCTGATCTTCACTGTCCTCGGCCGAAATGCCCGGAAAGACGACTGAGACAAAGAGCGCCGGAATTTCGATGTCGGGCTCGCCCTCTTTGGGCAGGTTCGCATAGGCCAGCGACCCCGCCAGGATAGAGAGCACAATGAACGCAACAACCATCCGCGCCCGGGACGCGGCCCAGTCGACAATCCCGGTCATTGGCCGACCTCCTGCAGATGCGGCACGACCTCAACACCGGCTTTCACAAATTCCTGACCGATGACAATCACTTGTGCCTCGTCCGGCAAGCCCGAAAGCCAAATGCCCGTCGGTGTATCGCGCACGACCTCAACCGGGAAAAACGCTACGATATTGCCCTCACCCACGGTGCGCACGCCCAGTTCACCATCGTCATTGAGCGTCAAAGCGGAGGGCGGCAGCAAATGCCCCGCCGATTGCTCAGACGCCACAGAAATTCTTGCCGTCTGGCCATCTCGCAGGCGCAGATCTTCGTTGGGAACGCTGATTTCAATGCGGAAGGTGCGCGTCACGGGATCCGCGGCACGCGAGATAAAGATCACCTCGCCTTCGACATCCTCGCCAGACGCCAACGCACCCGTCGCCTTGGCGCCGGTTTCAATGCGTGACACCTGGGTTTCCGCGACATACCCCGTCAGCATGATCGGGTTCAATTGAATCACCGTGGCACAGTGATCACCAGACTGCAAAAGGCTGCCAATTTCGGCGCTGTCGCTTTCCAAAAGGCCCGAAAATGGCGCCGTGATCTGCAAACGGGCGATTTCCCGCTCGGCGCTGTCCACATTGGCCTGGGCGCTCTGTTGCCCCGCACGCGCGGCTTCAATGCCTGCGGCCACGGTTTCCAACCCGGACTCGGCGGCCCTCAAACCGGCCTCGGCACTGATCAATCCGGCCTCGGCGCCGCGCACGGCCGCTTCTGTGGCCGCAACGCGGGTCGTGGACGCAAATCCGCTGGTGCTGAGCTCAGCTGCCGCGTTTGCATTGATCTTTGCCTCAGCCAAGCGGGATTGCGCCTCAATCACGCGGGCTTCTGCTTCGGTCACCCGGGCTTCGGCCTCGGGGCCTTTGGCTTGCGCCTCAGGCAGGCGCGCTCTGGCCTCTGCAAGCTGGGCCTTGGCCTCTTGCAAAAGCGATTGCCGCACGCCCGGATCCAATTCGCACAAAAGCTGCCCCGCCTCGACAAACGCGCCTTTTCGCAGCGGCTCTGAAATAACCTGACCTGTCGTTTCCGCGCGCAGCTCCACTTCCCGATCGGCCTCGGTTTGGCCCCGCAATTGAACGGCCTGGTCCAGCACCCGCGCCACGGAATTGACCACCACAACCCCGACCAAATCCGATGTGTCAGAGGAGGATGCATCTGGTACGGCCTCCTGCGCCGTGTCCACCGTGTCAGGTTCTGTCACAAGGGCCATCACGCCATCGCGTTGAAACACCAGGGCATAGATGAGCCCCATAACAACGATGGCCAACAGGATCGGAAACAGGCGCATTCGGTCACTTTCTCTTCAAAATAGCTGATGCGGCAGGGACATGTTGGGTGCCATCACCATGGCTGAGAGCTATAGGCTTACAAGCTGAACTGTCCAGTTTAGATTACGCCCCTGAGCAAAGAATTGCAAGGCTGAGACCGGTATTACAGGCTCTTGGCACTACGATGTCAAAGCGATAAGACGGTCGCCAAATGTGATGAGGTCCCAGCCCGTGAGCGACACCGACAGTTTCATAGAAGAAGTGACCGAAGAGGTCCGCCGAGAAAAGCTATTCAAAATGGTCAAGCGCTACGGCTGGATCGCCGTTTTGCTGGTTGTTTTGCTGGTCGGCGGCGCCACGTGGAACGAATTACGCAAAGCCTCGGAACGTGAGGCTGCACAGAACTTTGGCGACGCGATCATAGCCGCACTAAGCCCTGAGGACCGCCTCGAACGGGCCGATGCGTTGACCGCGTTGGAGGCACCCACCCCCGGCGCAGATGCGATGCTCAAACTGCTCACCGCGGCCGAGTTGGGCGCGGACAACCCCAGCGAGGCCGCCGAAAAACTGCTGACATTATCTGACAGGGCCGACATCCCACAGGTCTACCGGCAAGTGGCCACGCTCAAGGCGATGATGATTCCCGATGCCGGCCTCGATCCGGCGGATCGCCGCAAACGTCTGGAAGATCTGGCCCAGGCCAGCGGTCTTTTGCGGCTGTTAGCGCAAGAACAGATTGCCATGCTTGAGATCGAACAGGGCGACACAGAGGCCGCGTTAACACGCCTACTGGACCTCTATGCAGATGCTGAGGCGTCGCAGGGCTTGCGCGAACGCGCCAGTGGCGTGATTGTAGCACTAGGTGGTGACCTGACGGAGTAGCCCCAAGAGGGACATCTGATCAGGGCTGTGAGGAGCAAAGATCGTGAACGCATTTGCACTGAAACCCGTTTCCCTGGCCTTGGGGGTTATGGCCGTTCTTCTGGCCTCCGCCTGCGCGAAAAAGGAAGTTGCCCTGACCGGAGAGCGTGAGGGCGTGCGCTCTATCCTCAGCGATACCGGCGAAGATGCTCTGGCCTCGACCAACGCGCCTGAGGCCGCGCCCCCGCTCAACCTGCCTGCAACCCGCGCCAATACCGACTGGACGCAATCGATCGCCACCCCGCGCACCCGCACGGCGCATCCTGCGCTCGGGTCTGCACCGCGCCTCATCTGGTCGGTGGACATTGGTGAAGGCGACGGACGGCGCAACCGCATCACGGCCGATCCCATCGTGTCGGGCGGGCGCGTGTTCACCCTTGATGCCACAGCGCGGGTCACCGCGGTCAGCACCAGCGGCGCTGTAATCTGGACCCAAGACCTGACACCTGCCAATGACGATCGCGGCGATGGCAGCGGCGGCGGCATGGCCTTTAGCGGTGGCAAGCTCTACGTCGCCTCCGGATTTGGCCTTTTGACTGCGCTTGACGCCGCCACCGGGCAAGAGATTTGGCAGCAAAACCTGCGCACCACGGGCACCGGCAGCCCGACTGTGTTCGGCGATCTGGTGTATCTTGTCTCCGGCGATGAGGTCGGCTGGGCCATCGACGCCAACAACGGACGCATCCGCTGGCAGATCGCAGGCACGCCCAACAACAATAACGTCATCGGCGCCCCGGCGCCCGCCGTCTCCGACAAATACGTCGTGTTCGCTTTTGGCTCCGGCGAAGTGCAAGGCGCGTTTCGCAAAGGGGGCTTGCGCCGGTGGGATGCCCAGGTGGCCGGAAGCCGGACAGGGTTTTCCACCGCGACTGTGGCCGATATCACGTCAGACCCTGTGATTGACGGCCGCCGGATCTATGTCGGCAGCCACTCTGGCCGGACCGTCGCGCTTGATCTGGAAAACGGAGAACGGCTTTGGACCGCGCCCGACGGCCCGCTCAACCCGGTATGGCCCGCCGGCAATTCCATCTTCATGATCACCGATCGCAATGAGCTTCTGCGCCTCTCGGCAAATGATGGAAGCCGCCTTTGGGGCAAAGCGCTGCCGCTCTTCACCAATGCAAAACCGCGCCGCCAGAATGAGATCTACGCCCATCACGGGCCGATCGTGGCGGGCGGGCGTTTGATTGTGGTCTCCAATGACGGCCAGATGCGCACGTTTAACCCGCAAAACGGCCAGTTACTCAGCGAGCTGCCGATGCCCGGCGGCGCCACCACGAACCCTGTTGTCGCAGGCAACACCCTCTACGTCGTGTCCACCAAGGGCCAGTTGATGGCTTTCCGCTGACCTCAAACTGCGCTAAGGCCGCGCCTCACCGGTAGCGGAGCATCTCATGAGCTTTTCCCTCGCCATTGTGGGCCGTCCCAATGTGGGCAAATCCACACTGTTCAATCGCCTCGTGGGCAAACGCCTCGCGCTTGTCGACGACCAGCCCGGCGTGACCCGCGACCTGCGCGAGGGTGAGGGCCGGCTGGGCGATCTGCGCTTCACCGTGATCGACACCGCAGGCCTTGAAGAGGTCACCGACGACTCGCTCCAAGGCCGCATGCGCCGCCTCACCGAACGCGCCGTCGACATGGCCGATATCTGCCTTTTCATGATCGATGCCCGCGTGGGCGTCACGCCCTCTGATGAGATGTTTGCCGACATCCTGCGCAAACGCGCCGATCACGTGATCTTGGCGGCCAACAAATCCGAAGGCTCCGCCGCCGATGCGGGCGTGATCGAGGCTTACTCGCTGGGTCTGGGAGAGCCCGTCCGCCTCTCTGCAGAGCACGGTGAGGGCCTCAATGAGCTCTACGCGCTGCTAATGCCGCTGGCCGATGAATACAAAGACCGCGCAGACGCCGAAGCGCCGCAAACCGACGTGGCCGTCGAAGACGAGGATGCCGAATACCGCCAGCCGGCCGCAGCGCGGCCCCTGCAGATTGCCGTGGTCGGGCGGCCCAATGCGGGCAAATCCACCCTGGTCAACCAGATCCACGGCGAAGACCGCCTGCTCACCGGGCCCGAGGCCGGCATCACCCGTGATGCGATCTCCCTGCAGATGGATTGGGCGGGGCTGCCAGTGCGCATCTTTGACACCGCGGGCATCCGCAAAAAGGCCAAAGTGCAGGAAAAGGTCGAAAAGCTGTCGGTGGCTGACGGCCTGCGCGCCGTCAAATTCGCCGAGGTTGTCGTCGTCCTGCTGGATGCCGCCATCCCCTTCGAACAACAGGATCTGCGCATCGCCGATCTGGCCGAGCGTGAAGGCCGCGCCGTCGTAGTCGCCGTGAATAAATGGGACATTGAGCGCGAAAAGCAGGAAAAGCTGCGCGACCTCAAAGAGGCGTTTGAACGACTCCTGCCGCAATTACGCGGCGCGCCGTTGATCACAGTATCCGCCAAAACCGGGCGCGGGCTCGATCGTCTGCGCGCGGCGGTGGAGGAGGCCTACAAGGTCTGGAACACCCGCGTCAGCACGGCCAAGCTCAATCGCTGGCTCACCGGCATGCTCGAGGCGCATCCGCCCCCCGCCCCCGGCGGGCGACGCATCAAACTGCGCTACATGACGCAAGCCAAAACGCGGCCCCCCGGCTTTGTGGTGATGTGCTCGAACCCCGACAAGCTGTCTGAGAGCTATTCGCGCTATCTGGTCAACGGCCTGCGCGAAGATTTCGACATGCCCGGTACGCCCATCCGCCTGCACATGCGATCGCAGGCCGACAAAAACCCCTATAAGGGCCGCAAGAAGTCAACGCCGTCGCGGCTGCGCAAACATGTGGGCAAACCGGTCAAGCCCAGGTCCTAGCCTCCAGCCTAGGCAATGCACCGTCGGCGAAAGCCAGCCTGTAACGCTTGCATATTGTTGAAAAAAGTTCACAGTACGGCCTCATGGTGGATGGGGGGCATCCTCACCATGGACACATATGGGACGCGTCTGATGCTTACTATTCGTGAGTACACAAAACAGTATGCCCGCAAAAGTGACGCCCTGGGGGGCCTCAGCTTTTTTGCCAGCTTCGCCACATATTTTGCCGCACTGATACTGGGTGCGGTTTACCTGGGTCATGTCTGGCTCTCGTTGCCGATGATTGTTGTCCTCGCTTTTGCGTCTGTGCGTCTTTACGTGCTGCAGCATGATTGCGGGCATTATTCCCTTTTCAAGACCAAGTCCTGGAACGATTGGGCGGGCTATGCCTTATCCGTGGTCTCGCTCACGCCCTTCAGGGTGATGCAGTACAATCACAATCTGCATCACGCCCATCTGGGCGATCTGGAACATCGCGAAACCACCGAAGTGTTCACGATGACCAAAAAAGAATTCCAAGAGGCCGGGGTCCTGCGGCGGCTCTCCTATCGCATCTACCGCAACCCCGTGGTGATGCTGTCACTGGGCGGAATCTACGCCTATTTCATCGTCTATCGCTGGCCTGCCAACACCCGCAAGGTGGGTGTGACCGGCGTGCTGATCCACAACGCGTTGGTCTTTACCTATGTCTGGCTGGTCTGGTCGGTGTTCGCGTGGCCCGGTCTCATCGTCTTGGGCACCAGCGCCATCCTTGCAGGCGTCATCGGCGTCTTTTTGGTCTATCTGCAGCACAATTTCGAAGATACCTACTGGGATCGCAAACCCGATCATGAGTTTCAAAAGGCCACGCTCGAGGGCTCCAGCTCGCTGGATCTGGGGCATTGGTGGGATATTGGCACCGGCAACATCGCCTATCACGATCTGCACCATTTCGCGCCTGGCATTCCCTCCTATCGGCTGCGCTACTGCCAGAACAACCTGCCAAAACATCTGCGCACCAAACATGTGATCCGCTGGCCTGAGGCGATTGCCAGTTTCCGGCTGAAGGTCTGGGATGAGGACGCGCGCAAGATGGCGCCCTTTCCCCCCTCGCGCAGGGCCCAGGTGGTGGCCGCTGAATAGCGCGTTTCAGATACCCTACTCATTCACTCGTCTACTTTCTTGATCCTCCCCGGAACGGTTGATATCTCGCCTTAACGCAGCCTTTGGCCTGCTCAGACACAAAACCGACTGGATCAAGGCGACCTCAGGTGAGCGACGATCTCAAACTGGAACTCAGACATGTGACGCGCCGTCTGGACGGGCGCGCTGTGGTCGACGATGTGTCTCTCGGTGTGGCTCGCGGCCAGTTGACCTGCCTTCTGGGCCCCTCGGGCTGCGGCAAGTCCACGACCCTACGCATGGTCGCGGGCGTTGAGCGGCAGGACGCTGGCGACATCCTGGTTGATGGCCGGGTGATCTCCGACAGCCGCACTCATATCCCGCCAGAAGAGCGCCAGATCGGCCTCATGTTTCAAGATTTCGCCCTTTTTCCGCATTTGCGCGTGCGCGAAAACGTGGGTTTCGGTCTGAGTGGCGACAAGATGGCGGCCCGCGCCCGGGTGGGCGAGCTGTTAGACCGCGTGGGTCTCACCCAGTTCACGAACGCCTATCCTCATGAGCTTTCGGGCGGCGAGCAGCAACGCGTGGCGCTGACCCGCGCCCTGGCACCGCGCCCCAGCATCATGCTGATGGACGAACCGTTTTCAGGTCTCGACAACCGCCTGCGGGACGGCATCCGCGATGACACCCTGCGCGTGCTGCGCGATGAGGGCACAGCGGTTCTTCTGGTCACCCATGAGCCAGAAGAAGCCATGCGCATGGCCGACAGGATCGCGCTGATGCGCGAGGGCAAAATTGTGCAGGACGGCACACCCTATGAGCTCTATTCCCACCCCGTGGACCGCAACGCAGTCGCATTTTTCAGTGATATCAACGTGGTCACGGGCAAGGTCTCCGGTGGTCAGATAGACACAGCCTTTGGCAGGTTTGACGCCCCGGGGATGGGAGAGGGCGATGCGGCTGAAATTGTCATTCGTCCGCAACATGTCCGGGTCGAGTTCTTCCGCAATGGCACCGCGCCCAGCGCCACCCCCAGCCACGGCACCCCGATGGAAGCCCAGGTCGACCGCGCCCGCTTCATGGGCGGCAAAAGCCTTCTGGAGCTCCGTGTCGGCCCGAACGGCGATCTCTTCCGCGCCGCGATGCCTGGTGTATTCACCCCCGAACCCGGCACGCAATTCTGGATGACCCTGCCCCGCGCACGCTGTTTCGTCTTTCCCGTCGGCTAACGCTTGGAAACGCACGGTGCAAAAACCATCCGCCGCGACACACCAAAGAGCCGCCAAAGACCTGTCTTGCCTCACTGTCCTTTTCTGCCATGCATCTATGAGACCAAAAGAACCACGAGGCACGCTCGTTGCTTCTGGCTGAAAGTATCCCGTAGGGTCGTGGGCTGGCCCCCAAGGTCGTTTGTGCCTAGGTGCACAGCCACCATGGCGCGCGTGTTCAAGGTCCCCGAGCCCGGAACGTTGCGTTAGACTTGCGGGAGGCGCAAAACCCCATCACACTTCCCCTCGGAGAGAGGACAATGGCCTGTCGCTCGAGGATCTCGCAAGAGCACCTCACAGGCGAACGGCGTGGGAGGACAGCGATGAAGTTTTCAACCAGCGACGACGCGCGCAAATTTGAGCTCGAAATGACGTGGGACGCGCGGGAAAAGCCGACCACGCTCTATGAGATGCTGCGCACCACCCGAGACACATTTCCCAATCACAACGCGATGAGTTTCCAGCTCACATCCGGCGCGACAGACCCCGCGCAGACCCTGACTTGGGGGCAGTTTCACGACCAGACCTGTCAAGCCGCCAACCTCTTCCGCTCTTTGGGCATCGGCGAGACGGATGTCGTGGCCTTTGTCCTGCCCAACTCGCTGGAAACCGCAGTCGCCATGATCGGCGGCATGGTCGCGGGCATAGCAAACCCCATCAACCCGCTGCTCGAGGCCGACCAGATCAGCGCGATCCTGCGTGAGACGGACGCCAAAGTCGTCGTCACCCTGCGCGCCTTTCCCAAAACGGACATCGCAGAAAAGACCGCCGCGGCCCTCAAAGACGCGCCCAATGTCAAAACCGTGCTTGAGATTGACCTCAACCGCTACCTCTCACCGCCCAAAAGCTGGATCGTGCCTCTCATCCGCCCGAAGATCACCGTCGCGCATTCCGCCACCGTCATGGATTTCAACAAGGCGATCGCACAGCAAAAAACCGATCTGACCTTCGATGACGCCAAATCTGACCGCGTCGCCGCCTATTTCCACACCGGCGGCACAACGGGCATGCCCAAGGTCGCACAACACCGCTATTCGGGCATGGTCTACAATGGCTGGCTCGGTCATGAGCTGCTCTTCACCGAGGCCGACAATGTCATGTGCCCCCTGCCCCTCTTTCACGTCTTCGCCTGCCACGTGATCCTGATGGCGATGATCAAATCCGGTGCCCATGTCGTCTTCCCCACGCCTGCGGGCTATCGCGGTGACAGCGTGTTCGATAACTTCTGGAAGCTCCTGGAGCGCTGGAAAATCAGTTTCGTCATCACCGTGCCCACGGCTGTCGCGGCGCTCATGCAGCGCCCCGTGGATGCCGACATCTCGACCGTGCACAACGCGTTTTCCGGCTCTGCGCCGATGCCGATGGAGCTTTTCAAACGGTTCGAGTCCGCCACCGGCATGGCCGTGATTGAAGGCTACGGCCTGACCGAGGCCACGTGCCTTGTCTCCTGCAACCCGCCCACCGGTGAAAAGAAGGTGGGAGCGGTGGGCGTGCCGTTTCCTTACACCGACATCAAGATCCTCAACGAAGGCCCAAATCGTTCAGATGGCGGCCCGGTTGAGGCCGCGGTAGATGAGGTGGGCGAGATCTGCATCTCCAACCCCGGTGTCTTCGCGGGCAACACCTATACCGAGGCTGCCAAGAACAAAGACCTCTACCACTACGACAAATACCTCAGAACAGGCGATCTGGGCCGGATAGACGCCGATGGCTACATGTACATCACCGGCCGCGCGAAAGATCTGATCATTCGCGGCGGGCACAACATTGACCCGGCCGAGATCGAAGAGGCGCTGATGGCGCATCCCGCCGTGGCCATGGCGGGCGCAATCGGACAGCCCGATGCCTATGCAGGCGAAATCCCTTGCGTCTACGTTGAGCTGGTCGAGGGCGGCGAGGCAGAGGCCCACGAGCTGATGGAGCACTGCAAATCCTCCGTCAAAGAGCGCGCGGCCTGGCCCAAACATGTCGAGGTGCTCCACGAGCTGCCAAAAACGGCCGTTGGCAAAGTCTTCAAACCCGACCTGCGCAAAAAGGCGATCACCCGGATCTACAATGCCGAGCTGGAAAAGGCCGGGCTGAACGCTCGCGTCATAGACGTGATCGACAGCAAGAAACGCGGCCTCGTGGCGCAGATCGAACGCACGGGCACGTGTGACGAGGCGCAGCTCACAGAGCTGATGGGCAACTACACCCGCCCCTGGGACTGGGCGGGCGAGTATCGCGGCTAAGCTCGCACACCCCTATCAGAAAACACGTTCCGCCTGTTTTTGTGCTAAGCTTTACCCGTCATTTCAATCACAGCCGGGGATTGCGTGGAGCCTGACACATTCCTGACCTACTTAGCGGAGAACTGGACCTAGGCGGCAGGCCTTGGGGCGGCGATGTTTGCGCTGACGGCCTATGCCTCCCTGCTCAATCCAAAGCGCAAAGAGGATGTCGCGCTCTGGCTCATGGGTGCGCAGTCGGAAGAAGGCTGGTCCAAAAGCTTCGTCACTCTCTTTGACAGCGTCTTTAGCGAAAATCACCTCTCGCTCAAATGCCTCATCCGCTCCGTCATCGCGTCGCTCATCGCCGTCATGGCGATTTGGCTTTTGATGGGCAATGCCGACTTGATCGGCCTACGCATGCAAAGCAACCTGTCGCTAGGGTGGTTCCTGGTCACCGCCCTCGTCGTCAATGTCATCGCTGACTACATTTCCTTGCTCGAAACCCGCTGGCTCTTGGGTCGCATACCGCGCAGCACGTTTGCACAAATCGGCGTTCTCATCTTCGATTTCCCGATTTCAGCGGCGATCATCTGGGTCGCCATCTTCCTCTACCTCCGCAGTCCGCTGCGTGAGGGCGACGTTGAGAGCTTCGCCGAAATTCTCGGTGTCTTCTCGGTCTTCTCCGTCTTCTTTTACTCCACCTTCCTGACTTCGGTCTGGACATGGGGCTACATCACTTCCACTTGGATCATGCGGCTCGCAACCCGCCTGCGTGTGGCGTACTGGCTCGACGTGGAAAACAAACCCATCAAGGTCCTCTTCCTGCTGCTCTCCACATGCCTGGGCGGCGTGACATTTTTGGGCGCAATGGCTCTGGGCACCCTCTTCAGCGCCGACCAAGACGGCATCACAGCCGCCGACCGCACCTTGTGCAAGGTCTTCAAAGGTCAGGTTTGCCTCGAGGTGGCCGAACTGACAGATGCAGAGCACCGACAATTGGAGTTTCTGAGCTCCGCCTGCGAAGGCGGTGCAACAGACGAATGTATGAAACGCGCAAACGCCATTTGGGAGGTTGACGGCGCAACCGCCGCACGCCTCTCCCGCGCCGCATGCCAAGGCGGCTCGGCCATCAGCTGCTCAAATATGGGCTTTCTTTACAAAAACGGCATCGGGGTGAACCCAGACTCAAGGCAGTCCGCGCGGTTCTATCGGCAAGCATGCTATGAAGGCTACGCGGGCGGCTGCACCGATCTGGGCATGCTCCACCAAGACGGCATTTGGATGGACGCTGACCCGCTAAGGGCAGCAGAGCTCTTTCGACAGGGATGCGATGCCGGCAGCGCGCGTGGTTGCACCAATCTTGGTGTTTCCTACGAAAAAGGCCTCGGCGTAGATCCTGATCCTCAAGAGGCCGCACGGCTCTACCAGCAGGGGTGCGATGAGGGAGATCCGAGCGGCTGCACCAATCTTGGTTTTTTTCTCTTGGAGGGGATTGGCATGGACCCAAACCTGCAAGAGGCCAAACGTCTCTTTGAGCACGCATGCGAGGAAGGAGATGCAGCAGGCTGCACCAATCTTGGCGTTCTCTACCACGAAGGCACCGGCGTGATGCCCGACCCGCAAGAGGCCGCGCGGCTTTACCGAAAGGGATGCGATGGGGATCTTGCAGATGGCTGCACCAACCTTGGCTTTCTTTACGTGCAGGGTCTCGGGGTAGACCCAGACCCAAAAGAGGCTGCAAGGCTCTTCAAAGCAGGATGCGACCGCGGCAACGCTACGGGCTGCACCAATCTTGGCAGGATCCATCAACAAGGCATCGGCATGGACCCCAACCCAGAAGAGGCTGCTCGGCTCTACCGCCAGGGCTGCTATGGCGGAGACATGCAAGGCTGCGCTCTGTCCATGTTCAACATAATGGGCGTCGACGTCTTTGACGACGCAGAGTAGGTCGCGCCGCGCGTCCTGCTGGGATGCGCATTGGAGGGCGCAGAAACGCAAAAATGGGCTGACACACCCGCGCGTGAGGCCTGTGGCGTTCCGGCCACATGCTAGCGTTGCGGGATGATCACGGTTTCAGCTATGGCTTGGGTCAGCAAATCTGTCATAAAATATACTGTACAAGTTGGGTTTTGGGCCGCCAAATCTGACCCCAATTTGTACAGAACCGCTAAACTGCCCTACTGCGCCGACTCGAGCACCGGGCGGATGGTTTCGGTCAAAACCCGCTGTGTCACCGGCCCCGGAAAGCGCAGCAGCACCGTGCCATCGCCATCAATGACGTAGGTCTCCGGCACCCCATAAAGACCCCAATCCAGCGCCATGCGCCCCTCAAAATCCGTGCCAATCGCCGCGTATGGATCACCCAACTCGTCTAAGAAACCTTCCGCATTGGCCGCGTCATCTTTGTAATTTACCCCGTAAATCGGGATCCCTTCGTCGGCCAATTGCACCAGCGTGGGATGCTCGACCCGGCAAGGCGCGCACCAGCTGGCCCAGAAATTCAGGATCTTGACCCCGCCTTCACGCAGCTGCGCATCGGTGAGCAGCGCACGTTCTCCCAAAGCCTCAACCGCCACGGCAGGCGCGGGTTGGCCTTGGATCTGCGAGGGCAGCGCATCTGGGTTATCCCGTTGTAAACCAAAGTAAAACATGAGCGCGAGCCCGGCAAAAATCACCGGCGGTGCCACCATCAAAGGAGAGACTTTAGCCACGCGATTTCCGCCTTGTCTCAAGCACGTCCAACTCCGCTTTGACACGGCGCGATCGCCAGAGGCTGATCCCCACAACGCCCATGATCAAAAGGAACGTCACCCCATAGGCGCCCAGCACAGCGTCGGCATATGTCCCCAGATCGGGCATCACCCGCGCCGCTCCCGCGCCAGCATCGCCTTGACCCGACGCGCCCGGATCTCGGTGCGCGTGCGCATCAGGACAAGCGCAATGAACAAAAGCACAAACCCGGCAATACAGACCAGCAGCGGAAAGTAGAACACATCTGCCACGTTCTCTTCCTTATCCAGGCTCAGCGACGCGCCCTGATGCAACCCCTGGTTCCAGAAGTTCACAGCATAGCGACTGAGCAGCGCAAAGACCGATCCCACAAGGCAGAGCATGGCCGTCAGATCGGCGGCCGTCTCATCGTTCTCGATTGCTGCCCAAAGGGCTATGTATCCGAGATAAAAGAGAAAAAGTATGAGAAACGAGGTCAAACGTGGATCCCACGCCCACCACGTACCCCACATGGGCTGCCCCCATATGGCGCCAGTAAAGAGCGCAATCAGCGTCATCGTCACACCCACGGGCGCCGCAGCTCGCGCGGCCAAAGCGCTGACATGATGGCGGCGCACGACCCAGACAATGGAGGCCACCAGCATCATCAGCCAGGCATTGATCGCCATCAGCGCGCTCGGCACATGCAGGTAGATGATCTTGACCGTGCTGCCCTGCCTAAAGTCATCGGGCGTAAAGAAAAATCCCCAGATGAGACCCACCACCAGACACACGCCCGCGCCCCACGCAATCGGCGGCAACACCTTGTCGGTCGTTTCAATGAACGTCCGCGGATTGGCGTATTCCCAAATGGAACTGCGGTTCATCAGTCGGTGTCCTATCTCAAATTGGCTCTCAATACCGCAGCGGATGCAAAGGGCAAAAGCGCGATAGTGCCACAGGTGATGCCAGCAAGCATAAGCATAGGTGTTTGAAAATCTTGTCCGTCCGCTGCGCGTCGCGCCATTTCCGCTCCGAATATCAAGGTAGGGACATAGAGCGGCAAAACCAAGAGCGATAAGAGCAACCCGCCTCTTTTGAGCCCCACGGTGAGGGCGGAGCCGAAGGTACCAATGACACTGAGCGCGGGCGTGCCCAGCAAAAGCGAGACAAAGAGCGCACCCATCCCCTGCATCGGCAGGTTCAGCATCACGGCAAAGAACGGCGCGGCGAGGATCAGGGGCAGCCCTGTGGTGATCCAATGCGCCAGCGACTTGATCATTGCCACCGCCTCCATCGGCATGGGTGACGTGGCCAGCAGATCCAGGCTGCCATCCTCCCAATCCAGCGCGAAAATCCGGTCAAGCGACAAAAGACAGGCCAGCAGCGCGCCGAGCCACAGGATGCCGGGTGCAATTGTGGAGAGACGATCGCTGAATGGGCCCACGCTCAACGGGACGAGAACGACGACGATCAGGAAGAACGCGAGCGCCAGGCCAAAACCGCCGCCCGCTCGAATGGCAAGCCTCAGATCCCGCAGCAAAAGCGCCTTCATAGAAACGCCTCGTCAAAGGTGTCGGCCAAAGTATCTTTGGCTTTGAACTGGGCCATATCGAGCGTCTGCGCGGCCTCGAGGTTTAGATCCAAGTGCGTGGCTGCCATGACAGCGCCACCGGCTTTGAGGTGCTCCGTCACTGCTCTTTCAAAGAGGGCGCGCGCATCGGCATCAAGCGACACTGTCGGTTCATCCAAAAGCCATGTCGTTCGCCCTGTCACGGCCAGCCGCGCAAGACCCAAACGGCGTTTCTGACCGGCCGAGAGCTGCCCGCCTGCCCTGTCGCGCAAGGCTTGCAGGTCAAACAGCTCCAAAGCGTGTTCCACATCGCCACCGCCAAAGATCGACGCCCAGAAGCGCAAGTTCTCAGTCACGCTCAAGGTGGGTTTGACCCCATCGAGATGTCCGGCATAAGCCAGGCTATCGGCAGGCGCGTCTATCTTCCCGGAAAGAGCGGGCTGCAGGCCCATAATGGTTCTCAGGAGCGTGGTCTTTCCGATCCCGTTGGGCCCGCGCAACAGCAGTGCCGCACCCGGAGCCAGATCAAACGACACGGCTTCCAGAAGGCGAAGACCGCCACGGGCGACGGACAAATCTGAGACACGCAAAACCATCGATAAAGCCTTAGCGGAAAGCGGTTTAGGGGGAAAGAGACGCCCGCCTCATATGCGCCTTAGCCCCAAATGGGCAAACCGCTGATGACGGCCAGGGCAATCACGCCGTAGGCGACGCTTCGGTAGAACTTTTCGTAGTCGGGATGGAACATACGCTGCCCCAAAAGCGTCGTGGTGGCGTATGGAATGGACAGGATCAACGCCAGTACCAACAGCTCCGCCGTCACCGCGCCTTGCCACGTGAGGTTCGCGATCAGCACCACATCCAGCGCGGCCAAAAAAAGAATGGTATTGGCGCGCACCGATTGCGCCACCGCCTGGCCCGCCAAGTAAAACAAGACGACCACAGGCCCGGTGAGACCTGTCATCCCCCCGATCAAGCCCGCCGCGGCGCCGATGCCCAAGAGGGCAAGCCCTTCGACAGGACGGCTGTAGCGCCAGCCCAGAATGAGCGCGGCCAACATGCCGCCCGCCACGGCCGTGATGATCCAGCGGATGGTGATCTGATCAAGATAATCAAGCGCCAGAAGCCCAAGCGGGACCATGAGCAGAGCCGCCGCAACCAGAAGGCCAACCTCAGACCGGCTGCCCTGTCTCCAGGCGCGGGGCAAGATCACGGCGTTAGACGCAATGCCGGTCAAAGCAATGACGACGATGACCTGTTTGGGGTCGATGAAGATGTTAGCCACCGGCACAAAGATCAGCGCTGTGCCAAACCCGGAAAAGCCGCGCACCAGTCCCGCTGCTGCGATTGTGACAATCAGCCAGAGGAGCCCCGGCGTCGCCAGGGCCTCTGTCACGATGTCAGGCATCTACACCCGCAAACTGGGTGCCCGCTGACTTATCCGGCTTCGACCAATCCCGTTTCACGCCCAGCCAGAGCAGCACGGCAGAGGCCACGAAAACCGATGAGTACGTGCCGATGATCACGCCCCAGATCATCGCGAAGCCAAAGCCACGGATCACATCACCGCCCAGAATGAAGAGCGCAAAGAGCGCAAGAAGCGTGGTGACAGATGTCATGCCCGTCCGGCTCAACGTCTCGTTGATCGAGATGTTCAGCACTTCAGAGAGCGGCTTCTTTTTGTATTTTCGCAAGTTCTCCCGGACGCGGTCAAAAACCACGACGGTGTCGTTCAAAGAGTAGCCCACAATCGTCAGAAGCGCCGCAATGATGGCCAGGTCAAACTTGATCTGTAATTCCGAGAAGATCCCGATCGTGAGCACGACGTCATGGACAAGCGCGGCCACTGCCCCCACCGCAAACTGCCACTCAAATCGCAGCCAGATGTATATGAGCACCGCCCCGATGGCCAAAAGCACCGCAATCGTCGCCGCCGTGATGAGCTCACCCGAAACCTTTGGCCCTACGCTTTCCGTGGCCTCAAAGACAATATCAGGCACCACCTCCTGTAGACTGTCCTCAATCGCGGCGACCGTGGCCGCCGACACGCTTTCTTCGCCTTCCTGAGCTTGGATGCGGATCATTGCCTTGTTGTCCTCCGGGCCGAAGGTCGGGTCGAAAATCTCGGTGATCGACACGTCGCCCAAGTCCAACTGCTGAATGGCATCGCGGTAGAGGCCAATGTCAATTTCCTGCGCGCTTTGGGTCCTGACGGTCGTGCCGCCTTTGAAGTCGATGCCGAAATTCAAGCCCTGCAGCGCAAAGGAGATCACGGCCACGACAATCAGCACGCCAGAGGCGCCTAGGCTCCATTTCCAGCGCCGGAAAAAGTCGATCTTGGTATCCTGTTTCACCAACCGCAACGCCCGGCCCTGTAGAACGGTCTTGGGGCGGCGTCGTTCAAACCAAATCACCACCATGAGGCGCGTGACAAAGATCGCCGTAAAGACCGACGTGATGATGCCAAGACCCAAGGTAATGGCAAATCCCCGCACCGGCCCACTGCCCATCGCGAACAGGATGAGCGCGGTGATGAAGGTCGTGATATTGGCGTCGACAATGGCCGACAGCGCCTTTTCATAGCCCAGCTGGATCGCCCTGGAGGCACCCTTGGCGGATCGCATTTCCTCTCGTATTCGTTCAAAAACCAGCACGTTGGCGTCCACCGCCATGCCGATCGTCAGCACGATACCCGCAATACCAGGCAACGTGAGCGTCGCGCCGATGGCACTCAGCAGCCCAAAGATCAATCCGACGTTGATGATGAGTGCGATGTTGGCGAAAATCCCAAAAAGCCCGTAGCTTAGGAACATGTAGACGAGCACCAGAGCGAAGGCGACGATGCAGGCGATCTGCCCTGCTGCAATGCTGTCAGCGCCAAGCTCTGGTCCGATGGTGCGCTCTTCCAAAAACTCAAGCTCGGCAGGCAAGGCACCGGCGCGCAGGAGCACAGCCAGATTGGTGGTGTCTTCAATCGTGAACTGCCCGGTGATGATGCCTGACCCACCCGCGATATGGGCCTGAATAACCGGCGCGCTCACCACCTCATTGTCAAGAACGATGGCAAAGGGATTGCCAATGTTTTCCAGCGTGTAATCCCCGAACGCACGCGCGCCCGACGGGTTGAACCGGAAGGACACCGCGGGCCGCCCGTTTTGATCGAAATCGGGCTGGGCATCGACAAGATCCTCACCGGTCACGACGGGCGCGGCCTCCACGATGTAAAACACCCCCGGTTCGTCCAGGGAGGGCAGAATTTCGTTCCCTGCGCCGACACGGTCTTGAGGGTCCGTCGTGCGACCAACCACAGGATTGAACGTCAGTTGCGCGGTGGTGCCAATGATGGCTTTGAGCTCTGCGGCACTGCCAATACCGGGGACCTGGATCAGAATACGGTCAGCGCCCTGGCGTTGGATCGTCGGCTCTCGCGTGCCCACTTCGTCGATACGTCGGCGGACAATTTCGAGCGACTGGCGCACTGTTCGCTCATCTGTTGCGCGCCGCTCCGCCTCACTCAATCTTACAAGGATATCAGAGCCTTGTGTGGTCACCTCAATGTCGGTCGCAGCCACTTCCGTGAGGCTCGCCACCGGCTGCGCGAGGCTGCGCACCAGCGTTGCCGCATAGGTCACTTCTTCGGGGTTTTGAACCAGGCGAACGCGCAGTTCCGGGTCCTCAGAGGGCTGCAGCCGGATCGGGCCGATGCGGGCGCGCTCTGCGCGCAAAAGATCGCGGATCTCAGGCCACATACCCTCGATGCGCGAAGCATAGACATCCTCCACCTGCACTTCCGCCAAAAGATGCGCCCCGCCGCGCAGATCTAGCCCCAGATTGACAAGGCTCGAAGGCATCCAGCCCGGCCATTGCTCTACAAGCGCGCGGTTCTCGGCGGTGTCTTCCCCCAGCTCAATGGCCTGGGCGGCATCATTGTGCTGTTCGACAGTGGTATAGAACCCGTTGGGAGAGGCCAGCAGCAGGCCAAAGAACACCAGGCCCCAGATCATGACACGTTTCCACAGGGGGATCTGAAGCATTTAACTCTTCCCGTTCAAAGGGTTATATAGGTTTATTCAAGCGTCTGCGGGTTCTGTCTTGGAGAGGACCTGCGCCACGGTGGACCGCACCACGCGGACCTTCACGCCATTAGCAATTTCCACCTCGATCTCGTCGTCATCCTTGACCTTTGAGACCTTCCCGATGAGCCCGCCCTGGGTCACAACCTGATCGCCGCGACGCAGCGCTTCGACCATGGCGCGATGTTCTTTGAGCTTTTTCTGCTGCGGCCGGATCAGCAGGAACCACATGATGGCGAAGATCAGAATGAGGGGAATAAACTGGCCAATGGCTTCCATGTCGGGGTCCTTGATTGGTGGGCGCTTTGGGCGCTCTGAATTGGGCGGAACCTATGGTTTGCGAGGGGCATTTGCAAGGTGGGAAAGGGTGTCGGTATCGCGTCTCTATCGAGTCCTTGGGCCAGAACGCCGTGCCAAACGTTACAATCGTGCCCGAACGCGGATTGAGGGGGCATGATCAACATCTGAGCACGCGCCAGAAACAAGATCAGACCCACCCGTAAAGGCGGATCTGAAAAATGCGCAAACCATGCGATAGACGTGGTGCTAATCTATTCAGCAACCAGAGGCGCTGCTTCGTCGTCGGTCTCACCATAGCCCTTCGGCACCGCAATGTTCGGCAGATTAGCGGCGCGTTTTTGCAGGGCGCGACCGATCACGACGCGGCTGATCTCGGTGGTACCGTCCACGATCCGCAGCATCTGTGCCAGACGCGAGAGGCGGTCCAGCCCATAGGGCTGCAAGAGGCCCATGCCGCCCAGCACTTGAGTGCAGGTGTTGGCCTCCTTCACCGCCGCATCGGGGACAAAACGTTTGGCGTGGGCGGCCATGAGCGGGCCCTCGGGGGTGCCCAGCGCCTCAGCCGCTTTGCGATAGAGCAGTTTGGAGGCCTCAAGATCGGTGGCCACCTCGCCCAGCATCCACTGAATTCCGTCAAGCTCGATGTTCTTGCCGCCGAACATCTTGCGGTTCTTGGAATAGGACAGTGCTGTGTCGAGGGCGGATTGCATGAGACCACAGCAGCCCGACGCGATGGACACACGCGCGATGTCGATGGCCATGAGCGAGCCCTGGAAGCCCTGACCAATCGGCAGGATGATGTTGTCTTCGCTCACCACCACGTTGTCGAGATACATCTCGGACATAGGCAAGAAGTTGTAGGAAGGCGTCTTGTAGAGCGGGCCAAAGCTGATGCCCGGCGCGTCGGCGGGGATGGCGATCATGGCCATGTCTTTGTGACCCGGGGCATCGCTGGTTTTGACGACGGTGAAATAGACATCGGCCTCGGTGGCGAGGCTGACCCAGGCTTTGGCGCCATTGATCGTCCAGGTGCCATCCCCGTTAATCTGGGCGCGTGTGTACATGGTCATCGGGTCTGAGCCCGACTGCGGCTCTGTAAGCGCGAAATTGGCCAGTTTGCGGCCCGAAGTCAGATCTCGCGCCCACCGTTGCTTGAACGCGTCCGTGCCATAGCCGCAGCCTGCAAAGGTGCAGATATTGTGCATGGAGAGCGCGAAGGCATAGGCGCCATCGCCCAGGCCCAGCTGTTCGTAGACCTGAATGCCTTCGGCAAGCGACAGCCCCTGCCCGCCCCAGTCTTCTGGCGCGTAAAGGCCGGTCAGACCCGCAGCCCCGGCGGCACCTGAGGCCTCACGCGGCCACGTGCCCGCCCTGTTCCAGGCATCGACATTGGGTGCAATGACCATCATGGCGTGATCATGTGCGGCGGCGAGAATGGCATCGAGTTCATCTGACATGGCGGTGTCCCTTTTCAGAAGCATACTGTCCCATCGCGCCAAAAAGAGCGGATTTTCTACAACGCGAGAACAGGACAATGTGTAAGTTTAATTCGTATTTGTAGTCCCGTTTAAAGGCTCCCTCAAAGCCGCGCCATCTCAACAGATGACAGCGTATTATCCAAAAGTGACAAAATCACCGAGCTTCTGCCCGACGCCGACGGTACACACTGGGGGTATGACCCGTCCATCTTTGGAACGCTTTGTGGAAGTTGGCCGCGGACGAAAATCCGAGATCTTGAGCAATCGCCTCAATGCTCATGCGATCTGCCTGCAGGTTACGGATGGCAATGTCGCGGCGCAGCGCGTCTTTGATCGCCTGAAAGGATGTGCCGTCTGCCTCTAGCCGGCGCATCAGGGTCCGGGGGGTCATGTTCATGGCGCGCGCCGCCGCTGACAGATTGGCCGTCTCCCACGCGTTTTGACTAAGGTAACTGCGCACGCGCAAGGATTGGGTGTGTTCGCTGGAGCGCGTGAAAATCCAGTCTCGCGGTGCGTTTTCCAAGAAGCGCCCGAGGTCAGTCGCGCTGCGCGTGTGCACGGGCGTCAAGACGCTGCGGTTGAATGTCAGAGAGGTTACAAGGCTGCCGAAGTGCACAGGCGCCGGAAAAATGACAGCATAGTCTTCGTGAAAGACCGGGCGGTCAAAGCAGAAGTCCACGGCCTGGACCGGCACCTCGTATCTGGCCAGCCATGACATCAACCCGTGGGCCAGTTTGAGGATCAGCATATGCCCAAACCGTTGAGGCTGCGCGGGACCCAAAGGTGCCAGCCGAAGAACCAAGGCATCATCTGTGTCCATCAAGTCAAATTGGTAATCATCCAGCAGCAGGTTCCAAAATGTGCAGAAGCGATAGAGCCCCGAGGACAGGGATGTGGCCTCTCGCACTGAGGTCAGCAGGTGCTGCAGCGCGCGCGGCCGGATCGGACGCGACCAGAGGCCCATCATTTCATCGCCGGTTTCAACGGCAGCCAATTGATACAGCCGCACGATTTGGTCGAGCGTCACCCGACCTTGATCAGAGGCCGCCTCCGCGACGAGGTCGGCGCTCTTTAAAAATGAGAGAAACTGCGCGTCAGAACAAAGCGGGCGCAGCGCTGTCAACCAATCCGCGATGAAGTGGCTGGATACCGTGGAATAGGGCGTGGGCGTTGCATCGGTCATCTTGCGTGCGACGCTAACACCAAGTGTTCCAAGATGGCGATGATGATGTTGAATTTTGTGCGCGCAGGACGGCCGGTTAACAAGCGCCCCACGCACTGGTTTGAAGCTCAGAAGAATGACGGCTCAGCCGTAGGGTTTTCCCTCTCAGCAGGAGGCGACGTTCAACACACGAGATATCGCCATGGTGGTACGCCCAAGCGTTTCACGCCGGGGCAAATTCCGTACTTTCGAGAAGATCAGAAGTCGAAACGGACCCCGACATTCAAAGCTGTTCGGCTCAGATCATCCGAGACCAGCGCCGCACCCCCGGGCGATACCCGTGTGCCTTGCACATCATAGGCCTGAATGTAACGAACATCGCCGAAAATAGACGTGTTTGCGCCGACCTCATAGCTTACGCCAGCGATCAGCTGAGCTGCAAAAACCTCGTCATTGCCAGTGATCACGACGCCCGGTCCGTAAATCAGATCAATATCTACAAAGCCCACACCGATGCCGCCACCCAAGTAGGGCGTCAGTTTGCTGCCCGTGTCGAAATCAATGAAGCCGTTCACGAGAAGAAACGTCGCGGACACATCGCCTCCGACGTTGACTTCAAAACCCGGGCCATTGCCCGTGAAGTTCAGAGCATCGATGTCATTTTCACCAAAGGACAGCTCCACCTCACCGCGAAATCCCACGCTCGATCCAGAGGGGGCGAATTTCAGGCCCACGGACCCGCCGATGTTGTAGCCATCCTCAAAGTCGGAGAAGACGGATTGCGGGGCACCTCCGATCACGCCGGCAAAGTTTGCGTTATCCGCAAACGTGTACCCTGCGAAGCCTTGTACATAGAGATCCTGAGCCACTGCAGGCGTTGCAAGGGCGAGCGCCAGGCTGGTCCCGGCTAAGAGAATGGGTTTCGGCGTTTTCATCACTGCCTACCTTCTGAGCAAGTTTCATTTCCAGCTCGGGGATATGGCGCGCATGAGAAGAGCTCAAAACACTCTCGGTCACCTTAGTTTGAGGGTTGGTTATCGAATAAAATCGCGCCTCGGCATGAAACACCACGCGTTTCGCGCGCACCGACGGAAACCACTGCGCCTACCTGTTTTTTAAGCCAATTAAGATCGCGACAGTTCACGGCACTTCACCGTCCTGTTCTCCCGACCCAAATTTGCGTCACGCGTCCGTGCGCGTGGCCTTGGATCGCTTCTATTAAATCCCAGGGCGAAAGGCGCGCTCAGAAAAAAACCCCGCCCTACACCTCTGCGGCGAACTGGGGCATAACGCGGCCACGACTCAACCCATAGACCAAAGAGGACAAGACGATGCATGACATTCGTGCGATCCGAGAGAACCCTGACCAGTTTGATGCCGCCATGGCACGCCGGGGGATCTCTGGTGCGTCCTCTGAGATTTTGGCGCTTGATGAGGCCCGCCGCGCGACGATCTTGAAGGCCGAGACGGCGCAGGCAGACCAGAACAAAGCCTCCAAAGAAGCGGGGGCAGCCAAGGCCAAGGGCGATGAGACCGAGTTCGAGCGTCTGCGTGCTCTGGTAGCTGACAAGAAGGCCGAAGTGGCGGCGATGCAGGCCGAGGCTAAGGAGATGGACGCCAAGCTCACGGAGATGCTGTCGGCACTGCCCAACATCCCGCTCGACGCGGTGCCGGATGGAGAGGATGAGGATGACAATGTGGAGGTCCGCAAATGGGGCCATCCGCGCAATTTCTCCTTCGACCCGGTGGAGCACTTTGAAATCGAAGGTGTGAAGCACGGGATGGACTTTGAGACAGCCGCCAAGCTCTCCGGTTCGCGCTTTGTGGTGCTCTCGGGCGGTGTGGTGCGCATTCATCGCGCGCTCGCGCAGTTCATGATCGACACGCATGTCGAAGAGAACGGCCTGACCGAGACCTGGACACCCGTGCTGGTGCGGCCAGAGATGATGTACGGCACGGGCCAGCTGCCGAAGTTCGGTGAGGACAGCTATGAGACCACCAATGGCTGGTGGCTGGTGCCGACGGCTGAGGTGACGCTGACCAACATCGTGTCGGGCACGATTGTCGAGGAAAGCTATCTGCCCCGGCGCTACGTGGCGCACACGCAGTGTTTCCGCTCCGAGGCGGGCAGCGCGGGCAAAGACACCGCAGGAATGCTGCGCCAGCATCAGTTCGAGAAGGTAGAGATGGTCTCCATCACGCACCCGAGCGAGAGCCGCGCCGAGCTGGATCGCATGACGTCTTGCGCGCAGGGCATTCTTGAAAAGCTGGGGCTCGCGTATCGCACGGTGGTGCTATGCGTGGGCGATATGGGCTTTGGCGCGCGCCAGACCCATGACATTGAGGTCTGGCTGCCTGGGCAGAATACGTATCGCGAGATCAGCTCTTGCTCGGTCTGCGGGGATTTTCAGGCCCGGCGGATGAATGCGCGGTTCCGGCCCGAGGGCGGCGGCAAGCCTGAGTTCTTGCATACGCTGAACGGGTCCGGCCTGGCCGTGGGACGATGTCTGATTGCCGTGCTGGAGAACGGGCAGCAAGCTGATGGTTCTGTGGATCTGCCGGAAGTGCTGCATCCATATCTCGGCGGCAAGACACGGCTCGGATCTGATGGGGTTTTGGCCTAACGCTAAACGCCACAACGCGGCCCTAGAAAACGGGGCGGCGCCCTACTTTCGCGTTTATAGACGCGCGTTGTGAGCGCCCTCCCCTCGCGACTTGCATCCACGCGGGCAGACACGTTCGGCCCGCGTGACGCCTCAGTCACGTTGAAGCAAAGCCGCTTTAAGTTCTGAAATCTCGCCGACGGGATTGTTTTCAAGACGAGAACAATTTCTCAGAATTCACGTGTTTGTCGCCCAAACGACCACCAAATTCAGCGCGAAGTTGCCAATGATCGGACAGGGTTGGCGTCGGGTCTTGGAAACACTTCGTTAACCATGTCTCTATTCTGAAACGGATGCGCAGACCAAACCGCGCATCTGCCTCATGACTGACGCGCGCTGCCGCTGAGCGTCAGACAACCAACTGCCGAAGAGATTTTTTGCTGCGCGAGAGGGGGATCACTCGGGCCATGGCAAATGTGACTTTTGAAATACGTGGTGACCAAGTCGGGCGCTACGGCGATGTTTCCGGAAACGGAAACAACCAAGATCGCGTTGTGACAGTGACCGATGTTGAGGCCGTGGGCACAGCTTCGGACATTTTCACCGTGACAGTGGAGCAGGTGAATTCCGGCGTGACGCAGTTTCAGAACGGTCAATTCGTCACGATCCGCGACGCGAATGGGAACATCGTCGTGCCGCGCACACTGGTACAGCCTGATATTGAACAGGGTTTCGGCGCAGGCGATGAGCATCTGATCCTGCAGCAATCCAATTTCCTGGTCGATCTTGCGGGCCTGCCCGTGGGCCCCGAAACCGTGACCTATGGCTTTGACGATGAGATCGCCGATCCTGACAAGGGCGACAATGACGGCGAGCTCGATTTTGCGGATTTCGTGTGCTTTGCCACAGGCACATTAATCACGACGCCAAACGGTCTGCGAGACGTGGCGGATCTGTGTGTTGGTGATCTTGTGACGACACTGGATCACGGCGTGGTGCCGATCAAATGGATCGGTCGGCGCGCTCTTGATCTCACCCGACCAGATACGCCCAAACCTGTGATGGTCAAAGCAGGCACGTTCGGGTTGGACATGCCGAACCAAGACACCATCCTGTCGCCCGATCACCGGATCTACCTGCGCGATCTGGAATGCGAAATCCTATTTGGCGAGGCAGAGGTTCTGGCCCCCGCAAAGGGCCTTGTCGGCCTGCAGCGTATCCGGGAAATGAAAGGGAAAAAGAGCGTCGAATACGTGACGTTTCTAACCGACCATCACCAGGTGATCTTGGCCAATGGTATGCCAGCGGAAACACTCTATCCCGGCCCTGAGGCGCTGGAGCGGATCGGGTTTTTTGGCCGGGCGCAAATCATGCGGGCGGTCCCGCGTCTGAGGCATGGCGATCTGCATGCCTGTTACCCACCGGCTCGATTGCTGCTGACTGTCCGAGAAACAGAAGCCGTCGCAAGCGTGCTGAAAATCAGAGAGCAGTTTACGCGCCCGAGGCCAAGCGCCGCCCCTGTCTTCCAGCAAAGCGCAGCCCAGTGATCTCATTCCCCATTTGTAGGCACATAATCTGATCGCAAAGTGTAGCGCTTGCGAGGGCCGGTGACGGTCCAGTTGCTTCTCCAAGTCGGCCAATCGTCTTACGCGTACACCACATCATAAATGTCTGGATCGCAGCAATGCCGCTCTCTCATCCCAACGGCATGTGTCTCAAAGCGGTGAAAAGGGCGGTGATCGTGAAATAGGACTTCGATGAGGCGGCCATCGGCGCGCCAGAGATAGCAGCGTTCGGCCTGCAAGGCGGCTGCGGTGCCAAGAGTGAGAAGGCCCGCTTCCGTGTAGATGAAACCCACGCCATCCGGGGTGAGTGTCGCGGCCCCCTCAAACCAACCAAGCGGGCCGAAGTGATCTTCAATCGCGCGCGTTAGGGTCCGCTCGCCCGCGAATTCCATCAAGCCGCGTGGCATGTCCCTGCTCCTGTCTTGCCCCTATCTGCCCATTAGGCTCACAGCACGCCCGCCCGGGATCCCTGTTCTGTGCGTCCCCAGAGGGCCCAAAACCTGAGAGGCGGCTATGGAATAGGACGGCCTGTGTCGCTGAGCGTCCAAATCTGCCCAGAGAAGTTCCCGCAAGGTCGAAGCTCGACAAAGTTGTTGTCCCGACCACCATTGATCACGTCCAGGCACATGTTATTGCCACGGAACTCGGTGGTCATCCGGTAGCCGCCAGACACCTGCTGCAAGGTCCATAACTGCCCGCTGAAATTGCCGCACGGTCTGAGCTCTGCCCGGTTATTATCTGGGCCGCCATTGACGATGTCGAGGCACATACGCGGGCCGCGAAACTCCGTGGTCAGACGGATCGATTTGCCATCACGGGTGAGAGCCCAGAATTGGCCTGAGAAGTTACCGAAACGTTCGAGTTTGGCACGATTGTTATCCGAGCCGCCATTGACGATGTCCAAGGGGAAACCGATCCCACGAAAGTCTGTCGAAAGCCTGACATAGGTGTCAAAGGCGCTGTCTTGGGCAGCGACAGCGTTGGGGAGCAAGAGGGCGATGATTAAAGCACGCAACATTGTAACACATCTCCTGTACAGTTTTTGAAGCATACAGTCAGTTGAATTTGAGACCAAGGGGCATGCTGTTGCCAAAAGGGTCCATTTGGTTCCAAGACAGGTGGGACATGGCCTTGAATTCTGTGGCGTCGCGGGGCCTTGATGCGATCATGCGGGCCGCTCGAGCGCAGAAGGTTGTGAATGCATGGCTCATGCACGATCATGGGCTTAACAGACGGCGTGACATGGGCGTCGCCCGCACCGTGCCGTCAACATGGCTCCGCCTTTTCCGGGAAACACAGCTCACGCTTGGCCCAAAGAAATGGGGCATAAAAAACGTGGCCCACAAACCTAGCGCTGGACCCGTCAATTTTTCCCCACATCACATCCGATGGCTCCGAGATGGACACCATGTAAGAGCCTCGCTGGCGTGACCCCCGAAACCCGACGATACCGTCTTGCGGGTCAAAGGGTGGGATCGCCCGTTGAAGCCCGGGTGTCTGAGTGCACATAGACATGCATCAAAGCATTCAGCCGAAACCCTGAAAAGCACCTTTTGGCCGAATGCGGCTCAAGAAATCAGCGGCTCCACGCGCCCGGCCTTTACCTAAGGGCTCAGGTTGAAGACCGACGCTTCAGCGGGCGAATTGCGTGCGCATCGTGTAGTCTTTGCGCGGTCCGGTCACGGTCCAGGTACTGCTCCAATTCGGCCAATCGTCCAAAGCGTAGACCACATCATAAACATCCGGATCGCAGTAATGCCGCTCCCCCGCCCCGCCCAAATTCGGATCAAAGCGGTGAAACGGGCGAGCGTCGTCAAAGAGCACTTGGATGAGGTCGCCCTCCTCGCGCCAGAGATAGCTGCGTTCGGCCTGCATCGTCGGCGCAGAGCCAAGGGTCAGCCTTCCGATTTCCGCGTAGATGAGACCCACACCGTCGGGGGTGAGCGTGGCGGTGCCTTCAAACCGACCGGGCGGGCCGAGGCGGTCTTCTATGACGCGCTTGACCCGCCAGTCTCTTGCGAAATTCATCAAGCCGCGTGGCACGTTCCCGCTCCTGCCTTGCCCCTATCTGCGCAGGTGTTTAAAGCACCTGCATCTGCCCATAAACTGCAAAAGCGAGCTGCCCATGATCCCCCGTTATTCCCGCCCTGACATGGTGTCCATCTGGGAGCCGGCGACGAAGTTTCGCATCTGGTACGAGATTGAGGCCCATGCCTGTGACGCGATGGCGGATCTGGGCGTGATCCCGCGGGAGAATGCAGACGCGGTCTGGAAGGCACGTGATGTAGAATTCGACGTGGCGCGGATTGATGAGATAGAGGCGGTGACCAAGCATGATGTGATCGCGTTTCTCACGCATTTGGCCGAGCATGTAGGCAGCGACGAGGCGCGCTTTGTGCATCAGGGGATGACCAGCTCTGACGTGCTTGACACCTGTTTTAATGTGCAGCTGACGCGGGCGGCGGATATCTTGATTTCGGATCTCGAGGGGCTGCTCGCCGCGCTGAAGCGACGGGCGATGGAAAACAAGATGACCGTCCGGATCGGGCGCAGCCATGGCATCCACGCCGAGCCCACTACGATGGGGCTGACATTTGCGCGCTTTTACGCAGAGATGGATCGCAACCTGAGCCGGATGCGCGATGCGCGGGCAGAGATTGCCACGGGCGCCATTTCCGGCGCGGTGGGAACATTTGCCAATATCGATCCGCGCGTGGAAGAGCATGTGTGTGACAAGCTGGGCCTCGTGCCCGAGCCGATTTCGACGCAGGTGATCCCGCGCGACCGTCATGCCGCGTTCTTTGCCACCTTGGGCGTGGTGGCCAGTTCCATCGAAAACATCGCCATTGAGATCCGCCACATGCAGCGCACCGAGGTTCTAGAGGGGGCTGAGTTCTTCTCTATGGGCCAAAAAGGGTCAAGCGCCATGCCGCACAAGAAAAACCCGGTGCTGACAGAAAATCTCACGGGGCTCGCCCGCATGGTGCGGTCTGCTGTTATCCCGGCGATGGAGAATGTTGCGCTCTGGCACGAGCGCGACATCTCGCACTCCTCGGTCGAACGGATGATCGGGCCGGATGCCACGATCACGCTCGATTTTGCTCTGGCACGGCTCACGAGTGTGATCGACAAGATGCTGATCTTCCCCGAAAATATGCTGGAAAACATGAACAAGTTCCCAGGTCTGGTCATGAGCCAGCGCGTTCTTTTGGCCCTGACCCAAGCCGGGGTGAGCCGCGAAAACGCCTATACATATGTGCAGCGCAATGCGCTGAAGGTCTGGGAACATCGCACTGATTTTAAGGAAGAATTACTAGCAGACCCGGATGTAACTACGGCACTGAGCGCAGAAGAGATCGAGGAAAAGTTCGACCTAGACTATCACACCAAACATGTGGACACGATTTTTGAGCGGGTGTTTGGAGAAAGCTGAGCCACGGGTTCACTTATTGTCGAGCAAGATAAAGTTGAGGGCGCCGTAGAGAACTTCGACCGTCGACACGGGAAGCGTGATAAAGACGTAAAGCCAGCTCTTGAATATCAGCTTCGCGGTGACCAAGGCTAAGGCGAGCGCGAAGAGACCCAGGACCGTTTCACGTAAAACCAGCAGCCGATCGCGGCAAAACATCGCTAAAAGCTGGCCAAACCAAAAGGAAACGCATCCCAAAAGCAGCACGATGCCAAGCACTCTTCCGATGACTTCGATGTTTCCTTTCATTGCTTGCTTGCGTTTTTGTTTGGTGAGTGCGGCATTTAAGCAGATTTGACACTAGGACTGAACATGACTTTCTTTATCAGTGAGAGTTGCTACCTTCTTAACGAGGCAATCGCGCCGACATCACGGATTTCACGAGGAGTATACCAAATGAAACTGACCACTGTCGCCCTATCAACGGCCATCGTAATCGCGACCACGGCCGCGGCCTTTGCAACCTGCAACGGCAAGCAACGCATTTCCTGCGCGGAAGGCAGCATCTACGACCACAACAAAGCCACATGCGTGTCCACGGACGTTGCGGCCAGCTGACCCAAAAAAAACTGTCAGAATCTGGTGGCGCGAGAGGTGTCTTTTAACCTTTGTTCACGCCTTCGGACTACGGTGGTGCCTCTAGAACGTGCGGGGCCACCATGCAATCACACCAACTTGGCAGCATTGTACCCGTTTCCGGGGCACACACGAACAGGCGCCTGACCAGGCGGCAAAAGGCGGCCATCGTGGTGCGCTACCTGCTCAATCAAGGTGCCAACGTCCCTTTGACTGAACTGCCTGATGCTTTGCAGGAAGTGCTCACCACGCAAATGGGCTCCATGCGCTACGTGGACCGGGAGACGCTCGCCGACGTAGTGGCGGAATTCGCCGAAGAAATTGAAGGAACTGGCCTGACATTTCCACGCGGGGTCGCGGGCGCTCTGACAGCGCTGGATGGCAAGATCAGCCCGCAAACGGCGTTGCGCCTGCGAAAAGAAGCGGGCGTGCGCCAGTTCGGTGATCCCTGGTCGCAGGTTTGCGAGGCCGAAGCAGAAGCGCTCAAAAACATCCTCATGTCGGAAAGTGCGGAAGTGGCGGCCATCTTGCTGTCAAAGCTCTCTGTCATGAAGGCCGCCGAGCTTTTGGGCGGTATCCCGGGCGAACGGGCGCGACGGATCGCATATGCGGTGTCGCAAACCTCAGACGCAACGCCCGAGGCGGTGGATCGCATCGGGCTCGCGCTGGCCGCGCAATTGCAAGGCGCCCCGCAAACCGCGTTTGATGAAACGCCTGATGCCCGTGTCGGTGCGATCCTTAACTTTTCTCAGGCTGCCATTCGTGATGATGTCCTGAGCGGTCTTGAAGAAACGGATGAGGATTTCGCCACCTTGGTGCGGCGCGCCATCTTCACCTTTGAGAACATTCCTGAGCGGATCAACGAGAGGGATGTGCCGACGATTTCGCGCGATGTGCCCAGAGAGGATCTGGTCACGGCTTTGACGGCCGCACTTGCCGCAGGCGATGCGCTCGAAGTCGCAGCCACATTTTTACTCGAAAATCATTCGAACCGCATGGCGGATGCCCTGCGCGACGAAATTTCCGAGCGTGGTCAGGTGAGTGCGAAAGACGGCGAAATAGCGATGACAGAAATCATCAACAACATTCGCGCGCTTGAAACCAATGGTGAGATCAAGTTCATACTGCCCGAAGAGGAATGAGGCCATATTGGTGGCCGTGAAAACCCCGTGCCATACCCGTGAAAGCCCCCAGCCAGC
>ERZ1740068.198-NODE-198-length-37437-cov-27.664009_pt1 | contig 37437 bp, 29 predicted proteins | sample MGYA00581735_ERZ1740068 | MGnify/ENA primary metagenome ERZ1740068 (study PRJEB43018, sample SAMN04849740) | marine metagenome | isolation source: floating plastic debris | place: Pacific Ocean | collected 2008-08-30 | study: EMG produced TPA metagenomics...
AGAGAGGGAACTGGGAGGCAGCCGAGCGCCTCTATCGCCAATCGTTAGAGATGTCGGAGGAACTGGGCGATCGCAGCGGCATGGCGAGCAGTTGGGGCGTATTGGGTGATATCGAGCGAAAGAGAGGGAACTGGGAGGCAGCCGAGCGCCTCTATCGCCAATCGTTAGAGATGCGAGAGGAACTGGGCGATCGCAGCGGCATGGCGACTTCGATCGGATGTCTTGGAGAAAACGAACTCGGTCGCGGCAATCTCGATAAAGCTGAAGAGTTATTGACCCAGGCTTTGCAGCAAATGGAAGCACTCGGCATGAAAAGCAGCATTGCCGAAACACAATTCGATCTCGCCCAACTCTGGCAACGCCGCAACAACCCCGATCGCGCTCAACACCATTACGCGATCGCCCGCGACCTCTACACCCAACTCGGAGACGCAAAAGACCTCGAACGTCTCGATCGCGAATTCAACCGCTAACCCCATGACCCTCCAAGAACTCCAACAACAAGCCCTCCAGCTCCCCCCCCACGAACGCCAAACCCTCATTCAAACCCTCCAAAACTCACTCCCGACCCCGCCACCAACACCACGCATCCCCGGCCTGCTGCGCGGCACACTCCGCGACGCCTTCTTCGAGCCCCTCCCCGAAACCGAACTGCAACTTTGGGAATGAACTACCTCCTCGATACCCACATCTTCCTGTGGTGGATATTCGACGACCCCAAACTCGATCGCCAAAGCCGAGAGATCGTCGCCAACCCCAACCACACCATCTGGGTCAGTAGCGCTTCCGCCTGGGAAATCTCGACCAAACACCGCATCGGCAAACTCCCAGAAGCGACAGAACTGCTCGAGCGCTACGATACGCTGCTTGCCGACGCAGGCTTCCGCCCGCTCAGCATCACCACAGCCCATGCCCTACGGGCGGGAAACCTGCCAATCGCCCACCGCGATCCTTTCGATCGAATGCTGATGGCTCAGTCACAACTCGAGCAGATGCCAATCCTGACCCACGATCGCGCCTTTCAACTGGACTTCCTGACAACGATCTCGCCTTAATTCAACACCGCAACAATCTCGCGCCCAACACCACCTCGCGATCGCCCGCGACCTCTACACCCAACTCGGAGACGCAAAAGACCTCGAACGTCTCGATCGCGAATTCAACCGCTAACCCCATGACCCTCCAAGAACTCCAACAACAAGCCCTCCAGCTCCCACCCCACGAGCGCCGCCAACTCGCCGCCATCCTCCAAGACTCCCTGACACCAACCCAAACACCCCAACCGCTCAACCTGCAAAACCAGCCCTTTGTCGGCATGTGGCGCGATCGCCCCGAAACCCAAAACAGCACGACCTGGGTTCGTGGCCTGCGCCGTCAACAGTGGCCGCGCCACAACCTCAGCCGCGAAACCGAACAATGAACGAAATCGCGATCGACACCGACATCATCATCGACCTTGCCAACGGCGACACCCAAGCCATTGCCCGCCTGCAAACCGAAAGCAAAATACACCGCCTGCTCCTCCCTGCCATTGTCGCGATGGAACTCACGGTCGGATGTCGCAATAAGCAAGAGCTGCAAGCCCTCGATCGACTCTTGGAGCAATTTGACATCCTGGAACACGGTCAAAACGTGACCGACATCGCCATCGAACTCCTCAGAGTACTCCACGGAAATAAATGTCCAGTATTCAGGATTCGAGCACTGAGCTTGTCGAAGTGCGTCACACCCAGGCTTCGACAAGCTCAGCCTTCATTGGCGGCTTCTGGACAAATATATTTGTGGAGTGCTCTCAGACGCTACACCCTCAGCCACGGCTTGCAAATCCCCAACGCCATCGTTGCCGCCACCGCGATCGCCAACCGCGTCCCACTACTCAGTAAAAACCAACGCGACTACCGCTTCATCGCCCAACTCAACCTGCTGCCGTACCCCTAACTGTGGCAGGCGAACCTAATATTCCACCCGCTGCCGCGACGCCTTGAGCTGACTGCGCTTGCTCTTCTGCTCCAAACGCCGCTTCTTCGCCGCCTTCGACGGCTTCGTCACCTTGCGCTTCTTCGGCAGCACCATCGCCGACTTAATCATCTCCCGCAGCCGATCGAGCGCCTCCTTGCGGTTCTGCTCCTGCGTGCGATGCTGCTGCGCCTTGATGACGATCGTGCCATCCTTCGAGACCCGACGATCGCGACGCGCCAACAGCCTCGCCTTCACGAAACCCGGCAGCGACGAGCCCGCAACATCGAACCGGAGGTGGATCGCCGTCGCCACCTTGTTCACGTTTTGGCCGCCCGCCCCCTGAGAGCGTACCGCGCTCAGCTCGATTTCCGACGCTGGGATAATGAGGTTGTGGTTAATCTGAAGCATGGTCTCGATCGTTGGGTGCTGTCCGGATGATAGGTGCGCGAAGTCGCCGCACGAACCCGCACGATCGCCATTCGTTACCACTTCGATCGAGCCTAGCGCGCCGCCGACAGAATTTACGTTTCTTTACTACAGATAACATTTGCACCGGAGCCCTGGGAATGGGCAGTTCCCGATCGCGATCGTCCGCCGACTGGGGAATTGGCAGCCGAGAAATCGGCCAAGAGCGAATTCGCTACAGTAGACATAGCTTCACCAGAAAAACTTCACAATTTCCAGCCCGTACCGCACATGACCGTCCAACAGAGTCACTACGAAGAGGTGCTCGCCCGATACAGCCGCGCCGAAGATACGATCGCGCTACTGCGTCGCCACCGCCCCTACCTCGAAGCGATTCCGAGTCTGCGCCGCCCGAACGAAAGCCTGATCCCGATTCCGTTCCCGCTGATCCGCCTCCACGACTCGATCGCCCAGGACGGCCTAAAAAACTCGATCGGCGCACAGGAAACCATTTGTCTGCCCTGCGAGTTCGGCGCGATCATGTGCGAACCGGACTGGAAAATCAAAACCGGCATCGAAATTTTCATCCTCGTCCATCGCCCCAACGAAGAACTATCCGACCTGTTGCTGCGCTGGCGCAAAATTCAGGTGCTGCTGGCAAAAGGCTACGAGTGGGTGATGCCGTTTCGCTACCGCCATATTTTTTGCGACGCTGCCGAGCGGATCTTCCCGCTGTTCGTGCTGTTCGACGAGACACCGGAGCGCGTGCGGCGCGGCCTCTCCGGGGCGCAGTTGCCCTATGTCATCGAGTTGATGGGAGCTGAGGAGCTGGAGACCGAAGCGCTCGAGGAGCTGTTTCTCGATGCCGAGTCGGAGCAGCCGTCGGTCGATCGCGCGGATTAGAGTACGCCGATAAAATATCCAATTTGCAGATTTGCAGTAGGGGCGTCACGGCAGTGCGCCCGCGATATCGTTCGCTCGACACCGGCATCCGGGCGCATTGCCATGCGCCCCTACGACAGAATTAGCTGTCGATTTTTCGAGTGCGCTTAGCGGCTCTGGCGATCGACGCGATCGACCACCGCGCGAATTTCCACATCGGTCAGCTCGACCGGCTCGAACGCGGGAGACTCGCCTGCCTCACACAGCCACAACAAAAACTCCGTATTGCCCGCAGGCCCCGTAATCGGCGACCCGGCCAGACCGCGCACCTGCCAGCCCAGCTCGGAAGCTGACTCGATCGCCCCACGAATCGCATCCACCTTCGCTGCCGGATCGCGCACCACGCCGTTTTTGCCGATGCGCGCCTTGCCCACCTCGAACTGCGGCTTAACCAGGACAACCATCTCGCGCGGCGACACCAGCAGCCGATGTAACGCCGGGAAGATTTTCGTTAGGGAAATAAACGACACGTCCGTCACGCCCAGGTTGGGACGCGGATCGCCTTCGCTGTAGAGCTCTTCGGCCTGGAGGTGGCGAATATTCGTGCGCTCGCGGATAACGACGCGATCGTCCGTTTGCAGCTTCCAGGCCACCTGGCCGTAGCCTACATCGACGCCGTAGACCCGCATCGCGCCGTTTTGCAGCAGGCAGTCCGTAAAGCCACCGGTGGAGATACCCGCATCGAGACAAACGCGATCGCCCATCGCGATCTCGAACTCTTTCAGCGCCCCCGCCAGTTTCTCGCCGCCCCGCGACACGAACCGCGCGCGCGGCTTGACGGCGATCTCCGACTCGATATCCACTGCCGTACCGGGCTTGTCGATCGGGCAGTCGTTGACTTTCACTTCACCCGCGCGAATCCAGCGCTGCGCCAGTTGCCGCGACTCGCACAGGCCGCGATCGACGAGGAGCGTATCGAGACGTTGTTTGGGCATGATGGGCGATATGAAGGTCGATCCAAACTCGGGTACGCAGCGACGACACTACGATCGACGATCGCCGCGACGCGCCGGGGTAGGCTTTCCAGGCTCGGATTTCTGTGTGGATTTCTGCGCGGGCTTCGGCGCTTGCTCGGCTTCGTAGGTTTCGTAAGCCGCGACGACACGCTGCACCAGCGGGTGACGCACCACGTCGGCAGATGTCAGCTTGCAGAAGCCGATGCCGTCAACTTTTTTAAGAATGCGCTCGGCGACGATCAGCCCCGAGGTCTGGTAAGACGGCAGGTCGTTTTGGGTGATGTCGCCCGTTACGACCATCTTCGAGCCGAAGCCGAGGCGGGTCAGCACCATCTTCATCTGAGCTGGCGTGGTGTTCTGCGCTTCGTCGAGGATCACGAAGGCATTGTTGAGCGTGCGGCCGCGCATGTAGGCCAGCGGCGCGACTTCGATGATGCCCTTCTCCATCAGGTCGGGGATTTTCGCAGCGTCGATCGTTTCGTAGAGCGCGTCGTAAAGCGGACGCAGGAACGGGCTGACCTTCTGCTGGAGGTCTCCAGGCAAGAAGCCGAGCTTTTCGCCCGCTTCGACGGCGGGTCGCGTCAACACCAAACGCTCGTACTCGTTCGAGAGCAGTGCCTGTACGGCCATCATCGCCGCGATGTAGGTTTTGCCCGTTCCGGCAGGCCCGATACAGAAGGTCAGATCGTTGTTGCGGATCGCCCGCACGTACTGACGCTGGTGGAAAGTCTTGGCGCGGATCTGCTCGCCCCGGCGCGTCACGATCAGTACGTCATCGCGTAGGTCTTGCAGCTCGCCTTCGCGAGCGGTGTCCAGGGCGTGGGCGGCGGTCTTGATATCGACTTCCGTGACGGCCTTGCCGATGCTCCACTGGGATTCGAGCAGGTTAATCAGCTTCAGGCAGCGGGCGACGGCCTTCTCTTTGCCGCTGACTTCCACGTCTTGTCCGCGCAGCACCAGGCTCGTTCCGGTGAGGTTGCCGAGTATCGTTAGGGTTTTCTCCTGGCGGCCCGCAAGGGCGATCGCGCTTTCGATGCTAGGGAGTCGAACGGTAGACCGTTGGGACATTGAGTAGGAGCGGGAAGGTCGATAAAAAGCTGGGGGTGTTTTATTCAGCGGGGCGATCGCGGCGCAGGCGCGGCTTCGGTGGCGGTACGCGCCGCTTCGGACTGGCTGGCTTCGCGTCGCCGGGATTCGCGTCGCCGGGATTCGCGTCGCCGGGATTCGCGTCGCTGGGCTTCGGCGCATCGCCAAAAATATCGAGATGGGCGACTTCGCCTGCCACCTTGGCGCAGGCGACCAGCACGTGACGGATAGCATCGATATTGCGGCCACCGCGCCCGTAGGCTCGCCCGCGATCGCGCTCGTCGATCGCCACTCGTACGAAGACGCGCTGCCGCGATCGCTCGCAGTCCAGCTTCAGCGCCTCGGGGTGGCTGAGGAAAGGCTGCATCAAAAAACGCACGAGCCCGACGTAGTCCGGAGCGGCTTCAGAGCTGGGCTCGGGGCTCGCGTCGGGACTGGCGTCGGGCGCTGTGATGTTCGATGGAACGTCGCGGTTAGGCGTCGCTTCCGGATTCGAGGAGCTCGAAGACATTGTTCTTACGCAGGAGAGAACGAACCGTCTCGGTCGGCTGTGCGCCTTGCTTGAGACGACGCACGATCGCTTCGGTGTTGAGGCGAACTTCGTCGGTGCGGGGGTTAAAGAAACCCAGCTCTTCGAGGGGACGACCGTCGCGACGCGAGGTGCTTTTGGCGGCAACGATGCGGTAGCTAACTTCGCGTTTTTTGCCGAAGCGCTTCAGTCTGAGTTTGATCATTTTTGCTGTGTGCTGTGGGGATTCGCGAAGGTCGCGAATCGAAGAAAATTTTACCGGAGTAACATTATACGGCTCTGGCCGTCGAGATCTACCCCCGCCCACAAAATCGCGTCGGGAGCAGTTGCTTTTCGCTTATCGTTCCCACGCTCTGCGTGAGAATGCCTCTACGGACGCTCTGCGTCCTGTTATCGCGCGACGCAGAGCGTCTGGGGAAGCTACGTTGCCCACGCAGAGCGTGGGAACGATGCAGTGCTTTGCCAACTGGGAACGTCAGATTCAAGTTCCTAGCGGCTTTGCAGATCGGCGGCTTCGGAGATGGCCGGAATCTCGGCACGTTCGCCGCGCACCGACTGCACCATGCTGTAAATCGCGATCGCCAAGACACCGAGGAACAGCGTATTGATGATGGTTTCAAACAGCAGCGGAATCGAGCCGACGCTGGGGCCGAGTAGGCTGAGCAGGAAGCCGCTAATCGAAAGGATGATGCTGACCAGCAGCGCCTGCATGGCGTTAAAGCGGATGAAGTCGCTAAAGCGATCGTTGCGAACGACGCCGAAGAAAATCCCGAAGAAGACAATCAAGCGACCGAGGGGAATCGCTTCATAGATCTGAATCACCGGCACGAGGGGCACGAACAGCAGTTGCAGCGCCGGAACGTCGCGGAAGATGAAAGCGGCGAAGTCGAGGCTTTCGATCAGCGGAATTAGGTAAAAGGCAGCAGCGCCGATGCGCTCCGACCAGGGCATATTGTCATTCATGGGGCTTTTTGCTGCGGGTCGGCAGGCGAAGTCGCCTGTTTTTAAGAAATTTCTCTATTGAATATAGCAAGATGCTTCCCGGCAGGATCGTGCCGCAGTTGGCGGTCATCTGGCGTCGCGACGGGCGGGCTCGAACAAATCGGATTCCAGGTAGCGTAGCTCCGAGTACGGCCCGATCGCCCGCAGGATCTGCTTGCCGTAGCTGCGGTAAATCGCGCGGCTGTCGAATAGGGCAACGATGCCGCGCGCGGCACATACCGGGGCGATCGCCTGCTGGAGCGTCCGCATTGCTTCGGGCAGTAGATAGCGGCGAAACCAGTCCTGGCGCTGCTGTTTGTAGCGGGCGACGCGACCGGCTACTAGCGGATGTTCCAGGGGCGGCAGCGGCAGCGTCGAGATGGCGAGCAGTTGCGGCGTCGGTAGCTCTCGCTGGCGATCGCACCAAAAATCCCAGCCGCAAACGAGGATATCCGACTCGTTCAGATCCTCGCGCTCGACTTTGATACGCGAGCCGAACTCCGCCGCCAGCAGTGCCCCGATCGTCTGTTTCAGCGGTTCGTCGCCAATGGCAATCGCCATCGGAATCGTCTCGGCCCGCGAGGATTTTGGCGCGCTGCTTGCCGAATTGCCTTCGTCATCGGGCAGTGTGGCAATCCGAATCAGCGTGTGCAGCTCGTCGAGCAGGCGGGGCTGATATTGCGGCGTATTGGGCAGCGGCAGGCGATCGGGCAGGTACAGCCGAATGCCCGCCGTCTGACGATCGGGATTGAATCGCACGCAGGTCGCGTCCTCCAAGCCCAGCTCGTCGGCCAGGTAGTCGCGCTGGCGATCGTGGGTATCGACCGCGCCATCGATCGCGACCACGGGCTGCTGCGCCCAAACTTCGGCCAACACCGTCGCAAGGCTGGCGGGACTGTGGTGCAACACCAGGCCGCCCGCCCCGCGATCGAGCTGCGCCCAGGAGAAGTAGTTCGGGTCGATGAGCTTGTCTTTCAGCCGCGACCAAACGCCCTCGCCACCGGCCAGTAAACCGGTCGCCTCACGTAGGGCAGCGCGCTCGTCAATATCGAGCAGGTAAGCGTTGTAGGGGTTGGGCGGGTGTTGGTACAGCGATCGCACCAGTTCGGCGCGTAGCTCCCGCGCGGGGGCTACCCGATCGCCCGCGACCGCCAGCCCTTCACTCCAGGCGCGATCGTCGATATCCAGACTCAGCAACCGCCGCGCTGTGGACGTCAAAATGCCCAAGTCGTCCACGATCGTCGGGACGTGCGCCGGGAAATGTTGGCGCGCTCCCAGGCGATCGGCGAGCCAGTCTTCATGGGAGACCAGCAGCAGTCCGTCGAAGTTTTCGCGCGGCCAGCGATTGCCTTCCACAACTTCGATCTCGCGTGGAATCGAACCCTGCGTCCAGGCTAGAAGCTTTGGAATTTCGTCGGTTTGCAAGTGCGATCGCAGGCGGCGATCGGCTACCAAAATCGCCGCCTGCGGCCAGAGCAACAGCGGCATCAGATAGCCCAGCGCCGCCTGGAACTGCCCGCTGGAGAACGTCCCGGCCTCGATCGACGCACTGCGCCCGAGCCGCATCGCCCGCGCTACCAGCCGCGCCATCGTCAAATAATGCGGCCAGCAATAGTTTGAATGGGCGCGCAAAAACTCCCGCAGCGCCGCGTGTACTTCGACCTCAATCACGAACCCGCACTCGCTTTGTCCGCTGCGACAAAGCCGAGATCGTTGCCGGTTCCGGCATGGACGCGCGCCAGCTTTTCGTATTTTTCGGCGTGTTCGATCAGCTCTGCGGCCTGTTCGTCGCTGACTTGGCGCACGACTTTTGCCGGGACGCCGATCGCGAGCGATCGCGGCGGCACGTCCTTCGTCACCAGCGCGCCCGCGCCGACGATGCTGCCTGCACCCACCGTGACGCCATCGAGAACCACGGCCTTGATGCCGATCAAGCAGCCGCGCTCGACTTTTGCGCTATGCACCACCGCGCCGTGACCGATCGTCACAAAATCTTCCAGCACTGTCGGCAAGCCCGGATCGCCGTGCAAAATTGCGCCGTCCTGGACGTTGCTGTGCGCGCCGATCGCGATCTCCTCCACATCCGCCCGCAGCACTGCGCCGTACCAGACGCTCGCGCCTTCCCCGAGCGTCACGCGCCCCAGCACCGTCGCGTTGCCCGCCACAAACGCCGCCGCGCGGCAATCTACCGGCGGCCAGACGCCAGAAATCGAAGCCGTTGCGACAGGCACACTCGGGCTCGCGATCGGCTCTCGTTCTGGGGCCACGGCACTCTCCACTCGAAAAAATCAACACTAACTACAATAGTCGGTAGGTTGGGACTCGATCGAGCCGCCAGACTGTCTCTGCATTCCGCGCTAGCCCGAATCCTCTGACTTCAGCACATGGATCTCGAAATCGACTACGCCGCCCAGTACCCCATCTTTGGCCCCGAGATCGCCTGCCCCCACTGTCGGCAGATGATTCCAGCGCTGACCCTGACTGACAGTTACTTGTGCTCGCGCCACGGCGCGTTCGAGGCGAATCCGGAGACCGGCGACCTCGTTCATTTGCAGTCGAATCGGCGCTGGCGCAACTGGGAAGGCCGCTGGTATCGGCAGCACACTCACCCGGATGGCATCCGCTTCGAGATTCACGAGGCGCTCGATCGTCTCTACACCAAGGGCTATCGCGCCACGCGCGTCATCGTTGCGGCGCGCTATAAATCACTGGTGGCGAACTATCTCGATCGCGGCGTCTCCTACCGCAACCCGGACGATCCTTCGCCGCTGAAGCTCTACGGCCTGCCGGTGCAGTTCAGCCCCAGCGCCGACGCCGAACCCTGCTGGGGCACGATCAATTTCGAGCTGGAGCAGGAGCCGGGAGCGCCGGTGCGCTATCCGTATTTTCAGGTGTTGGAATAGCTGAGCATCGATCGCAAATATAAGGCTTGAATACTTTGCAAGATGATGAATACCTTCAAGCAAAATCTGAAGTACATTGAAAATTGGCTCGAAAGAAACAATAGAGAGTCTTATTTTGCCTTGGAAGAAGGGCTCGAAGCCGACGAGTTTCCTAAATATCTTGACGACCTAGATTTCTCACTGCCGAAACACTTTTACGATTTGTATGAGTGGCGTAATGGCATGGAGTGGTATGACAATCCCACCTACGGAATGAGTCCTTACCGGCTCATTCCAGGGTATACATTCAATTCTCTTGAAGCGTCTCTAGAAATACACGACGCCTATTTTGAAATAGTACGTGAGATCTTCGAGTACGAAGCCAGGGAAACTAAGCAAGGTCACAGCAGTCACTATGGAATCGTTAACTGCTGCTTTCTTCCAATCCTGACCCTAGACCACCGAACTCATATCTTTCTCCTGGGCAATAACCGAGAGGATGGTAGTTATCCGTTGGTATATATCGCATTCGATGACGGGCTGAGCTTTTGCTTTGATAGTTTGTCTGGAATGATTTCCACCTTTTTTGAATGCTTTAAGAGTGGTGCGTACTACACGCAACAGCGACCTAGCGGAGAGGTGGAATTGCGACAAAACTCAGAGGCTTGCCGCCAGATTGAGAGAAGATTCAACCCAATTTGCTACAGAAATCTGAGCTAGACGTATCTGAATGCACCATGCTTCTATCCGTACGGCCAACATCCGCCGTGCGATCGCCTTTTACGAACAGCTCGGCTTCGAGGTCTGCGAGCGCTTCACGGCGGGTATCACGCTGGCCTGCTGGATGGAAGGGCGCGGCGAACTGACGGGACGCATCGAGCTGATCGAAATCCCCGCGCCGAAACCCGCGCCGGATGCATTCGGCGACGAGCATTACGTCGGATACTACCATCTCTCGTTTGATTTGGGCGATCGCGTCGAGTCCCTGCCCGACTGGCTCGACGCCCTCCAGGCTCGCGTCGCGTCCGAATTCGATTTACCTGACCTAAAAATTCTGCTCGAGCCACAGCAGCAACAAATCGGCGAAGGCATATACGAAGTCGCCTTCATCGCCGACACCGACGGCTTGCCGCTGGAATTCCTGCGCCGCTTGCCGAAGCTGGCCTAGTCGGCTTTGCGGAGAAACTCGCGCCGCACCCGATCGAGTACCCCATCGCGATCGACGCGATCGAGAATATCGCGCACCACCGTATCCGCCCCCAACGGCCCCCAGGTGCAGCCCCGTTCGAGGTACTCTTTCGCCGCCTGTCCCACCAGATAGCCGCCGACCCCCGCGATGCCCGCCTGCGCGATCGCCGAGCCGATCATTCCCGGCACGCCCAGGATCTTCGCCGTCCCCAGGCTCATGCCCGTCAGCATCTCGCCCAGCAGCAGCCCGCCATTGCTCCAGACGATCGTTTTGAGTAAGCGCCCCGCTTCGTGGTTGGTCATCGGCAGGCCGTAGAGCTGCGCGAGCTGACGGATGCAGAGCAGGTCGGCGACCGTGCCGCCGAGAACGTCGATCGCCAGCAGCGGATTGCAGGCCACCACCGCCGACTTGGTGCGGACGAAATTCCAGATCAGGTCGTCGGCATCGCGATCGCGCAGCTCGATCGCCGTCGTCGCCAGCTCGGCCTCGAGGCGCTGTGCCTGGATTAGCGCGTTTACGGCTAACAGAATCTCGCCGTCGCGTCGAACGAGGCGGACGATCGTGCGTTTCAAGTCGTCGAGCTGCGGCAGGGGCGCGTGCCAGCGCGGGCGATCGTCACTGGGCTCGGCGATCGGGACGAGGGCTGGCTGAGCGGCGACGAGAACGATTTCATCGGGTCGAAGCGGGAGCTGCTGGCGATCGCCCAGTGCCTGCAAGCGGCGCACGATCGTCTGGCGATCGACCTCGGGATAGAGATCGATTTTGTTGAAAACCACGACGATCGGCTTGCCGCTTTGCCACAGCTCGCAGAGCGCGCCGTACTCGGTTTGGGTCACGTCGCCGGAGACCACGAACAGCACCGCGTCCACTTTTTGCGCCACGTCCGTCGCCATCGCCGCGCGGGCGTCGCCGTCGATTTCATCGATTCCCGGCGTATCGATCAGCTCCAGGCGCAGCGGGCGATCGGGCGCAACGTCATCGATGAGATCCCAGCTTTCGGCACTCTCGGTTTCCCGCTCGATGACCTCGATCGCGCTTCGGGTTGCGTCAGTCGCATCGCGTGCCACCGTGGGAATCGATCGACTGACCGAATCGGCGACATCTAGCGCCGCCTCCCAATCGTCCCAAAGCAGCGACTGCGGCCACTTCGTCACGCCATTGGTCGGCCCGGTTTGCAGCAGCTCGCGACCGAGCAAGGCGTTAATTAGCGCCGACTTGCCCCGGCTGACCGCGCCGAACACCGCTAAGCGAAACACCCCGCGATCGAGCTTGTCGATCGCGGCTTGGAGTGCCGTAATGCCGTCGCGCTGGCGCTTGGCGAGCGCGACGCTGCGATCGCTCGGGCGGCGCTGCGGCTGCGGGCGATCGTAGCGATCGAGACTTTGCTGGAGGCTGAGGCGGGCGCGGAAGCGTGCGAGCCGCCGCTGTTTGCGGGAAAGGGGCATCGGTGGCGTGGGGCGTATTGCTGCGTACTGGCTGGCGTGGGTCGCAGTTCTAATGACGCCTATTGTCGCGAATTTTCGCCACCGGGAAGCCGAACTCGCGGCGCGATCGCGATGCAATGACATCTGTGCGAGCGCTGATACCGTAGGATCGACTCGCGCGAATCCTCTACCCCAAAGTTGCCCGACGTGAACGTCTTCGTCTATCACACTCCCGAACTGACCCCGATCGACCCGCTGCCCGACTGCGCGGTCGTTATTGACGTGCTGCGTGCGACGACTACGATCGCCACCGTCCTCGATCGCGGCGGCGCAGCGGTGCAGGCGTTCAGCGACATCGACGAACTGCTGGCCGCCAGCGAAAGCTGGAATGCTGACAAGCGCCTGCGGGCGGGCGAGCGGGGCGGCGCGACGGTCGAAGGCTGTGACTGCGGCAACTCCCCGCTGGAATACACCGCCGAAGTCGTCAGAGGGCGACGCCTGTTCCTCAGCACCACGAACGGGACGCGCGCCCTGGAGCGGGTTGCCGACGCCTCGACGGTGTTGACCGCTGCGTTGGTGAACCGGCAGGCCGTGGTCGAGTACATCGCCAAAACCCAGCCGGAAACCGTGGCGCTGGTTGGCTCCGGCTGGCAGGGCGGCTACGCGCTAGAAGATACCGTCTGTGCGGGTGCGATTCTCGAAGGACTCTTGAGCGCGACGGGCATGAAGCTGAGCGAAATCGCCGCGAACGATGAAGCCGTGGCCTCGGTGGCGCTGTATCGCCAATGGCACGATCGCCTCGACGATTTGATGCGCGTCGCCACTCACGGTCAGCGCCTGCTACGCCTCGACGCCGATCGCCTCGATATCGCCTACTGCGCCGAGCTGGATACGATCGCCACCGTGCCGATCCAGTCCGAGCGCAGCGTGTTGGTTGCAGCCTCGTAGCTGCCGAGCGTCGAAAAAGTCGCAAAAAAGTATTGGTACGTCCGGAAGGTCGATCGCCGCAACGTAATAACAGAGTGGTAGATGCACCCTGATGGCAAACTCCGGCGCTTGCGCTGGAGTTTTTTTTTGCAACCTCAGGCCGAGGACACAGACGCGCTTCGCCCGCTCCTCCCCGTACGACGTCCGTAAAACCTACGAAAAGACTACTGCTAAGATCGGCATATTCCAGAGTTCCACCCAGCGAGCGCGTCGCGTTTGGTATTGGTGAAGCCCACTCCCGTGCCCCGTTTGCTACCGTGTCCCCCCGTTCGCTATGCGTCCTAACCGCTCGTTTCCGACGGTCACGTCGTTCTTTCGCGATCCCGACTTATTCGAGGCACTGCGCCACTTCGTCCTGCCCGCCCTGCTCCGCCGCCGCCATCCCGAAAAGAAGCTGACGATTTGGTGCGCGGCTTGCTCCCACGGCCAGGAGGCCTACAGCATCGCCATCCTGCTCCGCGAATATTTCCCGACCCTGCTGGCGAACTGGCAGTTTGAATTTATCGCCACCGATATCTCGTCCACCGCGATCGCCCGCGCCCGCAACGGCGAGTACAGCACGGAAGAGATCGCGCGGCGCTTGCCCGAGAAATATATCCGCCGCTACTTCACCCGGCGCGGCGAGGCTTGGACGGTATCTCCGGAACTGCGTCTGCTCGTGGAATTCAACGAGCTGGATTTGTGCGAAGACTGGTCGATCGTACCGAAACCGATCGATCTGGTCTTTATGCGAAATGTACTGATTTATTACGATCGGGCAACGCGCAAACATATCCTCGATCGCATGCTGTCGACACTGCGACCCGACGGCTACTTGTTTCTCGGCGCGACCGAAACGATCGTCAGCCTCGGCAACATTTTCGAGCCCGTCCGCTTCGACAAAGCGATCGGCTACCAGGCGCGCCAGTCCTCGGCCTGAGATCGGATTGAAGCGAGCGATCGCCACCGTCAAGGTGAGGGAATCCCGCGCCTTGGCGATTGAATCCACCGAGTCGGCTTCGATACGATACGAATGCATCGCACGATACGGTTAGTTCGCCTCAGCTTGGAGATTGACTGGCATTGGCGATCGCTCCACCGCAGGCATCAGAGGAGGTGCAACGATGAACGGCTCGTTTCGCGTCGGTAGTCTATTCGGCATTCCATTTTACGTAAACACCTCGTGGTTTATCGTCTTGGCGCTCGTCACGCTGAACTACGGCGGACAGCTCGGTGCGACGTTCCCCGAGCTGGGCGGAACGGCAGCGACGCTGCTCGGCCTCGTCTCCGCGCTGCTGCTGTTTTCGTCAGTTCTCGCCCACGAACTCGGCCACAGCTTCGTCGCAATGAGTCAGGGCATCGAAGTTAAATCGATTTCGCTGTTCCTATTCGGCGGACTCGCCAGCTTCGATCGCGAATCGAAAACCCCTAGCCAAGCCTTCTGGGTGGCGATCGCGGGGCCGCTCGTCAGCCTCGGTATCTTCCTAGGGCTGCGCCTGATCCTCAACTCCGCCAGCACGCTCTCGCCGGTTACCGCCATCCTCAGCCTGTTGGCGTCGATCAACCTGGTGCTGGCGCTGTTTAACCTAATTCCCGGCCTGCCCCTGGACGGCGGCAACGTCCTTAAGGCGATCGTCTGGAAAATCACCGGCGATCCATATAAAGGTGTGGTTTTCGCCGGTCGCGTCGGTCAGGTTATGGGCTGGCTGGCGATCGGATTGGGGCTAATCCCGATCTTGCTGGGTGGGGTTCCCCAACTTTGGACGATACTGATCGGCTGGTTCCTGCTGCAAAACGCCGGACGCGCCGCCCAGTCCGCAAAAATCGAGCGTACTCTCTCGAACCGCACCGCCGCCGACGTCGTCTCGCCCAATAGCCCGATCGTCCGCCAAGACCTGACTCTGCGCGAATTCGCCAACCAACACGTCATTGGCAACAGCCGCGAGTGGAAGCGTTTCCTGGTCGTCGATGGAGACAAAAAGCTGGTCGGCGCGATCGCCGTGGACGATACCCGCGCCGTCGCCACCTCCGACTGGGTCAAGACTACCGTCGCCGAACTTACCAAGCCCCTAAGCCTGGAGACGATCGCGGCCAACACCTCCCTGCTCGAAGCGCTACAGACCATGGAGCGCCTCGCGCAGAGCGAGTTGCCCGTCGCCGACGAGAACGGCGCGATCGTCGGCTTGTTCGAGAAAAACACCGCGCTCGAGATTCTGCGCGAAGAGCGCGAGCCCGACCGCAAACGCGAACCCGAACCCGAGCCGACTCTTACAAAAGCGGAATAGATCCGGAAAGGCTATATCCAGCGGCCCCGCTAGTCTCGTTCGCGCATTATTCGGGCGAAATCCGCTTACCTCTGCTACAATTTGACCCTCTGATATCGCATCAGGGGGCGTTTTTTTGTCTCGTGCAATACAGAGTGAAAGCGCACTTTGCTATCTCGCTCGCTCGGGCGGTGGCTGAAATAAAAAACATGAGCTAACCTACACGTAGATCGAAAAAAGCTCGTCAAGCCCAGCGTGGAAAGCCGCAGAATTTACGTCGTTTTCTTTCCGAGCCATCTAATTTAAATAGATGTACGACTATCTGTCATAAGCGACAATTCTTCGCCTCCCCAACGCGGCTCGCGCTAGCTTTAATTTTCTGTTAACAATTTGCACGATTGCGGTATACTTGCCCGGCATGTGGCATCTGCGAAGAGCAGAGCGCATCTGCCGAGTCAGTCATCCGTACTCTCTACAACTGTGCAGACCTTCCGATCGGGGCGCACCTGTCAGTATTCCTCCAATCAGGCAATACTTCGGCTCGGTGTCGAATTCCGGGTGGGACTTAATGTCAATTCTTCGCAGGTTGGCGACATTTTACGTGTTGTCACTGCGTTGGGTGTCTGCATTATCGAGCCCGGATAACTCATAGCATTGACGACCAAATAGGAGTACGAGGAACGCAGAATGACCCAGGCGAACAATGTCATCGTTCAACCTGCTGGCGACGTCGCGCAGCTTTCTGGTGAAGGAAAGCTCGGCGCAACGGACAGCAAAAGCCTTGAGGCGCAAGCTGACGAGCTGCTACGATCGTCAGCCAGCAGTGCTGGGTCGAAGAAAGCGACGAAAACAACCAAGTCGCGCTCCAAGCGCCGTACTCCGGCCACAGTGAAGAAGAAGCACTACACCGAAGACTCGATCCGTCTTTACTTACAAGAGATCGGTCGTATCCGCTTGCTACGCGCTGATGAAGAGATCGAGCTGGCGCGCCTGATTGAAGACTTGCTCTATCTCGAGTGCATCCTCGAAAACTACGAAGATCTTCACGACGTCGAGCTGAGCGAACCGGAGTGGGCGCGCCTTGCTTGGTTCGCCGACCCGATTCGTCTCGGAGTCGTCGAAGCTGCGAAAGACAGCAAGCCGGACACGGAAAAGGACGTGTGGCCGAAAGTCCAGACCGCCCTGGAGTCGGTTTCTCCCGAGCAGCAGAAAGATTGGGAAGCCGCACGGCGCAAGTTCACCAATTCGTTCCGCACGCGCCTGTTCAAGAACCGCCGCGCCAAAGACAAAATGGTTCAGTCGAACCTGCGTCTGGTGGTCTCGATCGCTAAGAAATATATGAATCGCGGCCTGTCGTTCCAGGATCTGATCCAGGAAGGGAGTCTCGGCTTGATTCGCGCCGCCGAGAAGTTCGACCACGAGAAAGGTTACAAGTTCTCGACGTATGCGACCTGGTGGATTCGTCAGGCGATTACCCGCGCGATCGCCGACCAGTCGCGGACGATTCGCCTGCCGGTTCACCTGTACGAGACCATCTCGCGCATCAAGAAAACTACGAAGCTGCTCTCCCAGGAGATGGGTCGCAAGCCGACCGAGGAAGAGATCGCCACCAAGATGGAGATGACGATCGAGAAGCTGCGCTTTATCGCGAAGTCGGCGCAGCTGCCGATTTCGCTGGAAACTCCGATCGGTAAGGAAGAAGATTCGCGCCTCGGCGACTTCATCGAGTCCGATGGCGAAACGCCGGAAGACCAGGTCTCGAAGAGCCTGCTGCGCGAAGATCTCGAAAGCGTCCTCGACACCCTCAGCCCCCGAGAGCGCGACGTGCTGCGCTTGCGCTACGGCCTCGACGACGGTCGTATGAAAACCCTTGAAGAAATCGGCCAGATCTTCAACGTGACTCGCGAGCGCATCCGCCAAATCGAAGCAAAAGCGCTGCGCAAGCTGCGTCACCCCAACCGCAACAGCATCCTGAAGGAGTACATCCGTTAGGTCGTAAGTCCTTCGAGAACGCTGTTGAATAGTTAAGACGCGAGCTTCCCCGGGAGGCTCGCGTTTTTCGATCGCGGCAACATGAGAAGTCCGAATTCTAAACTCGCCGGTCTCTCTTCATTACTCGGAAGCAGTTAAGAAGTCGTACTTTTGGGCTACACACCGATCTCGGCAAGCTTGAGAAGTACGACTTCTGAGATTGCCCGCTCCGTTCCAGCATTCGGAGCGAGATGAGAAGTCGGACTTCTGGGATGCTGCCCGATCGCGCTCAATCGCCTCGCCAACCCCAACTCGTTCTCTGTAGTACGATCGAACGAGCTTAAAAAAACTATTTCATATCTTCCCCGCGAGTTTTATATGTCCGCGCTTGCGTCCGAACCCACCATCACGAACTTTCCGCTCGCCGCCGTCATCGGCCAGGACGCGATCAAACTCGCGCTGCTGCTCTCCGCCGTCGATCCCAGCCTCGGCGGTGTTGCGATCGCCGGACGGCGCGGTACAGCTAAATCCGTCATGGCGCGCGCGATCCACTCGCTATTGCCGCCGATCGAGGTCGTCAAAGACTCGCTCAGCAATTGCGATCCGAAAACGCCCGACACCTGGGACGATCGCGCCCTGGAAACCTACGGAAACTCGACCAACGGCAACAGCGCTGACGATATCGAAGTTCCGACACAGATTATCCGCGCGCCCTTCGTGCAGATCCCGCTGAACACCACCGAAGATCGCCTGATCGGTTCGGTCGATGTCGAGCAATCGGTACGGCAAGGCGAGCCGGTGTTTCAACCCGGACTGTTGGCGCAGGCGAATCGTGGCGTGCTTTACGTTGACGAGATCAACTTGCTCGACGACCAGATCTCGAACCTGCTGTTGGGCGTCCTCACCGAAGGCCGCAACCAAATCGAGCGGGAGGGTATCAGCTTCCAGCACCCCTGCCGCCCGCTGCTGATCGCCACCTACAACCCGGAAGAGGGGCCGTTGCGCGAACACCTACTCGATCGCATTGCGATTACGCTGTCCGCCGATCGCGTGCTGGCCTTGGAAGAGCGCGTCGCGGCGGTCGATCGCGTGCTGGACTACGCGCGATCGCCCGAAGCGTTCCTCCGGCAGTTCGACGACGACATCGACGGCCTCAAGACGCAAATCTTGCTCGCCCGCGAGTGGCTCGAGGACGTGAGCGTCAAGCCCGAGCAAATCGAATACCTCGTTACCGAAGCGATTCGCGGCGGCGTCCAGGGACATCGCGCCGAGCTGTTCGCCATCCGCGTCGCCAAAGCCTCCGCCGCGCTGGACGGACGCACCGAAGTGAATGCCGATGACCTGCGAACCGCCGTCGAGCTGGTGATTTTACCCCGCGCGACGGTCATCCAAACGCCGCCGGATGAAGACGAACAGCAGCCGCCTCCGCCGCCCCCGCCGCCGAGCAATGAAGACGAGGACGACGACCAACAGGACAATAGCGAGGACGACGATAACGACGAGGACAATGAAGACGATCGGCCGGAAGACGAGTCCGTGCCCGATCTGCCCGAAGAGTTTTTGTTCGATCCCGAAGGCGTGATTATGGACGACGATGTGATGGCCTTCGCGCAGACGATGCAAAAGGGCGGCAGTTCCGGCAGTCGCGGTTTGATTTTCTCGGAGGATCGCGGGCGCTACATCAAGCCGATGCTGCCGCGCGGCAAGGTTCGTCGGATTGCGGTCGATGCGACGCTGCGTGCTGCCGCGCCGTACCAGAAAGCGCGCCGCCAGCGCACGCCCGATCGCAACGTGATCGTCGAGCAGAGCGATCTACGAGAAAAGCGTCTGGCGCGCAAAGCCGGTGCGCTGGTGGTCTTCGTGGTCGATGCGTCGGGTTCGATGGCGCTCAACCGGATGAATGCTGCGAAAGGTGCGGTAATTCAGCTCCTCAACGAGGCGTACCAGAGCCGCGACCAAATCGCGCTGATTCCGTTCCGGGGCGAGCAGGCCGAGGTGTTGCTGCCGCCAACGCGATCGATTTCGATGGCGCGCAACCGCCTGGAGACGATGGCCTGCGGGGGCGGTTCGCCGCTGGCGCACGGCCTGACCCAGGCGGCGCGGATCTGCACGAACGCGCAGGGTTCGGGTGATGTCGGCCAGACGGTCATCGTGGCGATTACCGACGGGCGCGGCAATATTCCGCTGGCGCGATCGCTGGGCGAGCCGATTCCCGATGGCGAGAAGCCGGATATCAAAGAGGAACTGCTCGACATCGCGGGCAAGATTCGCGGCCTGGGGATTCAGTTCCTGGTGATTAACTCCGAGCGGCAATTCGTTTCGACGGGCTTCGCGAAGAAAATTGCCGAGCGGGCGGGCGGCAAGTACTATCATCTGCCGAAGGCGACCGACCAGGCGATCGCGGCCACGACGCAGAATGCGCTGCGCGACGCGATCGGTTAGAGGCCAATCATTCCTCGAGTAGCGCCGTTAGCGCCGCTTTCATATCGACGATCGAGGTGGTTGCGGTGCCGAACTGGCGTACGACGAGGCTCGCGGCCAGATTCCCGAGTACGATCGCCTCCCACATCGTCGCGCCGCAGCACATCGCCAGGGTCAGCGTTGCCGCCACGGTGTCGCCCGCACCGGTCACGTCGAACACGTCCGTGCGGTTAAAGGCGGGGACGTGGTGGGTCTCGCCCTGGCGATCGAATAGCGCCATGCCATCGCCGCCGCACGTAATTAAGATGTAGCTCGCCTCGGTGCGCTCCAGCAGGATTTCGCCCGCCCGCTGCAAGCTGGCCGCATCAACGATCGCGACGCCCGATGCCAGCTCGGCTTCCGGCAGGTTCGGTGTAAACACCGTCGCACCCCGATAGCGCTCGAGACCCGTTTGAGCATCGACGATCGTACGCGGGTGCTCTAGCGCTGCCGCGATCGCCGCTGCACTAAAAACGCCGTCGCCGTAGTCCGAGCAGACCACCGCGTCCGCCCCGGCCACCCGGCTGCTGAGAAATGCCGCCAGCTCTCGATCGATCGCCGCTGGCATGGGCGCATCGGACTTGCGATCGACCCGCACCATCTGCTGCGTCACCGACTGGCGGGCGTGGCCGGAAATCCGGGTTTTCGTGACGGTCGGTCGATCGCGATCGACGACGATCCCCGACGTATCGATCCCCGCCGCCGCGAAGATACTACGCAGCGCCTCGCCCTGGCTGTCCGCCCCGATTGTGCCCGCGACGGTCACCTGTGCGCCCAGCTTCGCTAGGTTGTAGACCGCATTTGCGCCGCCGCCGGGGATTTGCCGCGTGCTTTCGTGGCGTAGGATCGCGACGGGCGCTTCGCGAGAGATGCGCTCGACCTCACCGGTGAGGAACTCGTCGAGGGTTAGGTCGCCTGCAACCAGGACGCGGGCTTCGGGAAAGCGATCGAGGATGGCTTCGAGCCCGTTCTGGGCGTCGCGCAGGCGCTGGAGCACGTCGCGATCGAGCGAGTATTGAATCATGGTCGGCACGAAGGGGGGTCAAACGGCAGCCGGGAGCGGTCTGATTATAGGGGCGCGCTCGATCGCGATCGCCGCACTCGGCCCCCGCCGAGAGAATTTGTCGAAAATTAGTTGGCGTCGCGCGAGCGGCGGTGCTATTATTTAAGCCGCTTCGGACGCATAGCTCAGTTGGTTAGAGCACCACGTTGACATCGTGGGGGTCACTGGTTCGAGTCCAGTTGTGTCCATTTTCCTGTCCTGAAGTCCTGACCTTAAAGACTCAGCTTTTGGCGTCGCGGCCTGTTTCCCCAGTAACGCGAGAAGACGTTTGCCTACTCGCAGCTCCAGACTTCTCCTGGCGGCGGTGCGTAAGCTTCGTAGCCCGCTGCATCCAGATTCGAGAGTTCGATCCAGCCGCTTTCCGTGCCGTTTGCGATCGCGGCAGGTTCGGCCTCGGCGGTCGGGCTTTGCGGGCTCGGCGGAGCTGGCGGCGCGATCGCTGTATCGGCTGGCGCTGCGGCGGCGGGCGGCGTACAGAACGAAAGCTGTAGCCAGTGGCGATCGATCGTCTTGTCGATTGCCTTGACCTCGACGATCGTCCCCGCCGCCAGCGCTGCGTCGAGGGCCGGAGCCGCATCGAGCTTGTCTTGGCGCAGTACGACGGCATCCTTGAGGGCGAGCTGCTGGCCGACGGTTAATGGCGACTCCGGGCTCGCAGCGGTCGGGTTGGTCGCGCCTGCGCTGGCCGTCGCGCGATCGGCGTCCGGCGTTTCGCTGGCCGCTTCGATTTCGGTGTCCGCAGCCGCGTTGTCCGCACGATCGAAGGCGAGCTGCGAGCCGCCGCGACCCAGCAGCGCGAGCGCGACAAACCCGGCTACCAGCGCCAGAGGCACGCAAATCGCCAGGGCGATCGAAATCGGAGACCGACGCTTCGGCGCGATCGCCGTGTCGAGCTCGGCAGACAGGTCGCGATCGCTGGTTTCGGGCAGCGGCTCGGGCAGCGGCTGCAAGCACTCCGCCAGCTCGGCAGCGCCGACCTGCTTGCCGTTGGGCTTGACCTGGAGCCGCAGCAGCGCCACGGTGACGTTATCGTGGCCGTTCTGGGTGTTGGCGATTTCGATCAGGCGGTGGGCGGCTCCCTTCAGCGATGTCGCAGGGTCGAGCAGTGGCTGTAGCTCGCTTTGCCAGTGCTGCTCGACGCGATCGTAGTCGCTCAGGCCGTCGGAGCAGAGCAAAATCACGCTGTCCTCGTTGAGGATAAAGCGCTGAATCGTCGGGTAGAGGTTGCTCGAAGCGCTCATGCCCAGGGCTTGTACCAGTGAACCGGCGGTGGGTTGGTGGACGGCGGCGCGGTAAAAGGCATAGCCGAGGCGCACTTCCCGACTCGCGACGTCGTCATCGACCGTCAGCGAGTAGAAGGCGTTGCGGTTGACCAGGTAGGCGCGGCTGTCGCCGATGTGGGAGACAAATAAATCGCTGCGATCGCCCTGTCCCATGACCAGGGTCGTGCCCATGCGCTGGCGTCCCTGACGCTGCTCGCTGTTGTTGCGCTTGCCGATCGTATCGTTGGCCTCGGCGATCGCCGCGCGCACCCGGTCGATTTTTTCCGGGCGCAATACGGACGAATGCGAGGCTTCTAGGTCGCCGACGCGCGCGGCCATCGTCTCGATCGCCAAGCTCGAGGCGATATCGCCGCCTTCATGACCGCCGACACCGTCGCAAACGACACCGAGGATGCGATCGCCCACCGGTACGGCAGCGTCGTTGATGGGGAAGCAGGCGTCTTCGTTGCGCGTCCGACTCGGGCCGCGATCGCTTAGGGTCGCCACTTGCCAAGAATAGTCACGCGTGGTTTGCAGGCGGTCGCGGGCGCGATCGAGGGCGCGCTGCACCTGCTCGGGCGTACGCAACCGTTCGTCGACGATCGAGTCGCAGAGCTGAGAGAAAAACTCGCGCAGTGGCGATTTGGTCGAGGGAACCCAGCGCCGCCAGACGTGGCCGAGTTTGTCGAAGGTCGGTTCTGGCCTACCGACATCGGACACGAGCTGAGCCAGGCGCACGAACGAGCCCTCGACGCGCAGCTCCTGGGGGGCGAGCAGCGTACTGGCTACACCTTCGTGCAGGCAGGCTCCCCACAGCGCCGCCAACTGCCAGAGCCAGCCCACGCGGTGGAGATCGTCCGCCCCGTCCCAAGCGTGGGAGATGCGGTCGAGAGGTCGCCAGGAGCCGTCAGCGCGGCGCTCGATCGGGGCGTTCTCCAGCAGCCAAATCGCGTGGCCGTCTGCCGAGGGCCAACCTGCCGAGCCGTAGATTTGCGGGACGTTCCAGCGGAATGGAAACAGCCGCAGGTAGGCGCGAATTTCGTCGGGGACAGTCTCGGGAACGTGGGGCAGCAGGCCGGGGTGGGTGTCGAGATACACTCGATCGCCTTTGAGCACGTAGCGCTCGTCGAGGATCCGCGGCAGGGGCGCGCGATCCCTACCGGTCTCGATCGCCCAGAGGTAGCGCTTCGGCAGCAGCGTCCGACAGCGCTGACAAAACTTATTGCGCTCGGCGTTCGGTGCTTGACACGAAGTATTCGGACAATAGATTTGTGTCGCGTCGCGATCCATCAGAGTGCCAGTACGAGAACTGCTCGCGCGTCTAGACTTGTTGCGAGGTCTCCACATTGTAGCGCCCGCCGATCGAGCGCCCACCCCGAGCGCCCACAGGGGGAAATCGAGCGCCCATGAGGAGAAATCGAGCGCCCACTTAGAAAACTGTCCTCGATCGGCGGGTGGGGAACATTTCCGGCGGTAATCGAATCCCAGAGCCCAGGGGACGCACAGCGCGTTGAGCGATCGCGCCGCTCTAGTCACCGCGCGGGGTCTCTAGAAATGGCCGGGGCTGCGCTACGCTCGACATGCTGCTGCATCGCGCGGCGAGCGGTTGCGCTTCGCTTCGAGTTTTTTTCTCGCTCTGTTGCTGTGCCCCTCGTCTGCCGCTTGCGTTCCCGCTTCTCTGCACCAATGACGACCTTCTCTGTTTCCGCTGCTTCGCTGCCCGTCTCTGAGTCGAACGCTTCTCGTTCGAGCGCCGCTCGGCCAGCTGCCTCTGGCGCGCCTAGACTGGCCGATAAGCTCGCCGCCCGCGCTCTAGTGGCGATCGACACCCGCATCGACGACCTGGCCGCGCTGCGATCGTGTCTCGTTCCCGGCGCGATCGCGACAGTTATCGAGCCGCAAGCGGATGGCCTCGCGCGCATCCTCGACGAGCTAGCGGGCGATCGCGGGCGACGCGAGCTGCATCTGATTTCCCACGCGCGTCCGGGTGCGGTGCAGTTCGGCGCGCAGGGGCTCTCGCTCGACACTTTGGAGCGTCAGGCGGCGCTCTTGAAACAGCTCGGCGATCGACTCGATCGCATCGTCCTTCACGGCTGCAACGCAGCGGCGGGCGATGCCGGGGCGGAATTCATCACCAAGCTGGCGCGGTTAACAGGCTGCGAGATCGTCGCATCGACGACGAAGACGGGCCATCGCGATCGCGGCGGTGACTGGAATCTGGACGCGATCGAGCCTACGCCGAACGGGCGGGCGATCGCGCCGCTGCCAGATCCGGTTGAAATTTTCTCGGGGGCGATCGCGGCCTATCTCGGAACCCTCGTCAACGACGACTACACCGCGACCGTCATCAACGAAGACGGCGGCAACTTCACGCGCGATGCGGCAACGGGCGTCCTCGCGAACGACGGCGGCGGCGTCGTCACCGGCTTTTTCGATGCCGCCGGTACGGGTTTTATTGCGGCGGGCGGCTCGACGACGACCACGGGCGGTGGCACGATTTCCGTCGCTTCCGACGGGAGCTTTACCTACACGCCCTCCCAGTCGGGCAAGACGGTCACGATCGCCGACAGCTTCCTGTACAGCAACAGCGTCACCGGGCAATTCACCGTCTCGCTGCAAGTCACTGCTGCTAACGACGTACCCGTCGCGCAGAACGCCTCGTTTAACATCACCGAAGATACGACCGCAACCCTGACAACGGCGCTGTTCGACTCCACCTTTACGGACGTCGATACCGCCGACACGCAGGCGCAAAGCATCACCCTCGCCTCGCTGCCGGGTTCGGGCAGCCTGACGCTGAGCGGTGCGGCGACCACCATCGGCCAGACGATCGCGCGGGCGAACTTTACGAACCTCCAGTTTGCCCCCGCCCAGAACTCGACGGCGACCCAAACCTTTACCTTTACGGTGTCTGACGGCACGGCCTCGAGCGCCAACAACGCCACGGTCTCGCTCGTCGTCAGCAGCACCGACAACGACACGCCCGTCGCCGTAAACGACACGGCCACCACCCGGCCCAACGCTGGTATCACCATCAACGTCACGGAAAACGACTCCGATCCGGACAACGATCCGTTTCAAGTTTTCTTGCCGCCCGGTGTCACCACCTCCACCCAAGGCGGAGCCGTCAGCCTCTCGGGAACCCAAGCGCTGGCCTACACGCCGCCGTCGGGCTTCGTCGGGACGGATATGATCGCATACTCGATTACCGACGGCAATAGCACGGCCACGGCCACGGTCACCATTTCGGTCAACAACGACCCGATCGCCCAAGACGACTTCGCGATCGCCACCAACGGCCTCGCCGACGTTTTCCCGCTGGCCAACGACAGCGCCGCCGACGGCGACCCCGACAGCATCACCTTCTCCTCGACGACGCCGCTGAAGACGCTCAAAGACGGCACGATCGCGGCCACCGGCGATAACGATCGCTTTACCTACACCTCCGCTGCGGGCTTTACGGGAGCCGATCGCGTCGAGTACCAAATCACCGACCAGTTCGGCGCGACAGACACGGCGTTTATCAATATCAACGTCGCCGACGCCAACGAAGACAATATCCGTACCCGCATCAACACCTCCGTGCGGATGGATCTGCTGGCCAACGACAGCCAATTCGAGCCGCTGACCTTCAAGAGTTTCGAGACCGTCGGACGCAACGACGGCATCGTCTCCGTCGCCGAGGGCACGACGCTGCTCTACACGCCACCGACCGACTTCGAGGGCTTCGACTACATCTTCTACACCGTCGTCGATAGCCTCGGAAACGAAGACACGGCCTTGGTCAACATCCTCGTCAGTAGCCTGATCGAAGACCCCAACGCGCCAGTGGTAGATCCCGACGCGCCCACCACCCCCAGCCTCACGGGCTTTGAGGGCAGCACGCTGGTTATCGACCCGCTGCCCGACCCGGTGGTCAACACCGCAGCAGACACCCGCGCCGTCACCAACGACGCCGGTGGCACGGCTTTTGGCAACGCCGAGAGTAACTCGATCGTCGGGCTGAATGGCGACGATATTTTGGTGGGCTTTGAGGGCAGCGACAACCTGCTCGGCGGCAACGGCAACGACCAGCTCTACGGCAACGTCGGCGACGACTACCTGCAAGGCGATGCGGGCAACGACCTGATCTTTGGCGGTAAGGGCAACGACTACGCGATCGGCGGTGCGGGCAACGACATTATCGTCGGCGAAGACCTGGAGGACATTATTTCCGGCGGCAGCGGCAACGACTTCCTGTTCGGCAATCGCGGCTTCGATCGCATCGACGGCGGCAGCGGCGACGACTCGATCTTCGGTGGCCAAAACGAAGACACGCTCACCGGCAGCTTCGGCAACGACATCATCTCCGGCGAGAAAGGCAACGACCTGGTGCGCGGCGGCAACGAAAACGACCAGCTTTTTGGCAACAACGGCAACGACACCCTCGACGGCAGCTCCGGCGACGACACGCTCTATGGCGGCCAAGAAGACGACCTGCTCTACGGCGGCACGGGCAACGACGACCTGCGCGGCGACCTGGGGGTCGATACCCTCGACGGCGGCGACGGCGACGACACGCTCACCGGTGGCCTTGGCGACGACATCCTGACCGGCGGCGACGGCGCGGACAGCTTTACGATCGCCAACGACGGCAGCGTCGAGACGATTACCGACTTCGTGGTGGGAACCGACAAGCTGCTGCTCTCCGGCTCGGGGTTCACCCAAAGCGATATCAGCACGATCGACAGCGGTGGCAATGCCCTAATCCAAGAGTTCAGCACGGGCACGACCCTGGCCGTGATCCCCGGCGTCAGCGCCGCCAGCATCACCGTCAGCGATTTGGTGTTTTAGTCAGCTTCGATCGTCGCCACGGCTGAGTCAGTCGGGTCGGCAAGGTCTAGCTCAACCTCAGCCGCCACAACTGTCAGACCGGTGCTCCGGTGGCGGATCGCCTAACGACTCTGGCCGCCCTGGAGCAGCGGACGCACCAGCCAGTAGCCCGCGCCAAAGGCCGTCACGATCGTCGCCGCGATCGCCACGAGCAGCCACAGACCACTGCGCTCGCCGGGATCGTCGGCAAAACCAGGCGTCGTCCAGCGCTCGAAGCCGCCCGCCTCTTCGGTGTGGAGCTGGGGCGGCTGGGGTTCGGTCAGACCGGGATCGAAGGTCGCGCCGACACCGCTGGCGATAGGGTAGGAGTCCGGCGCGATCGGCGGCTCGGGCTGGTGGGGCGCGGCGGGCGGCTTGGCTCTAGCCAGCGGAATATCGTCCGGGCGCTCCTGGAACGACTCGGCCACCTGGCGCATACTCAGCGTGGCATTCACCACATTGACCACTTCGGTTTGGAGCTGCTGCTTTTGTTGGGTGAGCTGCTGGTTTTGGCGGGTTAGGTGTTGGTTGCGCGACTCGAGGGTCTCGAGCATTGCCTGGGTCGCTTGCAGCTCCGCAGCCAACTCGCGGTAGACGTGCATCGGCACCGAAGCCGCGCTGTAGTTTCCCGCACCGGCAGCAGGCACGCTCGGGAGGCCGGAGCCAGTGCTGGCATTGTTGACGGCGCCGTTGGCGGCGCTGCTAGCGGCGTTATTGGGGGAGCTGGCGGCGCGATCGGCGGACGGGTCGGGAGACGGGGGCTGTTGCATGACTGGCGGTAGAAAACTGCGGGGGGCGCTCGGTCGAGGAGGGCGCGCCTCGGAATCGCAATGCGGGTCTCGGGGGCGATCGCTCCGGATAACCGCGCCGATCGTTGAAAAATCTTTACACGGCTCGGACTGTATCCGAGACTGCGGATTTCGTCACGATAGCACCCTGAAAGTCGCCCACTGCGATCTGGAACGCGACGATCTCGAAAAATTCCCATAGCATTCCGCTGAAGGCGCGCGCTCCGAGTTTGGCATCCCCATACGCCTACCGTCCGACGGACGCCGCTCGTCACAACTTGAAAGAACCGGGCTAACTGAATATAATGATAGGCACTGCAAACGTCAGTTAAAGCTGACGGGCGCATATTCATGGGGCCTTAATGGTTTCGACGTTTTGGTGAAATCCGAACCGTGATGCAGGCCGAGAGTGAGCCACCTCTCGTTAATCAAGACTCAAAACAAAAAGTAAATGCGAACAACATCGTTCCTTTCGCTCGCAAAGCTGCACCTGTTGCTGCCTAGAAAAAACTTCTCATAAGTTTCGAGCACTCGCTGTCGGACTCCGTTAAAGACACCGGGTAACCCCCAACGGATGCACCCGCTCTGACGCCTCTGGTCGTTAGCGCGCGTAAAGACTTCACCAGAGCATCCCACCGTTAGGGATAATTGACGGTCCCCGCTCCAAGGGTCAACGGAGCTAAGCCTGTGAACGAGCGCAAGGTCAATACCCATGGCGGACACGGGTTCGATTCCCGTAGGCTCCATTTAAAAAATCGGCACTGTTACCTTTGGCTATCGTGCTCGAAGAGCAACACTGCTGACGCAAGAGCGACCATGCCTTATTTCGGTGTGGTCGCCTTTTTCGTGACGGACTGCTCATACTGGCAAAGCAAGCGTAAAAATTGTCCCTTGGCCCAATTTCGAGACACAGGTTAGCGTTCCACCGTGCTTCTGCGTGACGATTTGATGGGCGATTGCCAAGCCCAGACCTGTCCCTTTTCCGACTTCCTTTGTCGTAAACCCCTGCTCGAAGATTTTATTTACGGTCTCTGGCTTCATTCCGCAGCCGTTATCTCGCATCTGAATTCGGATGCCACCGTCAGTAACGGACGTCTGAATCTCGAGTTTGTTGGGGCTCTCCTCAATTTCCCGGTAGGTTTTACATGCATTTACTTCGTCAAAAGCATCGATCGCATTTGCAAAGATATTCATAAACACCTGGTTTAGCTGACCCGGAAAGCATAGTACTTCGGGGAGATCGCTGTAGCTTTTGATCACCTGAATAGATGGTCTACTCTCATTTGCTTTCGTGCGGTGCTTTAGGATTAACAGCGTACTGTCAATCCCTTCGTGAATATTAAAAGCAGTTTTTTTATCTCGATCCTTGCGAGAGAATGTCCGTAGGCCGTTACTAATATTTTGAATGCGCTCGATCCCGACACTCATCGACTTGATGAGATTGGGCAAATCCTCTCGGATAAACTCCAGATCGAATTCTTCAATCTCTCCTTCAATCTCAAGACTGGGATTCTCAATTTTGTCTTGATAAATCTGAATCAGTGCGAATAGATCTTCAATGTATTCTTGGGCAGGCTGAATATTGCCCTTGAGAAAGCCCACCGGATTATTAATTTCATGAGCAACCCCTGCCACTAAATTGCCTAAGGCAGACATTTTTTCACTTTGGACAATTTGAAGCTGAGCCTTCTGTAGTTCATCGAGTGTTTTTTCTAAGTCCTGAGACTTCTGAAGGATGGCGTCTTCCGCTTGTTTACGATCGCTTATGTCCCGACAAATATAAATAAGCTGGTTCTCGTCAAGTGCGCAAAGACTGACCTCTTGAGGGAAGTAACTACCATCTTTACGTCGCGCTGTTGCTTCTCCTAGCCAGCGTCCATGCTGCATCAAAGTGGGAAAGACATCTTGCTGGAATCGCTGCACTTCATCGGAGTCGTAGATATTTTCCCAACTCTCTCCAATCAGATCCTGTGATTCATAACCCAATAGAGAAAGATGGCTTTTGTTTAGATAAGTGTATTTCCCATCTTCTAGGATCGCGATACCTGCATCTGATTCTTCGATCGCTGAAGATTTAAGCGACAGCAGCTCATAAAGCTCGGCTTGTTCGCGCTCGAGTTTTTTGCGAGCACTAATGTCGCGGATAATGGTAGATAAATATGCCAGCTGACCCTGCTCCCAATGTGCAAGAATGAGCTGCGATGTAGGGATTTCCTGGCCATCACTGTCAAGAAGTGCCGTCTCTCCCTCCCACATCCCAGTTTGGATGGCGGCGGGTATTGCTTCATTTTGAATGATGTCTAAGGCCCAATCAGGATGAAAATCTTTGATTTTGTCAGTGTCATCGGTCGTGACAGGCTCAGGCAGGAACTGCTTGAAAGCTTTATTGCGATAGAGAATATTGCCATCTAGATCTGCTGTACTAACAATGTCAGGAGCATTTTCAAGGATGGCTAAAATTCTTTGCTGCTCTGTCTCTGTCTGCTTGCGATCGCTAATATCTCGAACAATGGCATGGAGACAGTCGATATTACTGCCCACACTATCTACATAGGGGATTGGCGTTAGCATCACTTCAGTCCAAAAGGGCGTACCATCCGCCTTTTCATGCAACCATTCAAATTTATGACAGCCTTTTTCGTAGGCTAGTTGCATCATTGCATTCGACTTGTCAGCAGAGGGTTGTCCATCCGGCTGTCGCTCTGGTGAGACTTGGTCTGGGCACAGTTCGTTGAAATCGCTGGGATCGTTATAGCCAAATAAAGTAACGCAGGCTTGATTGGCGGAGATAAAACCGGTCTTTGAAAGGATGAATACTGCATCTGCCGCATTGTCAAACATCGTTTTGAAACGCGTTTCAGAAAGCTTTAGTGCAGTACTCTCCTTTTGCTCTTTTTCATATAGGTAAGCATTTTGCAGAGCAACGGCAGCTTGAGCGCAAAGAAATTCGAGGATCTTTTGACGATAGGATGTGAAAAGATTTTTAGTCGTGGGATGTTCTAAATAGACGACCGCGACTAGATTACTCTGATAGATCAGAGGAAGGCACAGCACGCTTTGGGGCTGACGGTTCAGGAGATAACCTGACACAATCCCTGGAATCTCAGTCTCAGCCTCATGAATGAGCACGGGGGTTTGCGTATTTTTAACGTATTGAATTAACCGAATTGGAAGACGATTCGGTGAGATTGGCATTGTCACCATTTCGGCTAGGATTTCGCCATTTTCTCCCTGTTCTGCTCTCGCACGAACATGCCATTGCCGATCGTCGTTTGGAGTCAGCAAAACGATACGCTTGGCACCAGCATTGGCGAGAATAATCTCGACAATATCCTTGAGGAGCTTGTCGAGCTCGATGCTGCTGGATAGAACTTGGGATGCCTGAAGAATCGCGGCCAAATCTAAGGTGTCTGATAAACCGATATGGCTTTGAGTGTCACGTTGGAAAGTCGTCGTCAACGTTTGGGTATAGTCTGTGAGACGATCGATCGTCTCGGATTCAAGTCGCTGTTGTCGTAAAATCGGCGCTAACAGTTCTGGGTAGTCGGCTTCCAGGCGCTCGACTTTTGCTCTGGCTCCCCACTGGACATAACAGGTATGTGCCTCCTGCATATAGGCGGCAGCCTCTCGCGATCTGCCCCAGTCTAGATAAAACAGAGCAAATCGCTCGTTAGCGATCGCCTCTTCTTGGATATATTGATTGGCCCTAGCACCTGCGATCGCCCGGTCATAATGCTCTATTGCGGCTAACTTATCCCCTGCAACGCGATGTTGCTCCGCCTGTAATAAGTCCCGTTTGTGGGCGTAATTCATCGGGGCATGCTCAGCCCAGGTGGCTATTTTTTTATAGTGAGCTTTAATCCGAGCAATCGTCCGTTTCTTCTCGGCTTCCTCTAGTCCTGGGTAAAGGGACAACCATGACAGCGCATCATAGAAATGGAATAGTGGCACAAATACTTGCGCCGGAATCCCCTCTAGATAATTTTCGGCTTCGTCACCAGCCACCACAGCCTGACGATATTCTCCGAAGAGATAGGCCAAAAACAACTTGTCAATATACAAGAGCGCCAAGGAGCTAAAGTCACTGTCATGTTGATGTTGTGCCAACATGGCAGTCTCATCATAGGCCGTCCCTTGCAAGAGGGTCGGTTCTTTTCTGGTCTGTTTTGCCGTTAAATTTAGGATGGTTTGGCGATGTAGCTCATTGAGATGAAACACCATCGTTTGCTGGAATTCACCAATGACCGAGCTGTAGTTTTGTAACTCCTGTTCCAGTGAAATTAAATTTTTCCCCGCCACGAAACTATGAGCACAGTAGTCATAGGCGGCGAACGATGCTGATTCAAAATCCCCTGTTTCTAACCCAACTTTATAGCCATCCAGCAGTAAATCTAGCGTTTCGGCGATCGCCCCCTGCCAATGCTGTATCGACAAGCCGACAATTTCTGCCGTCTTAGCATAGAACTGTTTTGATTCAATGGCGCAATTGAACAAGTCTAACGCCAGCTTCCCAAAACAACAGCCAGCCTCGATCTCATTCACGACGCCGCACAGAATCAAGCCGTAGTTAGCATAAGCCGATGGCGATACGTCCGTATTGCCGTAAGTCACTGAAATCTCTACTTGTTTCGCCACAATTAAAGGCAGCAGATCGGGGTTAGCAAGGTAAGCTGCATTTAAAAGACCCGACAAAATACGCATCACCACAATCTGTTGTGGATCCACCATATTTTGCAGCTCCCTTAAGTTAGAGATCTGCTCTAATGGAAACTGTTCTAAAAGATTTCCAATAACCCGTTCTACTTCCTCTTCTGCGGGTTGTTGCGGCAGCTGAATACCCAAATTAGCAAGAAAACCTAAGCCAACAGAAATTGCCTTTAAGAACTGATTCTTCGCGATTAAAACTTGAATCCAAACTTCATAAACCCGTGCTCGATCTAGTGGTCGATCTGTTTCCGCCAGAACAATATCCTTCAACGTCTCGGAGCCTGATGAATTGCCCGCGAGGTATTCTGACTCTGTGGATAACTCGTATAACTCTAAGGTGAACTTGTAGTTGTTTTTCCAAGCATTTTCTAAGAGTAAGTTACGTGCCTGAGAACAATATTCTGCCGCTGCGCTGTAGGCTGTTTCTTGTAATGCTTTTTTCCCGGCTAGAAAATTTAAACCGGCTAATTCTTGGCGCTCGTCTACATCCACGATCGAGCCGACACCCAAATTTAACTGGTTTGCGATCTGAAAAATGGCATTTTCGTCCAGTTTTATCTTTTTATTGCTAATATCTTTGAGTAATAAGCGCCCAATCTTTAAATGAATTTCTTGTCGCTCAGCTGCTGGAATTAGAGAATAGGCCGCCTGTTGAATCCGATCGTGCAAAAAACGATAGCTAACCGCAATATCCTCTGGGAGGTTCGTTGTATAATCTGCAGTCTGGAAAAATTTATAGACCTCATTTATGGGGAAGAGTACCTGTTCTTCTAGCGCTGGCCAAACAGATAACGCAGCCTCCTGAATGGATATTTCACCCACAATGGACACAGTACTAAGATCGAACTCATGGCCAATACAGGCCGCTAACTTCAATATATGTTGCGTCGCTGGCGGTAATTTCTGCAATTGCGAGGCCATGAATTCCAGCACATTGTCAGTAATTGCGACCTCTCGCACTTGAGTTAAATCGCATTCCCAGTAGCTTAAGTCACGATTAAAACTAATCGAGTTTTCTTTGTATAGACTCTTGAGAAAGCGAATACTAAAAAAGGGATTTCCTTGAGTTCTCTGATAAATAACTTGAGTGAGAGGAGCTGCAATGTCTGGAGGACAGTTCAGCGTGTCTGCGACCATTTGATTAATGTGGTCTTCTGACAGAGGTGTGACTGTGATGGTTTTGACACTAAATTCTTTCTGCTGTAACTCTTGCACTGTCACCATCAAAGGATGGGCCGGAAACACCTCATTATCCCGGTAGGCCCCCAACAAAAGCAGATGGCAACGTTTCTGCTTCTCAAGCAATACTTGCACAAGCTTGAGTGAAGCAGAGTCTGCCCACTGCAAATCATCTAAAAAAATCACTAAAGGATGTTTTGCAGTGGTAAATAAGGCGATAAATCTTTGGAATAAGAGATTGAAACGATTCTGGGCGGCGGCGCTGGAAAGTTCGTCTGCTGGCGTCTGCGGCCCAATAATCTGTTCGAGCTCTGGAATTACTTCGATCAGTACTTGCCCGTTTTTACCTACTGCTTGGATAATCTTTTTCTTCCAACCCGCTAACACTTGCTCTGGTTCACCAAGCAGTTGCGCCATCAGGTTGCGAAAGGCTTGTACAAACGCAGAGAACGGAATATTGCGATTGAACTGGTCGAATTTACCTTTGATAAAGTAGCCCTGTTTTTTTACGATGGGCTTATGCACCTCATTGATAACGGCGGTTTTACCAATGCCAGAAAAGCCCGCGACCAATAGCATCTCGCGGCTACCCTGGGAGACCCGCTCGAAGGCATCGAGCAGGGTTTGAACATCTCGTTCTCGGCCATATAGCTTGTCGGGAATGGTAAAGCGGTCGCAGATATCGCGCTTTCCCAGCTCAAAGGCCGCGATCGCGCCCGTATTTTCTAGGGACGCTAAGCATTGTTCTAAATCGTGCTTCAGTCCCAACGCACTCTGGTAGCGGTTCTCCGCATTCTTCGCCATCAGCTTCATCACGATTGCCGACAGTATCGCTGAATAAGCCTGTCCTCGTTCGTCTTCCAAATCAGCCGGAGGAGCGGGATTCTGAGCAATATGACAGTGCAGCAACTCCAACGGATCGCTGGTTGTGAACGGGAGTTGACCGGTGAGGAGCTCGTAAAGCGTAACGCCAAGGGAATAAAAATCCGTACGGTAGTCAATCCCGCGATTCATCCGTCCCGTTTGTTCCGGGGCGATGTAGGCGAGGGTTCCTTCTAGACCGTTGGGGCTGACGGGTTGCTGTTGTTCCTTGGGCAAGAGCGAGGCAATGCTGAAGTCGATCAGTTTGACCTGACCCGTCTCAGGGTCAATCAGAATATTCGCCGGTTTAATATCCTTATGCACCACACGTGCAAGGCCGAGTTCGTGCAGCGCGCACGCAAGCTGAATAGCCGTCCGTAGAAAACGCTCGATTTTTTGTGGGGGGTTCTCACCCGCAGTCGGCGCTTCCCCATCGGGTTTTGGTTCGCCGTACAGCCGCGACCAATACTCCGAAAGCGATACGGCCCCAGCATCAGGCATCACCAGCGCATAGCCATTGCCCTCGCGCTCGAGACTGAGGGGGCGGACGACATATTCCGAATCGAGATTGCGGGCGATCGCAAACTGATTGCGAAACTGCACCAGGGCGTTGAAATCAGGATGGGGATCCCGTAGGACTTTGACGATAACCGGCTGTCGGTCCGATCTCCGAACCGCACGGTACACGATCGTCCGCAGTCCGTTGTAAATCGTACTCGTTTCCTGAAACTGGGAGGAGCGCAGCATAACGGTCGTCAAAATCTTGCAGCGGTGTCTTGTCCAGATAGAGACTTAAAAGGGCCTTGTTTCAGGACGGGGGCGATCGTGATGCAACTCGCCATATCGGGCGATACTTCCCCCTTCCCATATATTAACCAAGCCGTGAGTCACCGCTCAGTGCGTCTTATTCAATTTTTGTGGGAGATGAAAGTTATCGATCGCGAGGGCGCTACCAGTCATTGCGCCTTTGTGCGCCCCAATCATCGGGGGGCTCGACGGGCACGTACTCCAATTCGGCGAGTTCGACAGACTCCGGCGCAAATGTTATTTGGGCGGTCTCATCGCTGGAGCCATCGGCGCGATTGTCGTAAACCGGCTCCGGGCGCTCGAGGTCTGCCGAGGAAAATGGCGCGACGGGTCGATCGTCTCGCAAATTCTCGTCAAATTCCACCATAAAGCCTTCATCGAGACTCTCCGGCTCGATCGACAGCTTCAGCGGCTCGACCACCTTCGCCACCGCGTCCTTCACAAATGACTTAATAAACTCATCCTTACGCGTGAGCTGGAACTGCTGCTGCACCACCTCCGCCATGCCGCCATCTCCCCAGTCCTGGTCGCGGCGGAAATACTCGATAAAGCTCTTGCCCGCAATCCGCGTCAGGTACGCCGCCGTGATGCCCTGGATGCCCTTGCCGACCACCAGTGTCGCCACGTTTAGCGACAGCGCCCCGGCTACGAGCTGCACCGCGCCTTTGACGATGCCCAAACTCGCCAACGTCTTGCCCAGCGACAGCGCCAGCTCGCGCCCGCGATCGACGTTTAGCTCGCAGCCATACACCCCGGCGATCTCCACCACCATCTGGGCGTTCACCGCCGCCGCCGCCAGCATATCCACCACCGGAAGCGGAGTCACGGCCACGGCTCCCGCCCCGATCCACTGGTAGCGCTCGACGATCTTCACGGCCTGGCGGTGGCGCTGATTGTCGATCAGCTTGCGAGCGCGATCGCCGAGGCGCTGGGATTGCAGCAGAATATTGTCGGCGATCAGGTCTTCGCCCTCGGCGCGCAGGACGGCGACGATTTGGGTCAGCAGCGGCACGATATCGGGGCTGGGTTTAATCACTTCGCCGGTGTCGAGGCGGACGGAGGGCGGGTTGCTGGCGATCGCGACGATATCGCTAGCGGCAATCCAGCGGTGCAGACGCGATCGTAGTTTCGCCAGAATTTCTTCGCGATCGGCGTCGGGGTACAGGTCGGATTTGTTGAAGGCGACGATCGAGCGTTTGCCGATTTCCGCCAGGGCGATTAACGGCGAGAACTCGGCTTGAGTCAGGTCGTTATCGACGACGAAAATCAGCAGGTCGGCTTCGGCGGCCCACTGGCGGGCTACCTGCGATCGCATCCCGCCTGCTTCGCCCGCCTCCAGGATTCCCGGCGTATCGACGATTTCGACGGACTGGCCGACGCCTTCGAGCTGTAGCGAAAACACCCGCCCTTCCGTCGTCGAGCCCATTGGAGCCGCCACCTGTCCGACGACGCGACCGAGCAGGGCGTTAATCAGTGAGGTTTTGCCTGCCGAGCCGGTGCCGAAGACGACAATTTGCAGGTTGCGGCGTGCCATATTGCCTTCGATTTCGCGCGATTTGCTCAGTAGGGCGCGGCGGGCGACTTCGTCTTGGATTTTGCCGACTTGTTTGCGGACGGCGTTGAGGTTGGCGGTGGCGGCGTCGGTTTTGTCGGTGGGGGCGCGGAGTTGGCGTTTGGTTTGGGGGTGGCGTTTTTTATTGAAGGGGTTGCTGCTGAAGATGCCGCCGTTGAAGATGCCGAAGTAGTAGAGGAAGGCGTAGAGGGCGACAGCGATCGTGACGATCAGCAGGATTACCAGCAGTCCGGCGAGGAAGGGCGGTGCGGACCAGGCGATTTGGCTGTAGAGCCAGCCGAGGGAGGTGATCAGCCAGATCGACAGGGCGAGGATGACGCAGACGCCGAAGA
>ERZ1740068.199-NODE-199-length-37268-cov-8.846908_pt1 | contig 37268 bp, 27 predicted proteins | sample MGYA00581735_ERZ1740068 | MGnify/ENA primary metagenome ERZ1740068 (study PRJEB43018, sample SAMN04849740) | marine metagenome | isolation source: floating plastic debris | place: Pacific Ocean | collected 2008-08-30 | study: EMG produced TPA metagenomics assembly...
AGGCTTTTTTTCAATAAGTGAAATTACAGAATTCCTGGGATTGCTAATAGTTATTTCTGTAGAATTTCAGATATGCATCCAGTTCTTTGGTCTGGTATAATGTATTGAAATTACTGTCGGAAATGATGAAATCCGAGACTTTAATGCTCTTGAATTCATTGGAGACCGTCTTCCCTTCCCTGAAATCACCCAGGAAGGCTTCCGCTATTTCCTTGTTTTCAAACTCATTAACGATCAATACGCCTCTGTTATCATCAAAGATCAGGTTGGCATAGGTAAGGTCTGTTCGTTTCATGCCGGCCAGTTTCGTATTGATGAACGTGGACATTTTGTTGGCCGCGTCGTCCTTGATTTCATAAACGATGGCATAGAGGTGTTTCTTTTTCAGGTTGGTGCTGAACCTGGCCTGCGAACTATTGACCAGGTTGAGCTGATATGCTTCTGCTGCTTTGATTAGCTCTGCGACGTACTCCTGCAGATCACTGTCTTCGTAGGTTTTGATGAAACTATTGAGTTCAAACTGGTATTTGTAGACATCTTCGGTCTTACCAATGATCATGATTCTCAGCAGTGCAATGTTGTCCGTAAATTCATTGTCAGGATATTGTCTGAGAGCGTTCTCCACCATATTCCTCGACTTTTTGAATTCTTTGTTAAGGTAGAGTTGATAGGCCTCGTTGTAGACCTTCTGCAGTTTGGCAGTGATGGCATTGCTCTCTTCCCGGTAATTGGGGTTGATCGCCAGTTTGGCATAAATGCTATTTGGAAACTCTGCGATCAATTTAGATTTGTACAACTCAGATGCTTCCGTTTCAGCAATCAGGAATAAGAGATAAAGGACTTCTGGTCTGTAGTCCGACTGCTGGAAGCGTCGTAATAATTGTTCGAAGGTAAGGACTGCTTTGGGGTCTTCCTGTAACTGGAAATGATAGATTTTTCCAAGTTCGTAGTGCGCTATTTCTACCTCTGTGAGCATCTTATTTTGAGTGGCCGTATCGAAGGGGATAGTGGCCAGTAAACTTTCCAGTGATGGCACGCCGGACCCTGTTTCTTCGGGGGGCTCTGTTTCTGAACCTTTAGTGGTTTGGCCTCCCTGTGCAGCGATGGCATCTTCTTCACTATTTAGGCTTAACTGCTTTTCACTTCTCCGCCAGTTGTCTTCCAGCGGTCGGTCTCCCCATACGCGTCTAAACTCAGATTGCCCCCGGCCGACGGCAGAGGTATTGTAAAAATACCAGGTGCCGGTGCCCCCGCCGGATCCGGTGTTGATAATGCCTGCATTGGCAGTATTGAAGCTGGCTGCCTGCCTGCGTCTTTTGCGCTCCCTTTTCTTTTCTTCCTCCATCTCCAAAGTCTTGGCTGCGATCACACTGTCTAAAACAGCCAGCATGGCTGTAGAGTCCATGTAGGCGAGGTTGAGCAAGCTGTCGTTTCTTCTGATGGTGGTAATGTTTTTAACAAAGTCACCCAGAATTTCCTGTCTCTCTTTGATGCTTTCGTAAGCTTCTTCGTCTTTGGGCAGTACGGAAATGGTACTGTCATAATAGGCTTTTGCCAATTCATAACTTCCCAGACTGTCAAAATAAATTTTGCCCAACTCCCAGAATGAATACCCTTTTTGGCGGTTGTTATTAATGCTGCTTTCGGCGGAAGCCTTGTAAGCTTCAATGGCTTCGCGCAGGTTGCCTTGTTTCAATTCAAAATTCCCGATCTCATAATAAATCTTGTCGCGATACTCCAGGTTTTTCTGATCCGCCAGGAGTTTATCATAGTATTTTCTCACTCTGCGGCTGTCACTGTTATCGGTGAGTTCTGTTACTTGCGCAATGTTGAGTTTGGTGTAGAAAAAGAGCTCATAAGAGGGGTTGTTCTTCAATACATTGCGATAGTAGTCGTAAGCATTGGACTCGTAGCCCAATTCCTGATAGATCTGCCCGATGATGAAATTAACCCTGGCTTTGAGTTTGTTATTGGTAATCAGTTCTTCTGCTTTGACCAGATTTCCAACGAGCTGATTGAGGTCTTCCCGCTCCTGATACATGTAAGCTCTGTTGAGGTAAAGATTTTTGAGATTCTTTTTACTGAGCTTTTCCTTCTTCAGGTAATCTGATACTTCATTGGCATTGCGCAATTCATTATTTTTCACAAATGTCCTCATCAGTTCCACAAGGGCTTCGTGCCTGGCATTGTCGTTCTCACTGTGGGTGTTGACATATTTGTAGGTTTCTACCGCATCAGTAAACTCAAATCCGTAGAAACGCGCTTTCCCTACCAAAATGTAGGCATCATCTTCCCAGTTGGATCCCGGGTGCCGTTGTATGGAAAGGGCACATTTCTCCAGTACTTCCTGCAATTCAGGCTTTAACGGGGAGGTTTCTGTGGTGTCAAATTCTATGTAGACAGGTAAAGTTCTGTTGTAATTCCAGACGTAGCCATCTTCCAGCGTCTGTTCCACACCCTTAATTTTTTCATTGGCAATGAAATAAGCATTGTAATGAGCAGTTGTATTGTGGAAAACTTTACTCATCGGGTTTTTGCGTTGTGGCGCACAAGCAACCACAAGTATCGTTGCAACTATTATTAAAAAGACGATATTGGAAGTACGCTGTTTCACGGTAATGCTGTTGTCAGGTCAGTAATTTCACTTTCTACACACTATTTCAATTGATCAATTTTTCATGTAATTTTGAACATTCAAATGTAATGTAAGTTGGCGGCAAAGAAAACTTTATCAAGTAGGTTAACGAACAGGTATCTCCTTATTATAAGAAATGAGGAAAATTTTGCAGAAAAAACGACTTTAAGTTTTACTTATGCGAAAGCGGTACTGATATGTTTTGCAATTTTTTTAGTGGTGTTGGGGCTATCCACCTGGCTGGTGACCGGCATCCTGGAGCAATGGCTGGACCCCAGACACTCGGAACGGGAATTCCGCAGAGAGCTGGTGCAGCTCACAGAGACAGTGGATCAATTGCGGGATTCTGTGCGCAGGCAGGAGGCCTATGTGGAAAATATCAGAAAGATCCTCAGCGGCGAAGATGGTTCCTATGCCAAAGTAGAAAACCGTGAGCTGACCGCCGAGCAGATTGCCCAGAGCGAAAGCAATACGGAAGAGATGTCTGCGGCAGATGTGAAATTCAGGAAAGAGTTTGAGCAAAGGACACTTGGGGCGATACAGGCCGATGGCTCTTCTGAGCTGATACAAGGGGTGTTTCTATTTCACCCTTTGGAAACAGATGCCATTGTCAGCAGTAAGTTTGACCCTAAGATCAATCATTACGGCATAGATTTGATCTCCAGAAAGAATGAACCAGTGAAGTCTGCCGGGGATGGGACAGTAATTTTTGCAGACTGGACGGTAGAAGATGGGAATGTCATTGCGATACAGCATCGCAGTAATCTGATCTCCATCTATAAGCACAATTCGGAATTGTTAAAAAAGGTAGGTAATTTTGTAAGTCAGGGTGAAATTATATCTATCATAGGGAATACAGGTGAACTCTCAACGGGACCTCATTTACATTTTGAATTGTGGTACAACGGTAATCCGGTAGACCCTGCGGAATTTATAGATTTCTAAGTGTAAAAAGCAGAAAAAGGTAAATAGGATTGTATGGCAATGTTTAGCAAACAAGATCAAAAATCAGTGGCAGAAATGAGCAGTTCCAGTAATACCATTAGTAAGGGAACAACAGTACATGGTAACATCGAAACATTCGGTAACATCCGGATTGAAGGAAAAATAGTGGGTAACGTCACTACCAAGTCCAAAGCGGCACTTGGCCAATCGTGTGAAATGCAGGGAAATCTGTTGGCACTTAACGCAGAGATTGAAGGGCATATCCAGGGGACAGTAGAAGTTGCCGAGTTATTGATATTGAAACCCACTGCCGTCATTGATGGCGATATCATTACCAACAAACTGGTAGTGGAGTCTGGCGCCAAATTCAACGGAGGCTGTAAAATGGGTGCTTCCAAGAAGAAAATTGAAATACCGGGTGAAAGAGCAGAAAAAAAATCGCTCCTCAAAGCCGAATAATACCAGCAGGCAAGTCCTTAAATTCTCAGGGCTTGCCTTTGAACTTTTTGGTATTATTGCAGTTGGGTGCTATCTCGGTTATTGGCTGGATGGCTACTTTGCTAATAAAACTCCCTATCTGTTACTCACATTTACTTTACTTTTTACGGGCCTCGCCATTTATTCAGTCTACAGGAGGCTGCCAAAAGATTAATCCTTGAAAAAACAGCTTCTTTATTACACTGCCTATACGCTCATCATCTTGGGAGGGTGTGTGATGGTTCGTGACCTTACTGGAAAAATGCATGATGCCTATCTTTGGATGATGGTGTTTTTCTTTTTGCAATCAATTTTTATTGCATTCCTGCATCATCAGGGGATTAAGGACCCTCAAAAGCTGGCAATTTACTTTCTCGGTGGTACTGTATTCAGATTATTGACCATCCTGCTAATGCTGGCGGTGATCTACATCGCCAAGGTGCCAGATCACATACTTTTGACCATCAATTCAGCGGTGATTTATTTGCTTTATTTAGTCTTTGAAATCATTCTACTATTGGTTAACTTGCGCCCAAATTCTGAGGAGAACGGTTGAATAATGATAAAAAAATTTAAACGACAAAAGCTCAAGTTATTGGGATTCAGTTTCTTAGCTTTCTTATTTTTTACGCTCAATACCGCGACAGCTTTTGCATCAGGTGGGGGAGATGGTGAAAAGGTCAACATATCGGAAATGATCACCCACCACATATCAGATTCCCATGAATGGCACTTCTTTGACGGTGCTACTTTATATCTTCCCGTTATCCTTTATTCAGCAGACAGAGGAATTGAGGTTTTTTCTTCTTCTAACTTCTTTGGGGCTGATCATAAAGTGGTTGAGTACAACGGCTATCTCTACGAGCATGGCCACATTACACCAACTGATGCATCAAGAAGTATCCTTGATTTTTCTATCACGAAAAATGTTGCTTCATTATTTCTTACTGCGGCTTTGATGTTGTTTGTCTTCCTGGCAGTTGCCAGAGGATATAAAAAGAATGCTGGCGGTGCCCCCAGAGGTATTCAGTCATTCTTTGAACCCATCATCGTGTTTGTGAGAGATGAAGTTGTGAAGCCAAATATTGGCCCCAAGTACGAACGCTTCCTGCCTTATATGCTGACGTTATTCTTCTTTATTTGGTTTGGAAACTTACTAGGTCTGTTGCCAGGTGCAGCTAACCTTACAGGGAATACTGCGGTAACCGCAGTTCTTGCTATTTTGACATTTATTTTGACAAATGTTAATGGTAACAAAGGATACTGGGGACACATCTTCAATACGCCGGGTGTGCCTTGGTGGTTGAAGCCAGTGATGATTCCGGTAGAGGTTGTTGGAATATTCACTAAGCCCATCTCGCTTGCATTGCGACTTTTTGTGGCAATTACTGCGGGTCACATTGTACTATTGAGTTTGATAGGACTGACGTTCCTGTTTCACTCTTATGCCGTTGGTGTCGGAAGTGCTTTGGTAGTAACAGTCATCAACTTTATCGAGTTGTTGGTAGCGACCATTCAGGCTTATGTGTTCACCATGTTTAGTTCGTTGTACATCGGTATGGCTATTGCCGATCACGACGATCATTAAGTTGAATTTATTGTTTTATAATTAATAAATATTTCTATGTTATTCTCAATGTTATTGGATGCTGCAATCGGTGTAATGGGTGCAGGTATCGGTGCTGGACTTGTTGCGATAGGCGCAGGTATCGGTATTGGTAGAATCGGTGGTTCTGCTATGGAAGGTATGGCAAGACAACCTGAAGCTGCTGGTAGAATCCAAACTGCTATGTTGATCATCGCTGCCCTTATTGAGGTTGTGGCGCTTTTCGGTGTGGTTGTTTGTTTCTTGATTGCAACTGCAGATCCAGCTTAAGAAAAGCTATTTTTGAAATTGACAGTCAACATTAGGTTGCTGTCAATTTCATCCTTTTGACAGATTAATTATAGAAATAAGAAAAATTTTAAAAAAGAACTGATATGGATCTTTTATTGCCCGGTGTGGGCCTAATGTTTTGGCAGTTAATTATCTTCTTGATGGTGTTCTTCGTGTTGAGAGCCCTCGCATGGAAACCTATCATGAGCTCACTGCATGCGAGGGAAGCAATGATTGATGATTCGATCAAATCTGCGGAGAATGCAAGAGAGGAAGTAGCACAATTGAAAGCTGATAATGAATACTTGTTACAAGAGGCTAGAGACGAAAGAGATAAGATCGTTGCTCAGGCGCAGCAAGTTGCTAATCAGATCAAAGAGGATGCTAAGTCTGAAACTTCCAAAATTTCTGAAAAGATGATCCAGGATGCCAAGCAAACAATCGAGGCAGAGAAAAAGGCTGCGTTGGCTGAGGTAAGAGATCTGGTTGGATCGCTTTCTGTAGAGATTGCAGAGAAGATCCTGAGAGAGAAATTAGGAGATGAGGCTGCACAGAAGTCTCTGGTAGAAAAATTCCTAAAGGACGCTAAAGTCAACTAAGCGATGTCAGATAGTAGAGTAGCGAAAAGGTATGCAAAGCCACTGCTTGAACTGGCAGATGAACAGGGCAAACTCGATGTCGTAAAGCAGGACATGGAGATGTTTGTCAGCTTGTGTGAAGAAAGCAAAGATCTTTCCAGCATGCTGAAAAGCCCGATTATTTCCCACCTGAAAAAATTGTCTATCCTGGAGGTGATCTTCAAAGGGAAAGTGGATGATTTGACATTTTCTATTTTTGAGATTTTGGTAAAGAAAAACAGAGAGGCCGTCCTCTATCAGGTTGGAAAATCCTTTTTGGAGCTTTACAATCACCTCAAAGGTATCGTGAAGGCTACCGTAACCACTGCGGTGGCACTGGATGCTGCTACGGTAGAAGAGTTCAAGAAATTGGTGAAGGAGATCAGCAAGCAGGACGCTATGCTGGAGCAGGATGTTGATCCTTCTGTGATCGGTGGTTTCAAACTGAAGATCGCAGACAAGCAGATTGATGAAACAATTCAATCGAAATTAAAAGATCTGAAATTAAAGTTTACTACAAACGCATAAATAACAACATCTCCCGGCAGGGCACTGTCTGGAGAAGCTTTAAAATATAGAATTATGGCAGGAGTTAGACCTGATGAAGTATCAGCAATATTAAGGGAGCAGCTTTCCAATCAGAAGACTGAAGCTGAACTCGAAGAAGTAGGCACAGTACTACAAGTAGGTGACGGTGTTGCCCGAATCTACGGACTAACCAAAGCACAGTCTGGTGAATTGTTGGTTTTTGACAACGGACTCAGAGCAATGGTATTGAACCTTGAGGAAGACAACGTTGGTGCGGTACTTCTGGGAGATTCAAGTGATGTTCGTGAAGGTGATACAGTAAAACGAACAGGTACTATCGCCTCTATTAAAGTAGGTGACGGCATGTGCGGCCGTGTAGTAGATACCCTCGGTAACGTGATCGATGGTAAAGGTGAGCTGGAAGGTGAGTTGTATGACATGCCGCTGGAGAGAAAAGCACCTGGTGTGATCTACAGACAGCCGGTAAATGAGCCCCTGCAAACAGGTATCAAAGCGATCGATTCCATGATTCCAATTGGAAGAGGTCAAAGGGAATTGGTAATTGGTGACCGTCAGACAGGTAAGACTGCTGTGGTAATTGATACCATCCTGAACCAAAAAGAATTTTATGACAGAGGTGAGCCTGTATACTGTATCTACGTTGCTGTAGGACAAAAAGCTTCTACTGTGGCAGGTATTGTAGCTGCCCTGGAAAAAGGTGGTGCGCTGGATTACACAGTCGTTGTAAGTGCTGCTGCTTCTGATCCGGCTCCTATGCAGTTCTTTGCGCCTTTCGCTGGTGCTGCTATCGGTGAGTACTTCAGAGACACAGGACGTCCTGCTCTGGTAGTCTATGATGACTTGTCCAAGCAGGCTGTTGCTTACCGTGAGGTGTCTCTGCTATTAAGAAGACCTCCGGGACGTGAGGCATATCCTGGTGATGTATTCTATCTTCACTCAAGATTATTGGAGCGTGCTGCGAAGGTAATTGCTGATGATGACATCGCTAAGAACATGAATGACTTGCCTGAGTCATTGAAAGACAAAGTAAAAGGTGGCGGTTCTTTGACTGCATTACCGATTATTGAAACACAGGCCGGTGACGTATCTGCTTATATTCCTACCAACGTGATCTCGATTACGGATGGTCAGATCTTCCTGGAGACTAACCTGTTTAACTCTGGTATCAGACCAGCGATTAACGTAGGTATCTCTGTATCAAGGGTAGGAGGTTCTGCGCAGATCAAATCCATGAAAAAGGTATCAGGTACGTTGAAGCTGGATCAAGCACAGTTCCGTGAGCTGGAAGCATTTGCTAAGTTTGGTTCTGATCTGGATGCTGCCACGCAAAGAACAATTGACAGGGGTAGAGTAAACCAGGAGATGCTCAAGCAACCTCAGTTCTCTCCGGTACCTGTTGAGGAGCAAGTAGCGATGATCTTCGGTACTACGAAAGGATTCTTTGATAAAGTACCTGTAAGCAAAGTGAAAGCTTTGGAGACTGAGTACATCAATACACTCAAAACTTCTTACAAAGAAACGCTTGAAACATTGAAAGCAGGTAAACTGACTGACGATGCGACAGCTACTTTGGCGAAGGTGGCAGAAGAGACTGCACAGAAGTTTTCATAATTGAAAAGGCTTGATAGCCTTGGTTATTAAGATGAGTTTTATAGCGCATCCTGGATGTGCGAAATATTGAATAGATAGAATGGCTAATTTAAAAGAGGTAAAAAACAGGATATCTTCTGTGAAATCAACACAGCAGATTACTAAAGCCATGAAAATGGTGGCAGCTGCGAAGTTGAAGAGAGCCCAGGATAAGATTACTCAAATGAGACCTTATTCTGAGAGACTTTCAAAAGTTATCCAGAATGTCTCAGCTGGTATCAGTGAAGATGTTGAAAACCTATACGCACGTCCCAGCAATGGTGGCAGGGTTTTGCTGGTGGTGATTACCTCAGATCGTGGTCTTTGCGGCGGTTTCAACTCTAATGTATTCAAAGCTACGCAGCAGTTGATCTCTGAAAAGTACAGTGAGGAGTTGGCCGACGAAGAACTCTACATCATGCCTATTGGCAAGAAGTCATACGAATACTTCAAGAAGAGAGACTTCCTGTTGGTAGATAGCTACTACGAAATATTCAGTGGTTTGTCTTTTGACAAAGCGCGTGACGCAGCGGAGTTCGCCATGGATGAGTTTCTTTCACAGAGATTCGATAAAGTAGAGATCATCTACAATCAGTTTAAAAATGTGGCCACACAAGTGGTGACTGCAGAACAATTCTTACCTGTAAAGCAGGATGATACTGCTAGTGAGGCTTCTGCAAAAGGCAATGTGGTGGACTACATTTATGAGCCTTCTGAGGAGTTTATCTTCCAGGAAGTAGTGCCTAAGTCTTTGAAGATTCAGTTTTACAAAACTATTCTGGAATCCAATGCAGCAGAGCATGGTGCACGGATGACAGCGATGGACAAAGCAACGGATAACGCCGGAGAATTGTTGAAGGAGCTGAGACTGACTTACAACAGAACAAGACAAGCAGCGATTACCAAGGAAATCCTTGAGATCGTTGGTGGTGCAGAAGCACTTGCTGCTGATTGATCGTAGACATCGATTAACAATAATATAGGAAAGCACCTCATTTGAGGTGCTTTTTTCATTTAATCGCTGATTTTTAGACCTTATCACGTTTGTTTTGTTATAGATCAGATTACAGTGCTGAAACATATTCCTTCTACAAATTGGAACTCATTATTACTAATGACGGAAGATAGAATATGGTAAAGAACCCGGTGTTCTTATCAATAATAAGTTTTTCGTGATAAACTTTATTGACATACTTCCTGATTTCAGTTAATTTGGATAATTGATTTGTTAAACCTGGTTTATGCAATAGAAATTGTCATGAGAGTTTAAAGTGCAAAAATTCAGAGACTTATGTTGATGAGGCATAGCATAGCTATGGTGATTCAACAAACTCGTGGTAAACGGTCCGCCGTTGCGGTGAATGAATTGCAGCAGTTTAAGCTTGCAATAGATTAGCTATTTCATATTCCGGGTTATAAAATCTGAGGGTAACTTCAATGATGACAAGGAACATACATCGGGAGATCACACCACTGGCACAGGAAGATAGTTTCATTGTCTTTGAGCGTCAAAAGACCCATTTCGACTTTCCAATTCATTTTCATCCGGAGTTTGAGATCAATTTTATCCTCAACGGTAAAGGAGCGAGGAGAGTAGTTGGTGACAGCATAGAGGAAATAGAGGACATTGAGCTGGTGATGGTGGGGTCCAACCTGGAGCACGGCTGGGAAACCTACAATTGGAAAGGGGACAGTATGACGGAAATCACCATCCAGTTTCACAGCGACCTATTTGATCGGAAAATGTTGTCGCGTACGATTTTCAAGTCAATACGTGGGTTGTTTGAGCGTTCCAATCACGGCATCTGCTTCAGCAGTAAAACGGCACATGAATTAAAAGACCGCATTATGTCGTTGCCAAAAACGGATGGCATGGACTACTTTTTGTTGCTCATTTCACTGTTACAGGATCTGGCTAATTCGCGTAACCAGAGACTGCTCTCAACCTATAGTTCCCGCAATTCGAAGTTTGAGAACAGCGAGCAAATCCGCACGGTTTACGAATACATCCAACTAAATTATGGCCGGAAAATTACACTGGCAGAAATCTCTGATTTAGTGCATATGAGCCCCGTTTCTTTCAATCGCTTCATTAAGAAACGTACCGGTAAAACTTTCATCCAATACATCAACGATACCCGGATTAGTTATGCCAGCCGCTGGTTGATTGAAACGGACCTGAGCATAGGCGAGATTGGCTTCAAGTGTGGATTCAACAACCTTGCGAACTTCAACCGCGTCTTCAAGAAAGCAAAAAACATCACGCCCAGTGAGTTCAGGATGCAGTTTGAAGGAATTAAACGAGTACTTTGAGTTTGCTCCGTACGATTGGCGCCAGCCTGTGACTGCCATTATCATACCCTTTCTCTGTCAGGATAGTATCAGGATATGACATTTTTGGATAAATGATCTGTGGGGATTCCTGTTATATTGTACCTTCAGTCAGCTACAATTTTTTTTGATCACCAAAAGTGGAAACAGATCAGTCATAATTGTTTTTTAAAATCAGAATTGAAGTCATGCGTAGGATTGCATCAGTATTTGTTCTTTTAGTGTTTATGTGCTCAGGAGCTTTTTTTTCTCATGCTCAGAGTAGAATCAGTGTATCAGGTAATGCCTTTGTGGATGAAGAGGGTAAGACGGTTATTTTTCGAGGTTTTAGTTCCAGTGATCCACACAAATTGGACAATGACGGGCTGTGGAATAAGCGATACTTCCGCGAACTCAAAAAGTGGGGGGTGAACATTGTTCGTTTTCCTGTGCACCCTCCCAACTGGCGACTTCGCGGCGAAGAGGAGTACCTGAAGTTACTGGACAATGGAATCAAATGGGCAAAGAGCCAGGGGATGTATGTGATCATGGACTGGCACAGCATCGGGAACCTGCATACAGCCCGGTTCCAGAATGACATCTACGTGACCAGTATTGAAGAAACCCACGCCTTTTGGAAAACGATCGCTATTCGATATGGTGAAAACAAAACGGTCGCGTTTTATGAGCTTTTCAATGAGCCCACTACCTACAATGGCACACTCGGTGAAGTGACCTGGGAACGGTGGTCTGAGATGAATATGGCGATGATCAAAACTGTCAGAGAAAATGGGGGAGAAGGAGTGCCCCTGATAGCCGGGTTTAACTGGGCCTATGACCTCACTGCTGCTGGTAAGCAGCCTGTTCCGGCTGAGAATATTGCTTACGTCAGTCACCCTTATCCACAAAAAGAATCTAAGCCGTGGGGATCAAAATGGACCAAAAGCTGGGGTTTTCTAAAGGAAAAGTATCCGTTGATCCTGACAGAAATCGGCTTTAGCGAAGCCGATGAGCCAGGTGCACATGTGCCGGTCATTAGTGATGAGTCTTATGGAGAGTCGATCATTGAATACTGTGAGCAGAGAGGGATTTCTTTTGTTGTATGGGTGTTCGATAAGGATTGGTCTCCAAGGATGTACAAAGATGATAAGTTTACACCTTCTAAGCAGGGAGGATATTTCAAGAAACGGCTACAGGAACTGAGCCGGTCATGAGGAAAGTAGCCTCGTGCCTTATTATAGGGGTGACTCTTTGGGTCTTCGTGGCCTGTACTCCCGAGAGCGATTCAACGGGAGGTGCAGGGGCTCCATCGCTCTTTTCCAGGGTTTCTTCTCAGCATTCTGGTATTACGTTTGTCAACAAAGTGACGCAGTCTGCCAGGTTCAATTTTCTTACTTATCAATACATCTACAATGGAGGTGGTGTAGCCGTGGCAGACTTTGACCAGGATGGTCTCGATGACCTGTTTTTTACTGCCAACCAGGGAGGTAATCGATTGTATCGCAATCAAGGTGATCTGCAGTTTGAGGACGTTACAAAGCTTGCAGGTGCGGCCGGCTCAGGTGTGACCGGCTTAGGTGCGGCCGGCTTAGGTGTGGCCGATCCAAACGGGTGGACTACTGGCGTGAGTGTGGCCGATTTCAATGACGATGGCCTGCCCGATTTATACTTGTGCAAGTCCGGTGAACTGAGCAATCCTGCAGCCAGAAGCAACAGGCTCTATCTTAACAAAGGAAATTTTGAATTTGAGGAAGCGGCACAACGTTACGGACTCGCGCATCGCGGGTTTTCTGTACAGGCTTACTTCATTGATTATGACCACGATGGCGATCAGGATATGTACCTTGTCAACCACAGGCCAGACTTTAACAACGCCAGAAAAATATCGATGAACCGCAACGTAGGTAATCCTGCTGCCTCAGACCGTTTGTTCCGCAATGACAATGGCCGTTTTACGGATGTCACGAAGCAGGCAGGGCTTGAGAACCATGCCTGGGGGCTTAGTGCTGCTATAGGAGACTTCAATGGTGATGGCCGGCCAGACATCTATGTGGCCAATGACTACATACAACCAGATCAATTGTACATCAATCAGGGTGATGGGACCTTTAAAGATGAAATATTGTCCAGTATGGCGCACATTCCCTACAATAGCATGGGCTCAGACTATGCCGACATTGACAATGACCTCAACCCCGACCTGATGGTATTGGACATGTTGGCCGAGGATCATGTGCGGGGTAAAGAAAACATGGCGACCATGGATGTCAATGGCTTTCGGTTACTGGTGGAGTCCGGATATCATCATACCTACATGGCCAATATGTTGTACATCAACAATGCGGATGGTTCCTTCAAAGAAATTGGGCAACTGGCGGGCGTGTCAGGAACAGACTGGAGTTGGGCGCCATTGATTGCTGATTTTGACAACGATGGTTGGAAAGACCTTTTTGTTGCCAATGGAATTTCCAGGGACCTGACCAATCAGGATTACCGGCAGCGCCTGAGCAATATTATCAGGAGTGGGCAAGACATGACCATTCAGCAGGCAGAACAACTGATGCCTGCGAATAAACTGCCCAATTATGCTTTTCGTAACCTTGGAGATTGGCGTTTTGAAAAGATAGCTGATGACTGGGGACTCGATGTGCCCGTCAACTCCAATGGCGCTGCCTATGGCGACCTTGACAATGATGGTGACCTTGAACTGATCGTCAATAATTATGGAGAAGAGGCCATGATATTTCGCAATAACAGCGAGGCCAATTTCCTCAAGGTAAAGTTAAAATCCATGGATGCTACTGCTTTGCATGGAGCCACTGTAAAACTCTATACCAGTGCTGGTGCCCAATTGCGAAGAAACTATCGCGTGAGGGGATTTCAATCTGTAGTAGCCGATGTGCTGCACTTTGGATTGGGACAGGTCAGTCAGGTAGATAGTCTGGTGGTAGAATTACCAATGGGTGGAAAGGTGAAATTAAACAATGTGGCCATAAACCAGACAGTGGAAGTTACTTGCCATACGGCGGATGATCGGCTCAGCTCACCAGACAAGGTTGAAGTCTTTGAAGCAGTGGATGCATCCGATCTGGGGATTACCTATGCACACGCTGAGGACGATTTTGACGATTTTGCTGTGCAGACCCTGCTCCCGCAAAAGCAATCTGTACAAGGGCCACCTGTGTGTGTCGGCGACCTTAACGGGGACGGTTTAGATGACCTATACTTCGGAGGAGCTGCAGGCCAGGCGGGTGCTGTTTACCTACAACAAATGAACGGACGGTTTGCACAGAAGCCAATGCCTGATTTTGTGAAAGACAAGGGTTTTGAGGATCAGGGAGCCCTGTTGCTGGACATTGATGGCGACGATGACCTGGACTTGTACGTGGCCAGTGGAGGATATCAGTTCTGTGAGGACGCTGCGATGCATCAGGACCGGCTGTACCTCAATGATGGCAGTGGAAGATTGCAACGAAGCCAACAGGAGATTCCTGTGCAAACTACTACAAAGACGGTAGTAGCCGTAGATTTTGATGGCGACAGCGACCTTGATTTATTCGTGGGAGGTAGTGTTGTACCCTGTCAATATCCGCTCAGTGGCCAAAGCTACTTGCTGGAAAACAATGGACAAGGCGCTTTAGTAGATGTAACAGCCAATTTTGCACCTCCACTACTTGATTTGGGCCTTGTCAACGAAGTGATTACCACCGATTTTGATGGAGACGGCGATCAGGACCTTGCTGTTGCGGGTGAGTGGATGCCCATCACTTTTTTAGAAAACAGCAATGGCCGATATAGTCGCTATCAGTCACCGCAATTGGAAAAGACACATGGTTGGTGGCAGTCTGTGGTGGCCGCGGATTTGAATGGTGACGGTCTGATGGACTTTGTTTTTGGCAACCATGGAGAGAACAATAAATTTCACCCCACCAGCGAGAAGCCACTTCATATTTATGCCGGACACTTTGATGGAAATGATCATTTTGACATGATGCTGAGTAAAGTTTACAAAGGCAACCTGGTGCCGGTGAGAGGAAAACAGTGTTCTACTGAACAGAATCCGATACTGGCGCAGAAAATAACTTCCTTTCGCGGATTTGCAGAATCGACAATGGCGGATATTTACGGAGATGAGTTTCTGGACAGTGCCACTCACCTTGTTACGCAGACACTCAGCTCGGTACAGGTATTGAACCAGGGGAATGGGAAATTTCAGGTGAGCAGATTGCCTTCGGCAGCACAGGCAGGTCCCACGCGGGGCGGTTTGATCCTTGATGTAAATGGAGATGACATTCCTGATTTTGTAGGCGTTGGCTGTACCTATGAAGCAGAAGTAGAGACGGTCCGTTATGACGCCAATACAGGGTATGTACTATTGGGAGATGGCCAGGGAGGCTACGTGCCAATGCGCCAGACAGGTTTGAAAACAGAAGGCAATGTACGCCATATCTGTCAAGTCCATATTGGGGAAGATCTGTATCTGATGACAGTCTGTAACGGCGGGCCTCCCGGTTTCTTTAAGTTGCGGTCTGTTCATTAGTTACTCATTGGTTTGTTAATGATCCACTAGCTACGTGAAACACGCCTGGTTTCACTACTTTTTAACAAGTTATTGCGATGACAATATACTTGACTAAGCGTATTTTATATTGATATCTCGGGCCGGTTACGCACCCCGGGCTGCGCGCCCCGGGCTAGGCGCCGCCGGCTAGGGATAGAGGTAGGCTACCGAGTAGCGCCGAAAGCCCGACCTGAAAGGGGGCCCCCTATAAGTTCTTAAGTCAGTAGCATTGAGCCCGGCTACAACCTCATCAAGTTTAGTTTGTTAGTTGAACCCTGGTTCGAAGATTTCTTTTGAAAAAACCGGCACCGTAACAACTTGGTAAATCGATCTGGCATATTCATCATTACTACAATTGATACAAACAAAAAAAGAGCTGCCTTCCGGCAACTCTTTTCGCTGACTATATAGTGAGCAATTGAACGTTTAGTTTGCTTCAAACCGAACATTGTCAATTGCCAGGTTGAGCAGTATGTCCGCTCCTTCAAAGGCCATTCCAAATTCCTGGTCCAGGCCTGTATAATCTGTTTGTGGCATGAGTGCCAGCGGTATTTCCACCGTGACCCATCCATCCGTGCTGAAGGCCTCTCCGGTATCTTTCCATGGTGCCCAGTCATAGAAAGAATCAACGCCGGAGTTGCTGTTGTTGAACCTGATACGGAACATACCGTCATTGATGGGCTCCAGCACATTGATGTCAAACTTGAGGGAGTAGTTATTGACATTGGCCCCTACTACATCCGCGCCATTCATAGAGCCGCTATTTCTCCAGAAGAGATCTTGCCATCCGGTACCGCCCGTCTGGAAGTTGAGTCGGCCATAGTTGCTGCCATCCAGTGTGACAGCTGCATCGTTTTCTATCTGCACATTTCCCCACCAGTGGTCTTTACCGTCCCAGTCGAAGAAGACCAGTTCAGGATCGTCTACCGGGTCCGGCCCGGAACTGCCAGGAGAGTCAAACCGCACATTGTCGATGGCGAAGTTGAGCAGTATGTCCGCGCCTTCAAAGGCCATTCCAAATTCCTGATCCAGTCCGGTGTAATCTGTCTGAGGCATGAGCGCCAGTGGGATTTCAATGGTCACCCAGCCATCGGTACTAAAAGGTTCGCCCGTCTCATCCCAGGGAGCCCAGTCATAGAAAGAGTCTACCCCTGAGTTGGAATTGTTGAATCTAATTCTGAACATTCCTGCGTCGATGGGCTCCAATACATTGATGTCAAATTTCAGTGAGAATTCACCTACATTCGCGCCCACCTCGTCTGCGCCGTTCATGGTGCCGCTGTTTCTCCAGAAGAGGTCATTCCATCCGGTGCCTCCCGTCTGGAAATTCACCCGGCCGTAGTTGCTGCCGTCGAGGGTCAGCGAGGCGTCATTTTCATTTTGTACATTCCCCCACCAGTGGTCTTTGCCATCCCAGTCAAAGAAGACCAACTCTGGTTTAGTAATCGGCTGCAGGCCACCTCCGCCACCTGTTTCTATTCCCAGCGCACTGGCAAGGTCAGCAGGTATCAGCAGTCTGTCTACTTCGTGAATTACCGCGTTGGTAGCACCTATATTGGTGTTGACAATCTTGGTAGGGATCACCTCTTCCAGCGTAGGAATCAATCTTGGGTCATCGCCGCCCAGATCTACAGTGATCTCATCTCCTTTGATGGAGGTGAGCGTACCGCCGTCCTCCAACTGGCTGGCCATGAGCTGGCCACTGACCATGTGGTATTCCAACAATTGCTTCAGTGTGGCGATTTCCTCATCTGTATTGAAATCGTCCAGACTGCCGAAATTGTCAATTGTGGCGAAAAGCGCAATGAACGCGTCATTGTTAGGAGCAAAGACAGTGACATCGGCCGTTTGCAGATCTGAAGTGAGACCTGCTTTGTCCAATGCCGCAAGGAAATCTGTAAAACCCCTGTTCTCCAGTCTTTCCGGTAGATTGAGAGAGGCACTCAGGACAGCTTGATAAACATTTTCAGTCAGTAACACCTTGTCTATTCCGTGTACAATGCCATTGACTGCCTGTATATCCACCATCCCAATGTTGGCAGTGGAGATACTGCCATCAGCAATGGAAACGCCGCTGATACTCAGGGTGGATCCTTCTATGGTGGTGGGATTCAGGCCATCTACATCGCCGGACGTCACGTTGGCTCCCGATACGACATGGTAGGTCAATACTTCCTGCAATGTGGCCAATGGAATTTCATCCAGGCTTGACCACCCAAAGACACTGTTGACATCCATCATAAATTTCTCAAAAGCCAGATTGGTAGGAGCAAAGACCGTGAAGGTTACTGCACCACTCATTGCTTCTGTAAGTCCCGCTCTTTCCAGCGCTGCGGCCAGCATGCTGTAATCAGGGTTGGCGGCTATGTGATCAGCAACCGAAGGCGGAGCCAGCAGGCCATCCACCACGTGCAGCACCCCATTGGTGCCACCCACATCACTCATGTCTGACGAGATGTCGCCCATTCCGTTGAGCGAAACATTGGTCCCCTGCGATTTGTCCACATAGAAACTCAGTGGATTGCCATCCGGTCCGGTGGCCAGCGACTGGAGGTAGCCAGTGTTTAAGCTTTCTACGAAGTCTGCTGTACTACTGCTGATGATATGGTTCAATAGCAGGTTTTCCAGAGAGTCCTCGCTGTAAGTGCTGATGTCGATGCCGGAAAAGGCACTGTTCACCGGTGCAAAGACCAGGTAAGTATTGCCTGACTGCAACAGCGTGCTGTCTAATTTTGATTGTGCCAGCGCCGACGCAATCGTGGATAGCTCACTGTTATCAGAGATGATTTCCGAGAGGTTTTTGGGCAACGATGTCCCTGTCGATTCGGGGAATATCTCTTCCTCTTTACAGGAGACCACCAGCATCAGACAGATGGTCAGCGTACTGAGGAAGAGCCCTTTTAGTATATTTTTTGGTTTCATTGATTAAATGCTTTAATTGAAAAGGATTTGAAAGAAATGATTACAGGAAACCAAAGTCGTCTACATAATAGATGTACTCGCTCGCTGTCATGTTGGAGAATTCCTGGATCACGATGACGCTGACTTCATCCTGCGGTGCGCCACCCCAGAACTGCTCGTCCCTGAGCGGTAGACTAAAGCTATTCCATTCCCCTTCTTTTACTTCCACTACATAACCAATGTCATTGTTATTGAGGTCATTGAAAGAGATTCTGAGCTTGCTCGCATTGGTGCTGCCATAGACCTTGATGACCATGGTAGAAAACGCTGACGTAGAAATAGGATTCCCGATTCTCCATTTAAGCCCTGCCCACTGCTGGTAGGTCTTTTTGATAGAGGTTTCTCCAAGGGCAACCTCTGTGGAGGCATAGTCTTCATCACCGCCCCATCCTTCTATGGCAAAGTCGCTGTTGAGTTCGTCCAGGTAAGCTGCCAGGACAAAACCGTAGGAGGCCGACTGGGCAATGGCACCTCTGGAGGTCTCCACGAAGATAAATGCTTGTGTGATGCCCGATGGCACCTCTGCCACAATCTCGGTATCTGATACGGAGACAACTGTTGCCTGTAATTCCACCAGATTACCAAGTGCTTCTGAGCCGCTGACAAAAGTGACGCTGGGGTTATTGTCGAAGCCTGCGCCCTGTAAGACTACTACCTTTGCGCCATCGAGTGTTGTTTCTGTAAAGTCCTCAATGTGGAGGATGGGAAAGTCTACCTCTACCACCCCTCCCAGGGTTTCTACCCGCATGATATTACTCTGGTCAAACAGCGGTGTTTCCTGCGGGACCTTCACAAATGCAGTTTCATCCGTTAGTAAAGCTGGATTGAAACTGGCTGCCTGTCCATTGAAGGTGACCGAAATCATGGAAGATAAATTCTCTCCTCTCAAAACATAAGTACCTTCAAGCACCCCTTGCGTGACCGCTACATCTTCTACTATTTCACTCACTGAAGTAATGCGCGGTGGATTGGTGTTAGGGTCGTCATCGCCACCATCAAATTCACTCTCACATGCTGTAAAACTCAATAGTAGCAGGAGTAAAAGACCAAATTGCCCTATTTGATTGATTGTATTTTTGAAATTCATTTTAGCTCCTTTTTAGTTATCGAAGTTGTAAGGGACAGGTTCTTTGCTGAGACCAGGATTTTTCTGAAGTTCCGTAGTAGGATAGGGATACAACAGGTCGTCTGCAGTAGCAGCAAATTTTCTGGAGTCAACCTGTGGAGGATCTGTGTCTGTGAAGATACCCCGTTCCGTATTGGACAAAAAGTCAACTGCAAAAGCTTCGCCTCTCCTCACCACATCATACCAAAACTCAAACTCGAAGGCCAGTTCTATCCTGCGCTCCTCGAATATATCATCGATGGTGGGATTGATGATATCGTTCAATCCAGCTCTTCTTCTCACTTTATTGAACGAAGTAGTACCCTGAGCAGTGCTACCGCCGCCCATGATGGCTGCTTCGGCATGGATGAGTAACAACTCTCCATACCTCAAAATGTAAGTGTTGTTGGGGTAGCTTTGTTGTGCACCACCACCATCGTCATCCGGTGTGCCAATGACATATTTCTTGACACCCGCCTTAGTATCATGCAGGTCTATGTCTGCCGCCGTCGTATAACCACCGTTGATGTCTGGATAGAAAGCACCTGGCGCCTGTATAGTTGCATAAAACCTTACGTCTTGCGTATTGTCCTCATAAGCTTCCTGTAAATCCAGAGATGGACCCAGTGCGCCCCAGCCATCGGCAAAACCTGTGAGCCCGGCTTGTGCGAATAAACTCTGTAAGCTGTTTCCTTCGGCAAATTGTCCTGAAGTACCCCATTGAATGGCAAAGATAGATTCTGGGTTATTGTCATTGGCTGTCTGGAACAAGCCATAATAACTACCATTGGGATCACCGTCCTCTGCATCGCCTCCAAATAGTTTGAATTCGCCGGAGCTGATGACCTCATCAGCCAGCTGATACGCCATGGTATAGTCTTCCTGGTAGAGGTAAACCTTCGCCAGGAGCGCCTTGGCCGACCCGCTGGTGACATGGGCATTTTCGATGTAATTGGAAGTGCTTCTGATCTTTTCGAAGCAGTTGTCGATGGCAAATTCCAAATCCAGTGTGATGAACCGATAGACATCATCAATAGGGTTTCTTTCCAGCTCCAGCTGCTGAATCGCTTCAGTGTTATTGGCGATAATAGGCACAGAGCCATATATTCTCACCAGGTAGAAATAAGCGATCGCGCGCATAAACCTGGCTTCTCCTATGGCGTTGTCCACCACTTCCTGGGGTACCTGAGCACCCACTGAACCCGGCAGCGTGTTGATAATGGCATTTGACTGTGCTACGACAGCATAGAGTGAAGTCCATGTTCTGGCGACGTTCTGGTGATTACTATTGACCGCAAAGTTGACAAAGTCAGCGTTTCGCGGGTCATACGTACGGGCATTGCCCGATGCGATCTCGCCAATTACCCATGCCGTATTGGAGATAAAGTCAAACCATGGTCGCAGATATAGCCCCCTGGTGGCCACTTCTACTTCTTCGGTGGTCTGATAAAAACCAGCGGCGTTGAATGAATCCTCAGGAGGTCTGTCAAAAAACTCCTCTTCGCATGAAAATGCTGTCATCAGCGCCAGCACCAGTAAGAATGTTCTAATTTTATATTGTTTCTTCATCGTTTCCCCCTATTAAAATTCAACATTGAGACCTAGCGTGAATGTGCGTGGTATAGGATACCTGCCATTGTCGATGCCATTCAATAATACATTTTGATTGATTGCTCCTACTTCCGGATCATAACCGGAGTAGTTGGTGAAAGTGTAGAGGTTCTGAATACTTGTATAAATTTTCAGTCGTTGTACACTCAACTTTTCCAGAATAGCGGATGGAAGCGAGTACCCGAACGTCACATTCTGAATTCTCACATAAGAGCCATCCTCTACATAGCGATCCGAAATATTGATGTTTTGTGTGTCATTACGGGCAAGCCTTGGTGAGCTGGCATTAGGATTGTCTACCGACCAATAATCCAGTACAGATGGTAGCTGATTGGTATAGGTCCTGTTACCGGCCGTCAGTGTTCTGCCTACCGCATTAAAGATGTCGTTGCCATAAGATCCCTGGAGGAAAATGGACAAGTCAAAGTTCTTCCAGGAGAATGAATTCTGAAAACCAAAGGTGAAATCCGGGTGTGGATTGCCAATGACAGTGCGGTCGTTGCCGTCTACTACGCCATCTCCGTTGATGTCTTTGAATTTCACATCGCCCAGCCATGTGGTACCGAAAAGGGCATTTTCAAATGGTCTGCCAAATTGTATGGGAGCGCCCTGGATGTCATCCAGTGACCTGAAAAGTCCCTCTACTACGTATCCATAAAACAAACCAAGTGCCTGTCCTTCCCGTGTGAAAGAGATGTTTTTAGGTGCATCCAATAGCTCTACCTGTCCCAGGATGGGTGTGTCGCCCAGTAGCCTGTTGACATTGTTTTTATAATGAGACACTGTCAGTGTAGAGTTCCAGGTGATGCGGTTTGCGATTTCATCACTGTAGCCCAGCGTAATATCGATCCCCTTGTTTTGCATTTCACCAATGTTGACCCATGGTGGTGTGACTGATCCGGGAGAGATGCCTCCGGTAACTGCATCGTTGGGAGCAAACTGGAATAAGAAGTCTTTCGAAACTTTGTTGTACACTTCTATAGTAGCACTCAACTTGGATTTGAAAGCGGTGAAGCTTACTCCGGCATTGACTTGCGTGGATGATTCCCAGGTAAGCGCTTCATTGGAGAAGTTCTGAAATTCAAACCCGGTACCTATCCCTGTGTTGACAGGGCGTAAGGTTGAACCAAAGGCAAAATTGGAGATGTCCTGATTACCTACTACCCCGTAGCCTCCAAAGACCTTGATGTCCTGCAGTGCATTGAAGCCTCCGATGAACGCCTCTTCACTCAGTCTCCATGAAGCGGATACAGAAGGGAAGTAGCCCACGCGGTTGCCGGGAGCAAATTTGGAAGACTTGTCTCTTCTGATGGAGGCCGTCAGGTTGTAACGACTGTCAAACGAGTAAATGGCCCTCGCCAGGTAAGATTCCAGCGCATTGCTGCCTTTGTACTGAGGAGGTAGTACGTCATTGTCATTCCCTGTACCTAAAATGGGGAAGTCGTTGCCAATGAAGTTGCCATCTTGAGCGCGGATGCCATTGTAGCTGCTCTCCTGTGCTTCATGTCCCACCAATAAGGTCATCTCATGCTTGTCAAATGCCTTGGTGTAAGTAAGCAATTGCTTGAGAATCCAGAAGTCTGTGTTTTCTCTGCGCGAAATGGCGACGTTAGTCCCTCTTTCAATACTGCCATAGCTAAAAGTAGGCTGAAACTGATCTGTGTTGTTGAAAGCAAAGTCTCCACCTGCTTCTGCTCTGAGCGTCAGTCCTTCGATGATGTCCACCTCTACGAACAGATTTCCCAAAATCCTGTTCCTCACCAGGTCGTTTCTGATGTTGCTGGCTTCTGCAATAGGGTTTCTGATACCAAAAGCAATTTCTTCCGCCGTAATAGGCCCTGCAAATGATCCGTCAGGGTTTCTTACGGCAATAGAGGGAGGGTTGAGCAACGATAGCGAAATCAATCCCTGTGGGGAGTTGCTGAGTGCGATTTGCTCCTTGGATCGGGTTGCGCCGATGGAGAAGCCACCTCGGATCCTGTCGTTGATGTCTGCGTTCAGGTTTGCGCGGATGGTTCCCCTTTGAAAACCAGATCCTAAAATAGTACCTTCCTGGTCAACAAAACTACCCGAGATATAGTACGTGTGTTTTTCGCTGCCGCCCGATAGTGACAATTGATGGTTCTGCATGAAGGCATCATCAAAAATCTCCTGCTGCCAGTTGGTGCCTGTACCTAATAGTTGTGGTTGAGAAAATTCAGCAATGGTAGGCAGTTCATAAATCTCACCAATGGTATTCTGCAAGGTGGCATACTCCTGCAGATTCATCAGGTTATAAGCATTGGTAGGTCGCTGGAGGGCGAAGAATGTAGAATAATTCAACCGTGCCTTTCCAGACTGTCCCTTTTTAGTAGTAATCAGTACCACACCGTTGGAACCCCGCGAGCCATAGATGGCGGTGGCCGAAGCATCTTTGAGCACCACCACAGACTTAATGTCGTTGGGGTTGAGGGCGGCTAGTGGGCTGACATCCGCTGCGCCGCTACCTTCGCCGATACCCGCACCGGCAGTAGAGATACCACTGCTTGACAAATTCCGGGAGTCTCCCGATACAGGAATACCGTCAATGACGTAGAGTGGTTCGCTGGAGCCATTGATAGAGTTGATTCCTCTGATTCTGACCGAAACAGAGCTGCCCGGCTGACCGGAGTTTTGCGTTACCATGACACCCGATGCCCTTCCCTGTATGAGTTGGTCAATGGAGACCTGAGGAATGTCCTTGATGGTCTTTGTGTCAACCAAAGAAACAGAGCCACTGATTTTTTCGGCCATTTCAGTACCGTAACCGATGACGACCACTTCGTTCAATACCTCAACATTCTCCGCGAGGGTAATGTCGATGACTGATCTGCCACCAACCTTGATGATTTGGTTGACATAACCAATAAAACTAAAAACAAGCGTTGCATCATCCTGGACAAGTAGTGAGTAACGTCCGTTGGCATCAGAGATGGTTCCGTTGGAAGTACCTTCTTCCACAATGTTGGCACCAGGAACAGGCTCGCCGGCCTCGTCCCTGACAACTCCACTGATCTGATTCTGTGCCAAACCGTAGAAAGTGAAACAGCAGAAAAGCATCGTCATAATGAGATGCCTGCTACCGTTTTTAAAAGTTAGAGAGTAGCAATTTTGCATACATTAGGTCATTTTAATAAAACGTTAGTTATAAAAATCAATTAGGAATATGATTTAATTATATCACAAATTTACTGTCAGTATATGCACACTTTTCAATGCTATTTTGTCATTTCATGGTAGAATAATTAATGTTAGAATGAAATTATAGAAATTATTTCATTGAAAAAAAGCTAAAAATGGTGCTTTAAATGGCCTTATTTTTAGTATTTTTTGAAAAAGAGATGATTTGGGCAAACAATTAAAAGACTTTCATATAGTACTATTTTGAAGCGATGAAAAGAATGGAGATTCTCCAAGTTGTACATTTTTGTATACAGTTTGATAAAATTATATTAAATCTGTGATGTGCCTTTCGCTAGTTTTGAATCGTGAATGAATGTCCATCAATTTGGAGAAGTAGAATAACCTCAATGAAAATCCCTTTTTATGTATTAGTTGTCGTGATTGTATTGCTGCTCAACGCTTGCAAGCCACTGTATAATCAGGAATACAGCAAGCCAATCTTGGTAGATACAAAGAGTAAAAGGACGGTGAAAAAACTGCATCGCAAACTATACTATGTTGCCAGGACCGGTTTTGGCGTAGGTCATCAGGACGATATGGCTTATGGGGTAGGTTGGAAGCATGACCAAACCACTGATGCATATCAATCGGATGTGCAGATGGTCACTGGTAAATTACCTGGCGTCTTTGGTTTTGACATCGCGGGCATCGAAAATGAAGATTCACTTAATATTGACGGAGTGCCCTTTACTTTGATGCGTGAGTTGATGATCAAGGCACATCAATCAGGTGGTGCGGTGACCATTAGCTGGCATGCCAACAATCCGGTAACCGATGGGGATTCATGGGATTTAACGCCTGCCGTTGCTGATATATTGACAGATTCAGCAACTTCTGCGCGGTTTGATTTGTGGATGGAACGCGTCGCAGGCTTTCTTTCCTCGCTAAAGTACAAAGGCAAAAAGGTGCCGGTTATTTTTCGGCCCTGGCATGAGATGAATGGAGGCTGGTTTTGGTGGGGTGCCAAAAGCTGCACACCCGATGAATACAAAGCGCTCTGGCGCAGAACGGTTCAGACATTGAGAGACCAGCATGGGCTGCACAATTTATTATATGTCTATTCCCCCAACAAGATAGAGTCCGATACCGAATACCTCGATTTCTATGCAGGGGATGAGTTTGTGGATATCCTGGGCATTGACATTTACGACTATAAAGAAGAAGTTAATTACCTGAGAGATGTGAAGAATGACCTGGATAGCTTGCGAAAGCATGCAACAGAGAAGCAGAAGCTCTTCGCCTTTACAGAAACCGGATTAGAAACGATCATGAAGTCAGGCTGGTTTAGTCAGTCACTGTATCCCATACTGGAAGACTCCGGGATTTCGTGGGTTTTGTTTTGGCGCAATGCCAATACCAAGCATCACTATGCGCCATATCCCGGACACGGTGCTGCGGAAGACTTCAAAAAATTTGAACAGTTACCCAAATCATTATTTCTCAACGAGATTTCTGAAATAGAATAGACCAAGTCAATGCTGCAATTACCCGATATTCTCATCATTTGTCTGTACCTGTTGGCGACACTGGTCGTAGGGTTCCTCGTGCGTAAAAATGCGCAAAAGAGTACCGGAGACTATCTTTTGGGAGGTAAATCGATTCCATGGTACATGCTGGGTTTGTCCAATGCCTCCGGTATGTTTGACATCTCCGGGACCATCTGGCTGGTGACCCTGATGTTTGTCTACGGGCTTAAAAGCGCATGGATTCCCTGGTTATGGCCTATTTTTAACCAGGTATTTATGATGGTCTACCTGTCAAAATGGTTGAGGAAGTCAGAAGCGACTACCGGCGCGGAGTGGATTATTACCCGGTTTGGGGACGGCAAAGGCGGCAGGTTGTCGCAGCTGATCATCGTTTGTTTTGCCTTGCTGAGCTGCCTCGGGTTCCTGGCCTACGGATTTATCGGACTCGGAAAATTTGTAGAGATTTTTATTCCCTGGGAGCTGGTCAGCCCATATGTACCCTTTCAGGTGTCAGAGCAATATGTCCCTCACTTTTATGGCATCGTCTTTACCTTATTTGCTGTGTTTTATTCACTGATGGGCGGCATGTCTGGTATTGTGTGGGCAGATGTGATACAATTTGTCATTATGACTGTAGCGGCAGTGATCATTGGTGTACTTGGTTATCTGGCCTTGACCGCTGGTGCACTGCAGGTGCCGGATGGATGGATGAGTCCTTTCTTTGGCTGGGAACTGGATCTGGACTGGGCCGCGATCATTCCGGCAGTGAATGAAAGAATTGCGTCTGATGGCTACAACCTTTTTACCCTCTTTTTCATGATGATGGTCTTCAAAGGAATATTAGTCAGCGTGGCGGGACCTGCCCCCAATTATGACATGCAAAAAGTACTCTCTGCACGTACGCCGGAAGAAGCGTCAAAAATGAGTGGGTTTGTTTCGGTGATTCTCATGCCGGTACGTTACCTGATGATCGCTGGTTTTGCGGCACTGGCATTGGTGCACTATGACAGACTGGACCTGATGACAGCTACAGGAGCCATCGACTTTGAGTTAATTCTACCGGCTGCTATCCTGGAATTTGCTCCTGTGGGATTAGTAGGCTTGCTGTTGGCAGGACTGCTGGCTGCATTCATGTCCACCTTTGCAGGTACGCTCAATGCTGCTCAGGCCTACATCATCAATGACATTTACCTGAAGAACAGGAAAAAGGAGGTGAGTTCCGCTGAAATGAAGCGAGTCACCTTTGGGTCGGGGGGATTAGTGATATTTGTCAGTGTCGTGCTGGGCTTTTTTGTAAAAGATGTAAATTCCGTATTGCAATGGTTGGTTTCGGCACTGTATGGAAGCTATGTCGTGGCCAACGTACTGAAATGGCACTGGTGGCGGTTCAACGGCGAAGGATTTTTTTGGGGAATGCTGGCGGGCATGTTGCCTGCACTCATACTGCCACTGGTATTCAAGGAAACACTTGACTTGTACTACTTTCCTGTACTCCTGGTTACTTCGCTCATCGGCTGCCTGGTCGGTACTTACTCAGCACCGCCTGTGGAAGACGCGACGCTGCAATCCTTTTATGAAAAGGTTCGCCCGTGGGGCTTTTGGAAGCCTGTACACGATCAGCTAAAGACAATGAAGTCGGCTGATTCGCCCAACAAAGATTTTGGAAAAGACATGGTCAATGTATTGATAGGCGTAGTGGTACAAACTGTGCTTGTCATGTTGCCCATGTACCTGATATTTAAACAAATGATCCCTTTTTGGATTTTACTGGTTGTTTTGATAGTGGGAATCTACCTACTCAAAAAGCGCTGGTGGGATCCTTTGGGAAGTAGATAAAAAAACAAATCCTTATGAGTATACTACTGGATAACGAGCAATTGGAGCGTCTCAAAATTTGGCATGAGCAGTTGCTGAATCGGAAAAACCTGCCTTCACAATTTTCCAATGGAATCTATCAAAGGTATGAAAACCCGATAGTGACAGCCGGGCATACACCACTGCACTGGCGCTATGACCTGGATCCTGTGCGGAATCCGCTGTGCCTGGAACGCATTGGGATCAATGGAACGTTCAACCCTGGAGCCATCAAATGGGGTGAAAAGTATTTACTCTGTGTAAGGGTAGAGGGCAATGACCGAAAGTCGTTTTTTGCCATGGCAGAAAGTACTACGGGAATAGACGGGTTCCGGTTTTGGGACAGACCTTGTGTGATCCCTGAGCTGCCCAATGATCCGGATACCAATGTTTACGACATGAGGCTGACTAAGCACGAGGATGGGTGGGTATATGGTATATTTTGTACAGAGAGAAAAGATCCTGATGCACCCGCAGGCGATACCAGCGCAGCAATTGCCAATGCGGGCATTGTGAGAACGAAAGATTTCATCAATTGGGAGCGCCTCCCTGACCTCATTTCCGGTTCATCGCAGCAGCGCAATGTGGTGATGCACCCGGAATTTGTGGAGGGGAGGTATGCACTCTACACCCGTCCTCAGGACGGCTTCATCAACGTAGGCAGTGGTGGTGGAATAGGACTTGGCCTGATCAGCGATATGAAAAATCCGGTGCTGGAGCAGGAGCGGGTAATCAATAACAAGGTCTATCATACAGTTTTTGAATTGAAAAATGGCCTGGGACCGTCGCCCATCAAAACAGATTGCGGATGGCTGCACCTGGCTCACGGGGTGAGGAATACTGCTGCAGGTCTTCGCTATACGTTGTACATGTTCATGACAGATCTTCATGATATTTCAAAAGTGGTCCGCCAACCTGCCGGCCATTTTATGGCGCCAATCAATGAAGAGCGGGTAGGGGATGTGTCTAACGTACTCTTTTGTAACGGCTGGGTAGTAGATGAAGATGGCACAGTTTTTATCTATTATGCTTCTTCAGATACCCGCACCCACGTTGCCACCTCTACGGTGGAGCGACTCAAAGATTATATCAAGAATACCCCGGAAGACGGCCTGACTTCTGCTAATTCTGTGAAGGCGATTCATTCGTTGATAGATAAAAATGAAGGCCTGTACTGATGCAGCTGAAGGCAACCCATATCAAGCAGGCACTACATCAGGAACTTCTGCGTATCCTCCGCTACTGGCAACAAAATACCGTGGATGAGGCGTATGGAGGCTTTGTGGGAAAAATTGACTGTAAAAACCAGGTGGTGCCTATGGCGACCAAGGGGATTATCCTGAATACCCGGATTTTATGGTCCTTTGCAGCGGCAGCACAGTATTTGAATACCACCGAATACGACGAGGTATGCCATCGCGCCTACCAGTATTTGTGCCGGTACTTTTTTGACAAGGAACATGGGGGAGTGATCTGGGAAGTTGACTTTGAAGGAAATCCGGTCAACTCCAGGAAGCAAGTCTATGCGCAGGCCTTTGCCATTTATTCGTTGGCGGAGTACTATTCATATTGCCAGGCCGAGGAAGCAAAGCAGCAGGCATTGGCCATATTCCAATTATTGGAAGACAAAGCAAAAGATCCCTTCAAAGGAGGTTATCTGGAGGCTTTTGACCGGGATTGGAGCCCGCTTGAAGACATGCGGCTGAGCCCAAAAGACCTCAACGCTGCCAAAACGATGAATACGCACCTTCACGTGGTAGAAGCTTATACACGCCTGCTGCAGGTGACTGGTGATGAAGAGGTGAGAGCGGCACTACGCCAACTGACCGCCTTGTACAATCAACGGTTTTTGGCAAGAGAGGGATATTTTCATTTGTTTTTTGATGAGGACTGGCACCTGCAAAGCCAGGTTAGTTCTTATGGTCATGACATAGAGTCAGCCTGGTTGCTGCTGGATGCGGCCATTGTGGTTGGCGATGAGGAGCAGACGAGGTTATGTGAGCACAATATTGCCACCATTGCAGACAGGATGCTGGCAGAAGCGATCGACCATGATGGCGCTGTGCTTTATGAGAAAGACCTGTGTACCGGAGAGATTGACCAGGACAGGCACTGGTGGCCACAAGTGGAATGCATGGTAGGGTTGGCCTATCAACACATGCTGTCAGGGGATGCCAGATACCTTCAATCCATTGAGGGCATCTGGCAGTACACAACAAAAAATTTATTAGATAAATACGCTGGTGAGTGGTATTTTAGGGTAGACCAAAATGGAAAGCCCTATGCAGAAGATTTGGTTAGTATGTGGAAAGCACCTTACCATACCACCAGAGCATGCATGGTCATAAATGAGGTTCTATGAGAGTATTAATTTTCATATCGGCGTTCTGCCTGATGGCATTTTTGAACAGTTGTAAAGAAGAAGATGACATCGAGATAGAAAGATCTGCCATTACAGTTGTGGCGGAAGACAACGCTACCGAAGAGGGGGAAAATGGCTTTTTCTCGATTCGTTTAGAAGAACGGTTGTCCTCTGATCTGGTAGTAGACATTGCACTTTCTGGTACAGCAGTCAATGGAGATGACTATGAAGAAGTCTCCAACAGCGTGACCATTGCAGCGGGCCTGTTGACAGAGAAAATTAAAGTAGTCCCTGTTTTAGATACTGATGAAGAAGGTGACGAGGAGATACGGATCACCATTTTGGGAACCGACAACGAGCATGTGAGGGTTGGTAATCAGAGTAGTACCTCGATTCAATTGATCGATGGGCCTTCCTTACAAGATATGATACGAGCAGAAACCAGGCCCTTTATGGCCAATCAGAACGCCAGTGACGCCACTGTGGCGCTTTTTTACAACCTCAGTAAAATTCCCGAAGATGGATTCATCGTAGGTCAGCACGATGCATTTTCCAGCTTTTACGCCGGTCAGGGGGGCTTCTCAGATATCAGGAAAGGAACAGGGAGTGAGCCGGGGTTACTGGGCTCCGATTTCATGTTCATCACAGACGACCAGAATGACGAAACCAGCGGAAACTGGTTCTATCAGCAGGAGCTCAATATCAAAGACGACGCGATGGATGCCTATCGGCAGGGCATGGTCAATGTCTTTGTCTGGCATTTGAGAGAGCCTTATGAAGGAAAGTCCTTTTACACCAATGAAATGACTGATTTCCAGAAAGAAAACGCCTTTATCAGTATTTTGCCTGGTGGAGAAAACCATGAATATTACAAAAGAAAGCTGCAAAAGGTGGCGCAAGTTGCCAAAAGCATGATAGGCAATGATGGAGAACCGATTCCCCTGATCTTCAGACCCTTTCACGAATTTGATGGTCACTGGTTTTGGTGGGGGGCTGACTACTGCACGCCGCAGCAATTCATTCAGCTCTGGCGCTTCACGGTCGATTACCTGACCCGGGACCTGGATGTCAACAATATGTTATTTGCCTATTCTCCCGACAACAAGTTTGACAGCGACCTGGAATACCTGGAACGGTATCCTGGAGACAGTTACGTGGATATTCTGGCCATGGACAACTATGGCGATTTCAATAGCCGTGGACAGGCCGGGATATTCGATGCCAACAGGAAATTGAAGATCATTTCTGATTTGGCAACTGCCAAAGGGAAAATCGCCGCCATGAGCGAATCCTGTTTCTTCATCACACCCGGCGAAACAGAGCCGGAACCAGATTTTTTCTCCAATTCTCTGATGACCGCTCTCACCAAAGATGAGGTGAAGTTGAGTTTTTTCATGTTCTGGTCAAATAATGCTGAACAATATTGTACGCCACCACCCGGTGAGGTGGGTTTTAATGATTTTTTGCAATTCATCAATGAGTCCGTCTCCATGTTGGCAGATGACCTGCCTGCTATGTATGACATCATAATACCCCCAGATGCATGACACTAACCTCCTGCCCTCCAAGACCTTGTAAAAGTATGCGATTTGTGCTGTTCTTTTGCTGCTGTATGCTGATGACAGCGTCTTATACCAATGGCCAGACATTGACTGATTTCATTGTAGTAGATCAGTTTGGATACCGGCCAGATGCCGAGAAAATAGCAGTGATTCGTAATCCTGAGACAGGATTTGACGAGGATCTTTCCTTTACACCAGGAGCCACTTATGCACTGGTCAATAGTCAAACTGGTGAGCTGGTGTTCCAGGGGGTTCCTCTGCAATGGAACAATGGCCAGACAGATGCATCTTCCGGTGATCAGGCCTGGTGGTTTGACTTTTCTGAATTTAAGGAGTCAGGCGTGTACTATGTGTGGGATCAGGAGCAGGATGTGCGCTCATTTGAGTTTGTCATTGCCGATGAAGTTTATGCAGAGGTACTCAAACAGGCGGTCAGGACTTTTTACTATCAGCGTGCCGGTTATGCCAAAGAGGCCCCTTACACAGACGCTGCATGGAGCGATGGCGCATCACACCTTGGGGCCATGCAGGACCCCGAAAGCAGGAAGTATGATGAAGCACTTTTCAGCACGGTAGAGAGAGACCTTAGAGGTGGGCGGTATGATGCCGGCGATTACAACAAATATACGCCGTTGACTTCCAGCTACGTCATTGAAATGCTCAGGTCTTATGGGGAAAACCCGGCAGTCTGGGGGGATAACTACTGTCTTCCATATTCTGAAAACGGCATCCCCGACCTGATGGACGAAGCAAAATGGGGACTGGATTACTTGCTAAGGTTGCAAGAGCCCGATGGTTCCATGATCAGTATTGTAAGTCTTGATCACGGTGCGCCTCCTTCTTCGGCAGGTGGTCAGAGCCTCTACGGAGGAGTAAATACCATATCCGCGCTCGCAGGTGCAGCCGCTTTTGCACATGGAGCCAAAATATTTGGTGATTTGAACATGGCGGATTACAGCGATCAACTATTGGCCAGTGCGGTAAAGGCCTGGGATTGGGCCGATCAAAACCCGTCGGTGATCTGGAGAAACAATGATGCTGCCTTCAACTCGGTGGGAATTGGTGCCGGACAGCAGGAAACAGATGATTATGGGCGATTTGCTTATAAAATGAGGGCGGCTATTTACCTGTTTGAAGTTACCGGAGAATCGAAATATAGAGAATTCATAGATGCCAACTATGCGGATATCCACTTGATGCTATGGAATTTTGCTTTCCCATTTGAGCAGGAAAATCAGGAGGCACTGCTGTACTATGCAAGCCTTTCGCAGGCGACTCCATCCGTCGCTCAGGATATCCAGTCTACTTACCGGGCTGCGATGGAGTCTGAAAATAATTTTGGCGCCCTCAATGATGAAAGAGATCCATATACCTCTTTTCTGAAGGACTACGTGTGGGGAAGTAATGGGACCAAGTCCAAAAAAGGGCTGATGTTTTCAGATTATGTGCAACATGGCGTCAATGTTACCCGTGATGAGGAATCGATGCGGGCTGCAGAGCGCTATATTCACTATGTTCATGGCTTGAACCCACTTAACTTTTGTTATCTGTCCAATATGTTTCAACACGGTGCAGACCATGGCGTTACCCAGTTTTACCATGCGTGGTTTGACGATGGCACGGACTGGGACATCGCAGGTGTGAGTAAATTTGGGCCGGCGCCAGGATTTCTGGTGGGAGGTGCCAATCCTACCTACGACTGGGACGGATGCTGTCCCAGTGGTTGCTCTGGGAATGCCTGTGATGCTACCCTCAGAGACATGATTCGCGCACAGCCTGCGCAAAAGGCTTACCATGATTTCAACACGAGTTGGCCTATGAACTCCTGGAGTTTGAGTGAAAACAGCGGTGGTTATCAAATGGCCTATATCCGACTGTTGTCAAAGTTTGTGACTGCCGAAGCGGTAGCCTCTACGGTTTGTGAAAGGGTTACAAATCCCTTGTCGGTAGATGGCCTGGAGGAGGTATTATTGTTGTTTCCTAACCCCTCAGCGGACTACCTCCAAACGAATTCTGAGGTTCCTCTGGAGGTAACAGTCTACACCGTTTCAGGACAGCAGGTGATGAAGGCCAGCCTTTCAAAAGAGCAGCCTCTGGACATCGGTAATGTTGATCCCGGTGTGTATGTGGTGCGTATTTTCCGGCTTGGCAAGCAGTCAGAAATGCGTGTTATCATTGAATAGTACCAGCCAAGAGTAGCCTTTAAAAACATGGATTTCAGGTAGTAGTGACCGCTTTTATATTGCCTTCGTAATACTCAGCTAACACACTGTGTGCTATTGCCTGATCCGCTTAAAAATCTTGTACTGGTTTATCTTTCAGCACTTTGATCATTTTAAGCACTGTAGCAAGACAGGTGCTCCATTGTGTGTGCAGCCAGTGTTTTGATGAAGGCATTGTCAAACCACGAATTTTCTCTGGAATCAGATAATGGATTGATAACTCCCTGTGCAAAACCAACCAATGACTGCTGTGTTTTAATGGCATCTTTATCATTAAAAACACTAAATACACTACTTATGAAAAATCTATTGCGCTTGTCCGTTGTACTGGTTTTATTGCTACAGTTGTGCGCCTGACGCTGAAGTGACACCTTTGGAGGAGGTGGCTCCTACGATTGATTTCGTCACTTCAGAAGAGGCACTCAATGGGCTTCTTGTTGAGGCAGGGCTTGAGCCGGCAACGCTTTCGCGCCAGGGAAAAATGAATTTTTTGAGTGATCACCTTGCCTCTGGTTACCTTCAGGGTTCAGGGAGCAACGGCAGAACAGCGTCTACTGATCAAATTGTTTGTGTCGCACAGATATTTGATGGACAAAACTACCTGACAGATGTGGAAACTGGTCTCGGTCATGAGACGGTTAGAGCCTCTTCTTTCCTGGACCTATTGGTGCCAGGAGCTCCACAAGGCTTTTTGGGTGCCAACGCCAATGTCTATCGAAATGGCGTAAACATTGGCGGAAGGATTGCGTCCAGCTTTAGTAGAAACGAATGCCAGTCTACCTTTCTGGACATTGTAGATTATTTTGCTACGGCCAATGCTAACTATTTTGCAGGCGTAGTACGTGTAAATGCCGCTTTCGTCTGTCTGGATGAGGCGGATGCAGATTGATGTTGGAGAAAACGTAGCTATTGATCTGCTGAGACTCATTGTTTGAGTACGCTCGTCTGGGAGATCAGAGAATATCGCAATAAAGATACAAGTGGAGGTCAGTGGCTTCTGCCTGTACTTTTTATGACAGAATACAATGACTGAAAAATGAACGTTTGTTGTCAGGTATTTCCCGTTTTTTTCCTATTATTGACCATCAACTAATAAAAAAACAGAAAACCATGGATAGAAAAATCATCGGCGAAAGCGGAGAGAGACAAGCATTGGAATATCTTGTAAAGAATAACTTTAAAATCCTGGCGAAGAACTACCGCTATGGCAAAGCTGAAATAGACATCATTTGTACCAGGGATCAGACCCTTGTTTTTGTGGAGGTGAAAAAGCGCAAGAATAGTACTTACGGTTATCCTGAAACGTTCGTTTCTTCCAATCAGCAAAAGCAAATCATCAGGGCTGCGGATCACTACATTTACGCCACTGACTGGCACGACAACATCCGTTATGACGTTATCGCGATCACAGGCGATCAGTTATACCACATTGAGGACGCTTTTTATTGATTGCATCGTACGATGATACGGCCAGCGATGTTTGGAATGCGTTAAGGATAAAGCCTTTGTTTAATCCGGGACGGAAACGCCCTGGAAACAATGCTAATCAGGCAACGTACGGCGTTTGATCATGCCACCACTGACGTCCCGCACACCCTCTATGACGATAAAAGCGGTTTTGTCTACCTCCTGAACGATCTGCTGTACTTTGAGGAATTCCAGCCGGGTAATGACCGTGTAGAGGACTTCATTGTGGGACTTGGTGTCTCCTCTGTTGCCATAGCCACCTTTGCTGGCGAAGACAGTAACACCAGTATTCATCTCCTTAATGATGCGCTTTTTGATTTTGTCGTTGTCATTGGAAATGATGGTAAGGCCCAGGTATTCTTCAATCCCTTTGATGAAAAAGTCGACTGTTTTCGAGGCTACGAAGTAAGCAATCATGGAATACATGGCTTCTTCAATTCCCAGTAGCAATCCAGCAGCCCCAAAGATCAGTACATTGGATACCATGATGAGGTCACCAATAGAGACGTTGATCCTTCGGGTGAGATACAACGCCAGAATCTCCAATCCGTCGATGACACCGCCGCCGCGGATAGCCAGCCCCATGCCTGCTCCCAGAAAGAACCCACCGAAGATGGCGACGAGCAGCAGGTCATTGGTGATAACAGGGAAGTCAACGAAGGCGAGTACCAGTGACATGACGACAATGGAGGCTGCGGTTTTGATGATGAACATCCTGGACATCTGCTTATAGCCCAATATCAGGAAGGGAATACTGATGACGAGCACGACGTAAGAAAGGTCAAATATAGTGGTTTCGGCAATGAGCAGTGCAATGCCTGTTACGCCACCGTCGATAAAGCTGTTGGGTAGAAGTAGTCCTTTGAGTCCAAAACTTGCAGCCATGATGCCTGCCAGAAGCCAGAGAGATTCTTTGATGAGTTTAGAAATCTGCTGTTTTTTCATCGGTGATATGGTATTTTTTGTTTGAATGTCTGCTATGGAAATTCTATTTCTATGAAGTATGCGAGGTGGCGATACCGGCTTTCTTGGGAAATTGCCCTTATATGTATTGTCGGCTGTTCAACTTTATTGCTCCCTTTACCTTTTCAATAGCCATTTCTAATTTTATCTTTAATTCAGTTTCTTCATTATATTCAATTAGATAATCTGACGAACCACCAACCGTCGTAGAGTATTCTGAGCTCACTTTTCTCATGTATATGATTGGTTTGCCCTTAGCCTTTGCATATCCAACTTCAACCCCAACACCAATTGCTTTTTTTGTTAACTCAGCTATTAGGAAATCACATTTGTCTATTTCCGAGAACGCAATTCTCATCATTTCTTTTTCTTCATTTCCCGCGAAATCGTATTTATCTACAAATACTTCTAAGTTTATATGGTTTTTCTTGAGTACTTTTTTAATCGAATTGACTTCTTTACAGAGTTGATCTCTGTTAGACTTACTAATTCCAAAGTACGCTGTTAAGCTGTTCGCTTCAGTATCATCCTGCATTCTTTTGCTTTGCACCAGCATATCAATAATGTTTTTGGAATGATCAGATTTGTCTCTTTTCCCCGACCACTATTATTGGTAAGATAGCACTGCCATCGCAATAACCATACCTGCGCCAATACAACTTTCGAAATTGTCATGATGTTTTGTAGATGGTTGAAATAGGTGAGATACGGAGGGGTGTGAATCTTTTCTTGATGTGTGATTTGTAATGAGTGATTATTGATGCCGTAATTGAAGTAATACCGGAATGTCGTAATTAGTGGTTTTTTGGCTGTGAGAACTGCACTGGCTTAAGGCTGTGTCTTAAGCCGACCAATAATAATCAGCTTGTAGCTGATAGTGACTTAGTTCATTAGG
>ERZ1740068.200-NODE-200-length-37183-cov-6.244883_pt1 | contig 37183 bp, 34 predicted proteins | sample MGYA00581735_ERZ1740068 | MGnify/ENA primary metagenome ERZ1740068 (study PRJEB43018, sample SAMN04849740) | marine metagenome | isolation source: floating plastic debris | place: Pacific Ocean | collected 2008-08-30 | study: EMG produced TPA metagenomics assembly...
CAGCGCGATGAACATCGGCCTTTCCATCGCGGCAGGCTCTCTCACCGCACAGTAGCTGGGCCGAAGCGACCTTAGCGCGGCCAAAGACGTGGCCACGACATCCATGCTGATTGCGCTCGGCGTGGGCGTTATCGTGCCAATCGCGATGCTTCCGTTCGTACCAAATATGCTCTCCTGGCTCGGGGCTCAGGGTGAAGTGGCTGAGTTGGCCACCATGTATCTATGGATCGTTTTGCCCGCCTCTGGGCTATCGGGCATGTCGATGGCTCTGGTTGCGGCCCTGCGCTCCCATGGGTTTGCCAAATGGTCGATGTACCCGTCACTTGCAGGCGCGCTTATTAACCTGATCTTCGACCCGCTGCTTATCTTTGGTCTGAACATGGGCCTTGCCGGGGCGGCTGTCGCGACAGTTATGGCGCGTGTCGCAACCTTCGGTGTTGCGCTTTACGCCGCGGTGCGTCTCTTTGACATTGTCAACCCGCCGACGATGGATGCATTCCGCAGGTACACCCGAGAGATCGTGCGCTTCACCCTGCCCGCCGTTCTGGCCAGCGTTGCTTCTCCAATCGGGCTTTCTATCGTGACCCGCTACATCACTCAGTACGGAACAGATGCGGTGGCAGGTCTTGCCATCATCGGGCGGCTTTCCCCGGTTGTCTTTTCTGTCGTCAACGCGCTGAGCGGTGCCATCGGGCCAATCATCGGTCAAAACTACGGCGCCGGGAAACATGACCGCGTCAAACGCGCCTATTTTGATGCGCTCAAGTTTCTGGCCATCTACACGGGCTGTGCCATTGCGCTGCTGGTCCTGTTCCGCCATCCAATCGCGGACGCGTTCAATACCACAGGTGTGACGCGCGACATCATCTATCTCTATTGCGGCCCTTACGCGATGATCGCTTTTTTCAACGGCGCGATCTTCATCTCCAATGCCGCCTACAGCAACCTCGGCAAACCCCAGATCGCGCCGCGCATCAACTGGCTCAAGAGCACGATCGGCCTTCTACCGTTCCTCGCGGCCGGATCTTATTTCTTCGGGCTATACGGCGTCGCCTTCGGCATTTTGCTGAACGCTGCTGCGTTTGCTGCTTTGTCCCATGTTCTGACGATGCGCTTTATCGATCAATCTCGTCACGGCACACCAGTGGATATCGACGACGACGCGCAAGCCGTACAGAATGCGCTGGCAATGGAGCACAAAGAACCGCAACACACCTGAGTACAAGGCACCGCAGATACGAAAAGCGCTCGGACCTGCCGAGCGCTTTTTTGTCATTTATGTGCAGATTTTAATCAACCGCCCCAGACGTAAATCGCGGCAAAGAGGAAAAGCCACACGACGTCGACAAAGTGCCAGTACCAAGCGGCAGCCTCAAACCCCACATGGTTTTCGGCTGTAAAGTGACCTCTGCGGACGCGCAGGTAGCACACAAACAGGAAGATTGTGCCGATGATCACATGCGCACCGTGAAAGCCCGTGGCCATAAAAAAGCTTGCGCCATAGATGTTGCCGGAAAAACCGAATGCCGCGTGGCTGTACTCGTAGCCTTGGAAATAGGTGAACACCACGCCGAGCAGAACGGACTCCAGCAGGCCTGTTTTGATGTCACCGCGCGGGTCATTGTGTACAAGCGCGTGGTGCGCCCAAGTGCAGGCGCAGCCAGAACACAGCAAAATCAGTGTATTGATAAGCGGCAAGTGAAACGGATCAAAGGTCTCAATACCCGCAGGCGGCCACACACCATCCACCGCCGGGCTTTCCGGGCTCATGGGATACATCGCGTGCTTGAAGAAGGTCCAAAACCATGCTGCAAAGAACATCACTTCTGACATAATGAACATGATGAAGCCGTAGCGCAGACCAATGCGCACAACCGGCGTGTGATCTCCGGCGATGTTTTCGCTGATGGTCTCGCCCCACCAGCCATACATCGTGACCAGCGTCATCGCGAACCCCAGCAAAAAGAGCCACGGGCCCGACAGCGTGATGGCCCCAAACAAAATGCTCATGGATCCTGCCATCCAGACGACGGCCCCAAACAGCATGATGAAACCAGACAGAGCACCGAAGAAGGGCCAGATCGAGGGGTTCAGGATGTGATAGTCGTGGTTCTTTTCATGTGCCATTTTCTGTCCCTAGCCTTTCAGGCGTCAGTTTTGCTTGGGCGCTGTTCCAAGCGCGGCCTGCTCTACGTCCTCGTCGGGCGGCAGGTCAATTTGATAAAACGTATAAGAGAGTGTGATCGAATGGGTGTACTTGGCATCCCGATCATCAACCATTGCGGGGTCCACGTAGAACGTGACCGGCATCATAACGAGCTCACCGGGCTGAAGAACCTGCTCTTCAAAGCAGAAACACGCGATCTTGGTGAAGAAGCCGCCAGCCTCGTATGGAAACACGTTGAAGGCCGCAGATCCGGCAATCGGTCGATTTGTCGGGTTATACGCCTCATAGAATGCCAAGCCGGTTTCCCCGATCCGAATTTCCATTTCGCGCTCTACAGGGCGAAACTCCCACGGCATGTCACGCTCAATCGATGCATCGAACCGAACGTTGACCGTTCGTTCGAGGATGACATCGGGCGAGTCCGTTGAGGTTAACGGTGTCCCCCCAAACCCTGTCACGCGACAGAACCAATCGTAGAGCGGCACAGATGCCCAGGCCAGCCCGCCCATGAAAACAACAACGCCGACAAGCTTTGCGACGGTTCTTCCATGATTTGGCTGTCCGTTTTGGGGCATCACTGTCATTCAGATGCCTCCCCGAAAAGCGGCTCTGTGAATTCTTCCGTGGACACTTTGACAACGGTCAGTCCGAATACAATTGCGACCAACCCGATCAGGGCCAACCCAAGCCCCATGTTGCGGGAAAAGCGGCGTTTGTGAAGTTCATGTTCGCGCGACAAAGACATCACCACCCTCCCAGGCCAAGCGGTGCCAATCCAGCCTCGAGGGCGATCACGCCAAAGAGGGCAAAGAGATAGTAGAGCGATAGTTTGAAGAACGCTTTTTCGACCTTGTAGTTATCAGCCTCTGCATCTTCCTCGCTGCGTCTCCAGATCTGCCAGGCGCCTTTTATGAACAGAGCGTTCAGAGCCACCGAGGCAGCCACATAAATAGGCCCACCGACCATCGTGAACCCACTGCCCACGGCCAAGCCTGCCAACAGGAGGGTATAGATAAAAATGAGCACGCGCGTCGCTCAGCGACCATGAGTGACTGTCAGCATCGGCACGCCCGCGTCATCATAGTCAGACCGCATGAAGAGCGCCAAGGCCCAGAAATGCGGTGGCGTCCACATGAAGATAATCGAAAACATCAGGGCGGATTCAAGGCTGATGCCGCCGGTCACAGCTGCCCATCCGATCATCGGAGGAAAGGCCCCCGCAGCCCCGCCGATCACGATGTTTTGCGGCGTCCAGCGTTTCAGCCACATGGAATAGATCACGATGTAGAAGAATATTGTGAAGGCCAAAATCGCAGCCGCCACCCAGTTGGTCGCAAGCCAGAGCATAACCACGGCAATCGCCGACAAGGTGATGCCGAACCCAAAGGCCTCGCGTTCGGTCACGCGGCCAGACGGAATGGGTCTATTGCGGGTGCGGCGCATGACACGGTCGATATCGGCATCCCACCACATGTTCAGAGCGCCAGAAGCACCGCCTCCCAAGGCAATAAAGAGAATGGCAATCAATCCAACCAGTGGGTGGATGTCACCGGGTGCCGCGTAAAGGCCGACAAACGCCGTGAACACAACGAGCGTCATCACCCGCGGTTTTAAAAGTGCGAAGAAATCCGAAAACCCGCCGTCGCTTGGCAAGGTCGTGGTGTGCGTATGGCTGTTGAGACTTGCGTCAGACATCCTGTTTGTTCCCTAGGTGGATGGACCGACCGACTTCTCCCTCGATCCACCTTCCGTATCCAAGGGGCCAGCGCGCCTGACCCGTAATGCCCCGTGCCCGCTGATCGGACGCAGGAGAGCTGACCTCAGTCAGCCTTCGCGGCGACCGCCACGTCACGCGGCGTGCCCGCATATTCTTCGATCGCACCGTCCAGCCAAGCGAAATAGGCCTCTTCGCTGACGACCTTCACCGTGATCGGCATGTAGGCGTGGTCCTTGCCGCAGAGCTCAGAACACTGTCCGAAATAGATCCCTTCTTTCTCAGCATTGAACCAAAGCTCGGCTATCCGGCCGGGCACAGCGTCTTGCTTCACGCCAAATGCGGGGATCGTCCAAGAATGGATCACGTCGCCACCCGTCACTTGGACCACGATCGTCTTGTTGGCAGGCACTACGATGGCCGTATCGGTTGCCAGAAGGTATTCGTCATCCGCGTAGCCGAACTCAGCCAGTTGGTCTTTTTGCAGCATAAAGCTCTCGAAGCCGAACTCATGATCGACATATTCATAGCCCCAGAACCATTGGTAGCCGGTGGCTTTGATCGTGATGTCGGCCTCTGGGATCTCTTGCTGCTTGAACAAAACCGGCAAAGAGAATGACCCTATAAACACCAGGATCAGAATCGGTCCGAGGGTCCAAGCGACTTCCAAAGGAGAGTTGTGCGTAAAGCTTGAAGGCTCGGGGTTGGCTTTGCGGTTGAACCGCACGATGCAGATCAGCAAAAGGGCACAGACAAAGACCGAGATCACCGTGATGACAACCAGCAGCATGGTGTCGAGCCACACGATATCTTCCATCAGTTCGGTCACCGCAGGCTGGAAATTCAGGCCACCAGGTTGTGGTTTACCGATCGACTCAAGTCCCTCCTGCGCTGCGGCAGGCAAGCTTGGCAGGGCCGCTGCGGCCACTAGGCTTAGCAATTTCTTCATAGGGTATCTGGCTCTTTTGCGCTTTGTCATTGGCGTTTCCCGCCGCAATCTGTATGTGCGTTTCACAAGCGAAATGCATGGCAAACGCGTCTGACGAGACTAAATCCTATTCCGATATCGCGCACAAGAATGCGGGTTGCGGCAAACGGACGCTTGTTTGCGATAACCAACGCTTCTAATTCGTAGAGTTTTTGCGGAGGTTGGCATGACCGACACGCCCTTTCGACCATTTGAAACAGCCTTTGGACGCGAAGAAGCCTTGAGCCATTTGCAGGCCGCCACCAGGGGTGCGGATGACGGAGAGCTTTTCATGGAACGCCGCCGGTCTGAGGCGGTTGTATTCGATGACGGGCGCGTCAAAACCGCCAGCTATGACGCCTCAGAAGGGTTTGGCCTGCGTGCCGTGAAGGGCGAGGTCGCGGGCTATGCGCACTCCACCGAAATGACGGAAGCTGCTTTGAAACGCGCTGTGGACACGGCGCGTCTGGCAGTGGGCGATGGCGGCGGCACCATGGCGGATGCGCCGGCGCGCACAAACACCAAGCTCTACACCGATGATGACCCGATCGCGGGTCACAGCTTTCCGGTCAAGCTGGAAACGCTGCGCAATATCGATGCCTTCGCCCGTGATCTGGATCCGCGTGTGGTGCAGGTCAGCGCCACGCTTGCCGCGTCCCATCAAGAGGTCATCATCTTACGTCCCGATGGCACTGAGGTCTCTGATGTGCGCCCTATGACCCGTGTCAACGTGTCTGTCATCGTTGAGGATCAGGGACGGCGCGAAGCAGGCAGTGCCGGTGGCGGCGGGCGCGTCGGGCTCGATGGGCTTTTGGACCCCGCGGATTGGCAGGACAAAACGAAAGAAGCTCTGCGCATCGCTTTGGTCAACCTAGATGCAGAACCCGCACCCGCGGGCGTGATGGATGTTGTTCTGGGCCCAGGGTGGCCTGGCATTCTGCTTCATGAGGCCATTGGCCATGGGCTTGAGGGAGACTTCAATCGCAAAGGGGCTTCAGCTTTCGCCGGCTTGATGGGCCAGCGGATCGCGGCACCGGGCGTCACCGTTCTGGATGACGGCACAATCCCTGATCGGCGCGGATCGATCACTGTGGATGATGAAGGCACGCCATCGGCCAAGAACGTTCTCATCGAAGACGGTATTCTGGTTGGCTACATGCAAGATCGCCAAAATGCCCGCCTGATGGGGGTAGACCCCACCGGAAATGGCCGCCGCGAAAGCTATGCCCACGCGCCGATGCCGCGCATGACGAACACCTATATGCTGGGCGGCTCGGCCAGCCGCGATGATCTGGTTGGAGAGCTCAAAGACGGCATTTACGCCGTTGGCTTTGCTGGCGGACAGGTGGACATCACCAATGGCAAATTCGTCTTCTCTTGCACCGAAGCCTACCGCGTTAAAAACGGCCAGATCGGTGCTCCGGTGAAAGGGGCCACGCTCATTGGCGATGGCGCAACCGCTCTGAAGCATATCCGAGGCCTGGCCGATGACATGGCTCTTGACCCTGGCATGGGCAATTGCGGCAAGGCCGGACAATGGGTGCCGGTTGGCGTGGGTCAACCGACGGTGCTTATTGGCGGATTGACGATTGGCGGATCCGCTGCATGAGCGAAATTGACCCCGAAGCGCTGCGCCGTTTTGGGGATCACGTCGATTTTGGCAAGACAGCCGATGATTATGCGACCCATCGCGCGGGGTTCCCGCCCGAGTTTTTCGAGGCGATGGAGGCGCGTGGCTACCTTTTGAAAGATCAAAACGCCGTCGATATCGGAACGGGCACGGGCACCATCGCGCGCGGCCTTGCGCGGCGTGGTCTGCGCGTGACAGCCGTTGATCCGGCCAAAGATCTTTTGGCGGAAGCGGCGCGCCTTGACCTCGAAACCGGCGTGAAGGTCACGTACAGACCAGGCGCAGCGGAAGAGACAGGCCTGCAGGATCTGTCTGCTGATTTGGTCACAGCGGGTCAGTGTTGGCACTGGTTTGATCGGCCTCGCGCAGCGCAAGAGGCAATGCGCCTACTAGTACCCGGCGGTCGCATCTTGATTGCGCATTTTGATTGGGTGCCGCTGACTGGGTCGCTGGTGGCGGCCACCGAGGCCCTGATTTTGCGCCACAATCCGGAATGGGCCGGTGCAAGAGGGTCAGGTCTCTACCCGGCGTGGCTCGGTGACTTGTCCGATGCGGGCTTTGATTGCATCGAGACAGCCTCTTTTGACGTGCTGCAAAGCTACAGCCACATTGCATGGCGGGGACGCATTCGAGCCAGCGCAGGTATTGCGGCCTCCCTTCCCGCAGACGCTGTAGCGGAATTTGATGCAGAACTGGCCGCGCTATTGGAGTGCTACTTTCCCGATGATCCGACAGAAGTGCCACACCGTGTATGGTGGGTGACAGCACTAAAGGCGTAGCGCAGACAGAAACTATCGTTTCATTGGGATTAAAAAAAACACAACGGTTTACCCCTCATTAACTATGCGAGGTCTAGAAATGTCTTGCAACTAGGCGGAGCTGTGATGACCGTGGATAGACATCCTTCCACCCACCCCCCTCTCCCACCCACCTCGGATGATGATCGGATATCCTGGCTTCGCCTGTTGCGCTCTCGCCGAGTAGGCCCCTCTACATTTTACCGCTTGCTTGCCGAACATGGTGATGTTCGGTCCGCCCTTGCAGCCCTGCCAGAACTGGCGCGTCAGGCGGGTGCCAAGGATTACACGCCTTGCCCAACTGGCGTGATCGAGGCCGAATTAAGAGAAGCTGAGAAATTTGGCGCCCGCCTCATTTGTCGTGGCGATACGTGTTACCCTTGGCTTCTGGCCGAAATCCCCGATGCGCCGCCAGCGCTGTGGGCCTTGGGCGATACGTCCCTTTTAGAAAGACCATCCATATCTATCGTCGGCGCGCGCAATGCGTCATCTCTGGGCCTACGCATGACCAAAGCTTTGGCGAGGGAACTGGCTGAAAGCGGTTTCGCAATAGCCTCGGGTCTCGCCAGGGGCATCGATACCGCCGCGCATCACGCCGCGCTGGAGACCGGCACGATTGCGGTTATGGCGGGTGGTGTAGACGTCATCTACCCGGCCGAAAACACCGATCTTGCACGAGACATCGCGACGCGTGGTGTGATCTTGTCGGAACAACCGATGGGGCTGCAGCCGCGCGCGCGGCACTTTCCATCTCGGAACCGAATTGTCAGCGGCCTCTCACGCGCTCTCGTCGTCGTGGAGGCGGCCGCAAAATCCGGCTCGCTACTCACAGCACGGTCGGCATTGGATCAAGGACGAGATGTACTGGCCGTACCCGGCCATCCGTTTGATGCGCGCGCGGCGGGGTGCAATATGCTCATCCGCGACGGCGCGACGCTGGTCAGGCGCGGGTCCGATGTTTTAGAGGTTTTGGGCCACGATGCCCAGATACCCCAGACCCCTGACATATCCGAGCCACGCCACATCATTGCACCAGAGCCTCACCACACGCCGGATACTCGATCGCAGGAAGAGACCCGCAACCTACATCAAGTGATCCTAGAAAAACTCGGGCCATCCCCCATCGCAGAAGATCAATTGATCCGAGATCTCGGCGCATCAGCGGCGCAAGTCACGCCGATGCTGACAGACCTTGAAGTTGATGGGAAAATTGAACGGCACCCGGGCGGGCTGTTGTCCCGCACCGGCTAGAGCGCGCCGCGAAAGCCCCTTAGCAGTAATCTGAGATCAGCGCGCGATACCGTGTGCAAAACGGTTCTGCCGCAAACCACACATCCGTCGCCCCAAAAGAGAATTCTTCAACGATCCAACCGCTGCCAGTCAGCCGATAAAACACCTGGGCCCCGGTCACATCCTGCTGCACGTCCATCTCTCCACGGATGACCGCAGGCGTGGTTGCATAGTCGATTGGCACGCCGCCCGGCCGCTGCGCATTCAACATGGCAAACGCCATATCCGCCGAGCGCCTGAGCTCGTAAACGACAAACTCTACCGGCGCACCCAGAAGATATTCAGCCGTCGGACGGATCGCATCCATCAACGCCGCCCTGGTCGGTGTCCCGCGGGCAGGCTCCTCCCACGCATGCGTCGCAGAGGACCAAAGCATGAAAACCGCCAAGAAATTCGCAAAGATCAATCGCATCGTCGCCCCCGGTCTTAAGGCAGTTTGCACGGTGACTTTACCTCTGACAATACCATGCGCGCGCAGTTGCATTGACAATCAAGCGCTGCACCCCACATGTAGCCCCGCCACAGTATAGCCAATGAGTCGAAAGGTCTGCGTATGCCCGTTGTTGTTGTCGAATCCCCGGCTAAGGCCAAGACAATCAACAAATATTTGGGCTCTGACTATACGGTTTTGGCCTCCTACGGCCACGTGCGCGACCTGCCTCCAAAGAATGGGTCTGTCGACCCCGATAACGGGTTCGAAATGCTCTGGGAAATCGGCGCTGACAGTAAAAAGCATGTGAAAGCCATTGCTGACGCCCTGAAGGATGACAATGCTTTGATCCTCGCGACCGACCCGGATCGAGAAGGCGAAGCAATCAGCTGGCATCTCGAAGAGGCGCTGCGCAAGCGGCGCGCCATTAAAAAGGACACGCCTGTCAGCCGGGTCGTCTTCAATGCGATCACAAAGAGCGCCGTGACGGAAGCGATGGCCAATCCCAGAGATGTGGACGAGGACCTCGTCGAGGCCTATCTGGCGCGGCGTGCCCTGGATTATTTGGTGGGCTTCAACCTCTCTCCGGTTCTTTGGCGCAAACTGCCTGGGGCGCGCTCTGCTGGGCGGGTGCAGTCTGTCTGTCTGCGCATCATCGTAGAGCGTGAGTTGGAGATCGAAGCGTTCAAGGCGCGCGAGTACTGGTCTGTCAAAGCCCAAATGCAGACACCTCGTGGCAAAGACTATGAAGCGCGCCTGACGGTCCTGGCGGGCAAAAAACTGGACCGCTACGATATAGAGAATGAAACGCAGGCAGAGCTGGCTGTGCAAGCCATCAAAAGCCGCGACCTGAAAGTGGTGAGCGTTGAGGCAAAACCCGCCAATCGCAACCCGTCCGCCCCTTTCATGACATCCACGCTGCAGCAAGAGGCCAGCCGCAAGTTCGGCATGGGCGCGCGCCAGACCAAGAGCACGGCGCAGCGTCTCTATGAGGCGGGTCTCATCACGTATATGCGGACAGACGGGATCGATATGGCGCCAGAGGCCGTAATGGCGACCCGCGACGCGATCAAGGACCGTTATGGCGCAGAGTATGTGCCTGACAGCCCGCGGATGTACAAAAACAAAGCCAAGAACGCACAAGAGGCCCATGAATGCATCCGGCCCACCGACATGACGCGCGATGCGTCCGTGGTGAAGCTCTCTGAGCCCGATCAGCGCAAGCTCTACGATCTGATCTGGAAACGCACCATTGCGTGTCAGATGGCGGCTGCACGGCTGGAACGGACGACGGTAGATATCGAAAGCGATGACAAACAGGTCGGCCTGCGCGCCACAGGCCAGGTTGTCATGTTTGACGGTTTCATGCGCGTCTATGAAGAAGGCCGCGACGATGTCGTAGATGATGATGACAAACGTCTGCCTCAGATCATGGAAGGCGAGCCGGCAGAAAAAAAGCAGGTCACGCCCGAACAGCATTTCACCCAACCCCCCCCGCGAAACACAGACGCGACCTTGGTCAAGCGGATGGAGGAGCTCGGGATCGGGCGCCCGTCCACCTACGCCTCTATCGTGACGACGATCCAGGATCGTGAATATGTGCGCAAAGACAAAAACCGGCTCTTCCCGGAAGATAAGGGGCGGATCGTCACGATCTTTCTGCTGAACTTTTTCCGCAAATACGTGGGCTATGAATTTACGGCCAATCTGGAAGAAGAGCTGGATGTGGTCAGCGCGGGCGACGCGGATTACAAAAACGTGCTGGCCAATTTCTGGCGCGATTTTTCCGCCGCGATTGCCGAGACCTCAGAGCTGCGCATCTCTGAGGTGCTCGACAAGCTCGACGAAGTGTTGGCGCCGCAGCTCTATCCCGCGCGCGAAGATGGCTCGGATCCGCGTTGCTGCCCTCAATGCGATGGCGGAAGCCTGCACCTCAAAACCTCCCGAACTGGCGGGTTCGTGGGCTGCTCAAACTACCCGGAATGCCGCTACACGCGGCCCATTGGCGGGGAGGAACAAGGCGGCGATCGCACATTGGGAGAAGACAACGGGGATCAAATCTTCCTGCGCTCCGGCCGGTTCGGCCCTTACGTGCAGCGCGGAGAAGTAACCGAAGAGGTGAAAAAACCACCGCGCGCCAGCCTGCCAAAGGGGTGGAGTGCGGACGACATGGATCTTGAAAAGGCGCTCACGCTTCTCAGCCTGCCCAGAGAAGTTGGGCCGCATCCTGACGATGGCGAAATGATTGAGGCAGGCATTGGCCGCTACGGCCCCTTTGTGAAACATGGCCGGCTTTATGCAAACCTCAAAGAAGTGGATGAGGTGTTCACCATCGGCATGAACCGGGCGGTGGAAGAGCTGGCCAAGAAAGCGGCCTCTCGCGGTCAGGGCCGTGGGGCCGCGGCGAAACCTCTTAAGGAATTGGGGGAGCATCCAGAGGATGGTGGCGCGGTGAATGTCATGGATGGTCGCTATGGACCTTATGTGAAGTGGGAAAAGATCAACGCGACCCTGCCCAAAGACGTGGAGGCCGATGCAGTGACGATGGACATGGCCGTCGCACTGATAGCTGAAAAGGCCGCCAAATCCGGAAAAGGAAAGCGCAAGGGGCCTGCCAAGAAGAAAGCGGCGAGCAAGTAGGCAACCGTCGGAAATCGTGATCTGCCGGTCGACTTGCGGTGCGACCCAATCGCAAACGCGGTCGCGGCCTTACCCTATCAGCCTTCGGAATGCGCTTACTTTACAGACAGCGTGGTTCGTCACCGACCTTCGATCGGAACAATCCCCGTCTCTTGCCGAGCTCTGGTTGACACTGCCTTGGCACACGGTCACAACCATGGCGATTCTCAAAATGGAGACATGCTATGGGCAAAATCTACGGGTCAGCTGCTGAGGCGCTGGACGGGCTCTTGACCGATGGAATGACGATTGCCGCGGGTGGATTTGGCCTCTGCGGTATCCCCGAGTTGCTGCTGAACGCGATCCGTGAGGCGGGCACACAGAACCTGACATTCGCCTCCAACAATGCCGGCGTCGATGATTTTGGCATCGGGATCCTGCTGCAGACCCGCCAGGTCAAAAAAATGATGAGCTCCTATGTCGGCGAGAACGCCGAGTTCATGCGTCAGTATCTGGCGGGCGAGCTGGAAATTGAATTTAATCCTCAGGGCACTTTGGCGGAACGCATGCGCGCGGGAGGAGCTGGCATCCCGGGCTTTTACACGAAGACAGGCGTGGGCACGCAGGTGGCCGAGGGCAAAGAGCACAAAGACTTTGACGGCGAGACCTACATTCTAGAGCGCGGCATCTTCGCGGATCTGAGCATCGTGAAAGCGTGGAAGGCCGATGAAACGGGCAATTGCATCTTCCGCAAGACCGCGCGCAACTTCAATCCACCAGCGGCCATGTGCGGGCGAGTCTGCGTCATGGAGGTCGAAGAGATTGTGCCGGTGGGCAGCCTGGACGCCGACAGCATTCACCTCCCCGGCGTCTACGTGCATCGCATTGTCCAAGGTGAACACGAAAAACGCATCGAGCAACGCACCGTGAGGGAGGCCTGAATCATGCCCTGGGATCGCAATCAAATGGCGGCGCGGGCCGCTCAGGAACTCGAAGACGGAACATATGTGAACCTCGGTATCGGGATTCCGACGCTGGTGCCCAACTTCATCCCTGAGGGTGTGTCGGTCACGCTGCAGTCGGAAAACGGCATGTTGGGGATGGGCCCCTTCCCGATTTCGGGCACGGAAGATCCAGACCTGATCAACGCAGGCAAGCAGACGATCACGGAACTGCCAGAGACATCCTATTTCGACAGCGCCACGAGCTTTGGAATGATCCGCGGCGGCAAAATCGCGATGGCGATCCTGGGCGCCATGGAAGTGGCCGAGAATGGCGATCTGGCCAACTGGATGATCCCCGGCAAGCTCGTCAAAGGCATGGGCGGCGCGATGGACCTGGTGGCGGGCGGTGGTCGGGTTGTGGTTGTCATGGATCACACAAACAAACATGGTGACAGCAAATTGCTGAAAGAGTGCACGCTGCCGCTGACCGGCGCAGGCGTGGTGGACCGGATTATCACCAATCTGGGTGTCCTGGACGTGACAGAGGGTGGTTTGAAGATCGTGGAATGCGCGCCTGACGTCAGCGAAGACGATCTGCGAGCGGCGACCGAAGCGAAGATTGTTTAATTTGAGGCCAACCGCAGGGCACAGGCATCTGTGATGAGCAGGGGGCGTGTTTGGCACAGACCACGCGCCACCTGAAAGGCGGCAAGGACCTTGGGCACGTAATCGCGCGTCTCAGAATAGGGCGGCACTCCACCATGTTTGCGCACGGCCCCCTCGCCCGCGTTGTAGCCAGCCAGTGCAAGGACCGCGTCACCGTTAAACTCTTCCAGCAGCCAATCGAGATAGGCCACGCCGCCCTGGATGTTTTGAGTGCTCGACAAGGCATCGGTAACCCCAAAACGTTCGGCGGTGGCTGGCATCAGCTGCATCAATCCTTGCGCCCCCTTATGGCTTTCCGCCGCGACCCGACCACCCGACTCAACGGCAATCACCGCCAAAACCAAAGCTGGTGATACGTTAGATCCGATTGTCGCGCGTAAAATATCGGCGCCGTTTTCTGAAGCGATCTCTTGCAGGACCTGCAGCCTGGGTCCCGCGACACCTTCCTTCTCAAGGCGTGCAAACGCAGATTGTATCCGGTCTGCAGGCTTTGCATGGATGTCAAAAGGAACATCTGACCAAAACCAGGCATAGTTGCCAATGGATGCCTCACTGTCTGGCACAGGCGAAGGCGTATCCTCTTTATCGGATGAAATCCCCCTAGACAGGATTTCTGCCTGCTCTTCGGGATCGATCTGCACCGTAATGCGTTTGCCCACACTCCCGGTAGGAACTTTTTCACGTTTGAACGTGAAGTCCGGAAAAGGCGGCGGATCTTCTGCGCCGGCGCCTAAAGGTAAAAGACAGGCGCAAAAAAATGCGCCAACAAAAATGTTGCGGATCATGATAACTGCACTGCCTCGGCTTTTTGTAAACCATTACAAGAAAAATGAGTGATTTTCACCTGATTTGTGGTGGATTTCGAAACGAATTCCCGACGCAATCTGCCCCAAACGTTAAGGATTCAACGGTTACAAAAAAAAATTATAAAAATAAATCACGTAATTACAATGCCTTAATATACCAAACCGGAAAAAGTTACTGATTCATAAAATGCCTAAAAAGCTGCCCAAATCCTGCCTGATTCAAAAAGCAAAACATACCCCATACCGCAACGGTAGCGGGCCACAGAGAGAGACGGTCCACAGAGCGCTGACGCGGTTGGTAACTGAAGCTTAAAGATCCTTTGGAGGGACTAACCATGATCAAGTTCATCAAGAACTTCCGTAAAGACGAAGACGGCGCCGTTACAGTTGACTGGGTCGTTCTGACCGCAGCAGTTGTTGGACTGGGTGTTGCTGGTGTTGCAACCGTTTCCGACGGCATCAGCTCGCTGGCTGACGCAATCGAAGATGGCGTTTCCAGCTCTAAAGTTGGCCCGTAATTTTACTGGCTTTACAAAAAATGGCCGCGTTGGACCACCGTCGCGGCCATTATCCAAAAGGTTGCTCACATAGAAAGCGACCTACTCAAACGAGGCGCGATTAGTTTTCGACTGAGGTCGTTCTACGATCAATCGAGTTTTGCCCTAACGGTTCTAAAGGACAGTTTTATGCTAATCGTAAACATCACCAAAAAATTAATGCAGCGATGCGCGGCGAAGTTTGCGAAGAGCGAGGATGGGGCCGTTTCTGTTGACTGGGTCGTTCTCACGGCTTCTATCGTTGGGGTTGCAGCAGTGGCAGCAAGCACCGTGCAAGACTCAGTGACGGTCCTCGGTGAGAGTATCGAACAGGGGCTTGTCGATACAGAGGTTGATAACGGAAACTAGAGCGGTTCATTGTCGTAATGAACTACGGTTGCATTGGGGCCCGTCGTGTAGGAATGCGCGGCGCCGTTTTCGTTTTTTAGCCACCTGCTACGAAGCAACCTGCTCACAGAAAACTATCTACCCAAAATCGTCGTAACACGAACAATCATCTGAGCACCAATTTTTGGCCACAATTCCATGCGATGCAGCAGTGAGTGAGATACGGGCCGCCTGACTTGGCGCAAGGTCCAAGTGGGAAGACTATCGAGGGGAAGCACCATGCGTTTGGTATTTGGATTGGTATTGGTTGTGGGCGTCGGGTTGGCAGGTTTTGCTGTCTACATGGCGCAGTCTTACATTCAGGGGTATCAAACGCAGTTGGCCAATGAGCGCGCCAACCGAGCCCCAGGCATCGACACGGTCGATGTCTATGTTGCCACTAAGGCCTTGAAATACGGCCAGGAACTCAACGAAGACGATGTGCGCTTGACCGCATTTCCGCAGGGCTCCTTGCCAGACGGCGTTTTCAAAACAGAAGAAGAGCTTTTTCCAAACGGCACCGGCGACATGCGCACCGTCCTGCGGTCCATTGAGAAAAACGAAGCTATTCTTGCCGTAAAGGTGACAAAGCCTGGCGAAGAGGCAGGCATCACGTCACAGCTGGCGCGTGGGATGCGCGCTTTTGCGATCAACGTTGACGTATCCAGCGGCGTGTCAGGCTTCTTGCGGCCGGGTGACCGGGTGGATATTTTCTGGACAGGCCGCGTTGCTGCGGGGTTGCGTCCACAGATCGAAGGTCGTGGCAATGGTGATGTCACCATGCTGATCGAAACAAATGTGCAACTGATCGCCGTGGATCAGATGGCTGACCGGGACGTGACGGACGCAATCATAGCGCGTACTGTGACGGTTTCCGTGAGACCCGAACAGGTGGCCGCATTGGCCCAAGCGCAATCCAGCGGCCGGTTGTCGCTGTCCTTGGTGGGCGCTGATGATGATTCCGTGGCGGAAGCAATCTCAGTGGACCAGCGCGGCCTTCTTGGCATCGAAGAGCAGATTGTAGAGGCTGCGCCCATGGAAAAAGAAGTGTGCACCATTCGTACCCGCCGCGGCGCAGATGTGATCGAAACACCCATCCCCTGCACGAACTGACCGGTTTCAAGCCAGTATAAAATCTCGGTAAGCGCGCCCGCATTTTTGGGGCGCGCTTTGTCGTTGCATATCGGCCCAAATCAATAAGTAGACCGTGCCATGCCATTGGCGTAGATATCAGTCATGGTCAGCAGGACAGCCCCTGCCAGCTGCACGCATCCGTTTCAGACGCCTCGCCCGGTCGCGGGGCAGGAGATTGCCATGACATTGCCTCATGTGCCCATTCCTGAGGACAAACCCGTCGTCGCCGTTACGGGTGCGAGCCGTGGTATCGGACATGCCATCGTCAAAGAGTTCCACAGCGCCGGATGGGAGGTGCTGACCCTGGCCAGAACGCCATTCTCCAAAGTGTGCCCCTGGGCCGAGGGCATCGTGAAGCATATTGAAGTGGATTTGTCGCAAGAGACATCCGTCATGCAAGCCTGCGACACCCTGCGAGAGCGCTTGGGTGGACACGGTTTGAGCGCGCTGGTCAACAACGCGGGCATCTCCCCCAAAGACAATGAGGGCGAGCGTCTCTCGGCCATGAAAACCTCGATTGCGGCATGGCAAGCGGTGCAAATGGTCAATCTCACAGGGCCCCTCATGCTGTGCCAGCAGCTGCTTGACCCCCTGACGCAGGCCAAAGGATCCGTTGTGAATGTGACCTCTATTGCAGGCACGCAGATCCATCCATTCGCAGGCGCCGCCTATGCGGTTTCAAAAGCGGGTTTATCCGCCCTGACCCGCGAATTGGCCTTTGAGCTTGCTGAAAGTGGCGTGCGCGTGAATGCCGTTTCCCCGGGCGAGATTGCAACATCCATCCTGTCGCCCGGCACCGATGAGCTTGTCGAACGCCTGGTGCCCATGAAGCGGCTTGGAAGCCCCAAAGAGGTGGCCGAGGTCGTCACATTTCTGTGCTCGCAGAAATCATCCTACATCAATGGTGCCGAGATCCCGATCAATGGCTGCCAGCATCTTCTCTGACAAATATCGTTAACGCTTGAGCTTTTGACGCTTAATGCGGCACACGCCCTGTCGCGCACATCACAAGCACGAAGAAGTGATGATTGCCCTCTGACGTTCAGAGCCGTCGTCTGAAGACCCAATTCCATCTCAAACAGATGCGTTTTCAGAGCTGGAAGCGCACTGTTTAGTGTGTCGTCTTCGATGACTGCTCGGAGGGAAAATCACCTGCGAAGACAGCAAGATACCCACCAAAGATACAGTACCCGGGGTACGAATCAATTTGGCAACAAGAGGCCTTTTCGAGGGGCAACGCGGCTGAAAGGTCGGAAAGGTGAAGATTTAGGCTCAAATTCTCGTTGTCGCGCACTTTATAAGCGTTCCTCGGTATTTTCATGCGGCGTTGTAGACGTTAGGGTCTCGCCACTTGCAACGACAAGCGTCGGTCACGGGAACGACCGAACGCAAAATTCTCAATCGGGAGGAGAATCCGTATGGATCGCCGTTCATTCCTTAAAAATACCGCCCTCGGCGGCTCGGCCGCTGCAGCAACCACGCTTGCAGCCCCAGCCTATGCACAGGGCAAGCGGACGCTGACAATGGTCACGTCCTGGGGCCGCGGCCTCGCAGGCGTTTTCGACGCCGCACAGAAATGCGCAGACAACATCAACGCCATGTCTGACGGAAGCCTGACAATCGACGTCAAGGCGGCCGGCGAGCTTGTAGGCGCCTTCGAAGTTTTCGACGCTGTGACCGCGGGTCAGGCAGATATGTATCACGCTGCTGACTACTATTTCGTGAGCCAGCATCCGGGTTTTGCGTTCTTCACTGGCGTGCCATTCGGCATGACGGCGACAGAGCTTAACAACTGGTACTATCACGGCAATGGCCTTGCGATGCATGACAAGCTGGGCGAGATCTTCGGCCTGAAGTCGTTCCTGGCTGGAAACACGGGCACACAGGCCGGTGGATGGTTTGCGAAGGAAATCTCTGGTCCAGAAGACTTTAACGGCCTTAAGTTCCGTATGCCTGGCCTTGGCGGTAAAGCTCTTGGTTACATGGGTGCATCCGTTCAGAACCTGCCGGGTTCGGAAGTCTATCAGGCGCTCGCGTCCGGTGCGATTGACGGCACTGAGTGGATCGGGCCGTGGGCTGATGAAAAGGCTGGTTTCCAGGAAATCACCAAGTTCTACTACACTGCTGGCTTCCACGAACCTTCCGCTGGCTTGACGCTTGCGACGAACCGCGAGGTTTTCGAAAGCCTGACACCGCAGCAGCAGAAGATGATCGAGATTGCAGCGGGCGACGCAAACGTGTGGAACCTCAGCCAGTTCCTCATGAACAACGGTGCCGCGCTCGAGCGTCTCAAAGCAGGTGGCGTGACCGTTCTGGAATTCCCTGACTCTGTGTGGGACGCCATGGGTGGCGCGGCGCAGCAGGTGTATGATGAGTTTGCAGGCGATGACCTCTTCTCTGAAATCCTGGCGGACTACCAAGGCTCCATGAAGGCATCTTCTGGTTGGCTCACACAGTCAATTTCCGCCTACCGCAACCAGCGCGACCGCGTTTTGGGTTGATTTAGATCATTTGCAAAATCGGAGCGGGCCCCTAAGCTGGGCCCGTACCGCAAGAAAAGGGCAGACTGCGCGACCTGTCCCAAAACTAGGAGCATGGGGGACAAATGCTCGACGCACTCGGCTGGTTTTTCCAGAACATCGCCCTGGCATTTTTGAATATCTTGCAGGCCCTTTCAAATCCATCGAGCTGGCTTGACTGGGTCCTTTGGACCAACTCCACGGAAGATAAAGAGTCTCTTATGCGGTTCGTCTATTACGGCGGATCGACAGAGGTTTTCTTTGCCTTCTTTGCCGTCATCCTCGTGCTCACAGGCATAGGTGTCTGGCGCAACAGCTTCATGTGGAGCTGCGTACGGGTGATGGAAGGGTTCGCCAACATCGTGGGTCGAACCTTTGCATGGGCCGGGCTTTTGATGGTGCTGCAACAGGTTGTGATCGTCTTCATCCAGCGTATTTTCGCGCGCCCTGACATCTCACTTGGGTTTGGGATCCCACTGCAAAAAGATATCAGCTGGTGGGCTGAGGCTCTCAAGTTTGACAATGCCATGGTCGTGGCGCTGTGCTGCACCTACACGTTTGTGCAAGGTGGGCATGTCCGCGTTGACCTCATTTATTCCGCGGTATCACACCGCACCAAACGCCTCATCGATATGTTCGGCTCGCTCATCTTCATGATGCCCACGGCCATCATCATCTGGATGTATGGCTGGTACTTTATGTGGCGCCACCTGATCACGCCGAAACCGTCTGCATCGGACACCATCGACCGTCTGCTTCTCAAGGCGCGCGCCGTGCGTTGGAATGTTGAAACCATCGGGTTCAGCCCCAACGGGTTTGACGCTTATTTCCTCTTTAAGATCCTGCTTGTGGCCTTTGCTGGGATGGTGTTCATCCATTCGGTGGCCTTCTTCTATCGCTCCTACTTGGAGTTCGTAGAAGGTGAAGAGTCAGCCGGAAAGCTCATTGACAAAGACACGCTCGGTGAAGGTGAAGAAGCCTTCGAAGGCACACATTAAAGCGGGAGCGGGGACATGTTGTTTGGACTTGACGGCGTCGAAGTTGGCCTGATGATCGTTTTCCTCTGCCTCTTTGGCGGAATCCTTTCGGGCTTTCCTGTGGCCTTTGCTATCGGCGGCGCAGGGGTCATTTCCTTTGCGATCATTGCCGCTTTGGACAGTGCCGGGCTGCTCATCCACCAAGCGATTGATACCAGCAGTCAGGCCTATAATGCCTTGATCGCCAACGGCATCAAAGCCGAAACCATATCCGTGTTCCGATACCCGGACTTGCCACGCTTCGAAGAACCCGTGTTCGTGCAGGGCTGGGAAACCGCCCTTGATCGCAACATTTCGTTCATTGTGAACCGCATGAACGAGCGCGTGCTGGCAGGCCAATCGATTGAGACGCTGCTCGCCGTGCTCATGTTCGTGAAGATGGGCATCACGCTGGAACGATCCAAAATTGCGAATGACTTGCTCACAACCATGGCGCGGGTCTTTGGCCCCCTGCCCGGCGGTTTGGCCGTGTCGGTCGTGGTTGTGGGCGCGTTCCTGGCGGCCTCCACCGGCATCGTGGGCGCGACCGTGGTCACCATGGGATTGCTCAGCCTACCCACGATGCTGCGCAATAATTACAGCCCAGAGATCGCAACGGGTGTGATCGCGGCATCCGGAACCTTGGGCCAGATTATCCCGCCATCCATTGTGATCGTTCTTCTCGGCACTTTGGCGGGAGATCTCTATTCTACCGCGCAGGAAAGCCGCGCGCAGGAGGCCGGATGCACGGATGCGCTGACCTATTTGGGTGAGCCGGCTGTGGTCTCCGTTGGTACCCTGTTCCAGGCGGCTCTGCTGCCCGGTATTCTTTTGGCGCTGCTATATGCGCTCTATGCATTTGGTTATGCTCTGGCGAACCCGTCACGCGCGCCCGCGGTGGAAATGGGCAGCACCAATGCAGAGCCCATCACACGCAGTGAGGCTTTCACATGGTTTCTTGGCGTGCCGGTGGGCTTGATCGCAGGCATGATCTTGCTGGGTCAGGTCAACGTGATTGGCAGTCAGGACCTGACGGTGGATAGCTTCTCTGCACAAGGCCAAGCTGCCAGCCTGCGCACCAGTGTGAGCGAAGAATGTCAGGCCTCAATGATCGAACTCCATGGTCAGGAGGCCTGGGATGCCGCGCTTGCGCAACAGGCTGAAATTGACGCTGCAGGTGGCGTCGCCCAGAGCGTGGAACTGTCCGAGGATGAACGGGCGGCAGCCCTTCTTGAGAAAATAGAGAATGCCGCGCCCATCGGCACGGGCGTTGCGATCATCATGCTGCTCTTTGCCCTGATCCTGGCGTTCGCGCGCGGTGTGTCGCCCTCCTCCAACCCTGCTGCGCTGCTTGTCGGGGCTTTGGGGGTCGTGCTCGGTCTCATTCTCGACATTCTCGTTATCGGCCCACAAATGAGCCCGGGGGTGACATTCCTGATCCTGGCCATCCCCGTGGCGCTTGCGCTCTATGGCTGCTCTTACGGCGCGGGACTGCTGGCGAAAAACGAACTTGTGCGCGTGGTCTTCCCGCCGCTTGTCCTGATTGTCGCGGTGCTTGGCTCCATTCTGGGGGGCATCACCAACCCGACACCTGCGGCCGCCCTGGGTGCAGCGGGCGCGATCATGCTCGCCGCCTATCGTCGTCTCAAAGACGAAGAACGCACGGGCAAAGTGATCATCTTTTCCACCTTCGCGATCATTGTCGCGATCCTCATGGGGGTGAATTTCGATCTCAGGATCAATGTACAAGAGGTATCTTTTGAGACATGGGTCGCGTTCACCTTCGCCAAAGCCTCATATCTTTTCGCACTCTTTGGACTGCTCTTTGCGTGCTGGGTGCTGTACTCCGGCGGGGTCATGACCCCCGTCGTGAGAGAAACCGCAAAAGTCACGTCGATGGTCTTTACCATCCTCATTGGCTCGCAGCTTCTCAACCTCGTGGTGATTTCCTTCGGCGGTGAGCATTACATCCAGCAATTCCTGCGCAGTTTCGACAATGAAATGACGGTCTTCTTGATCGTGATGCTGGTGCTCTTCATTCTGGGTTTCGTTCTCGACTTCCTGGAGATCATCTACATTGTGATCCCGATCGTGGGGCCGGTGATCTACGGCGGCACTTTTGATCCTAAATGGGTGACGATCATGATCGCGGTGAACCTGCAAACCTCGTTTCTGACACCACCTTTCGGTTTTGCGCTCTTCTATCTGCGCGGCGTGGCCCCAAAAGAGGTCACGACAGGTCATATCTACCGCGGGGTTGCGCCTTTCGTACTGATCCAGGTCGTGGGGCTCGCGATCTTGTGGTTCTTCCCACAAATCGTGACCATCGTCCCGGCGCTCATCCCTTAAACACAGGGTTTCGAAGTCTTTCAAAGACTTCGGACCGCATTCTTTGAAAGAATGCGGCGCCCGTGTCAGGTGCCGCGCCCCTGCCCCGCCTGTTCCACATTTTTGGCGGGTTTGCCCCCGATAACAACGAGCAAACACACTGCAAAAGGGGCAAGTTCGATGAATGTGCAGGCCAACCAAGGTATGCAGAAGGGGGTGCAACCGCCACCTCCGCCGAACCGTATAGAAGAGATGCGCCTGCCGGTCGTAATGATGCGGGACATTTTGCTCAAGACGATGTTCCGCAAAAACCTCGACATGGTCACAGACCTTGCAGAGGCGATTTGCTTGCCGCGTGCCGTGACACAAGAGCTTGTGGACCTCGCTCGCTCACAGCTTTTGCTCGAGGCGACAGGTACCCTCAACGCCAATAGCGGTGGCGAAATGGGCTATCAGCTGACCGACGCAGGCAAAGCCCGCGCGATGGACGCACTTGCCCAATCGGAGTATTTCGGTGCGATGCCCGTGCCCCTGCCGGTCTACCACGAACAAATCAAACGCCAGTCCATTCGCGATATCCAAGTGACACGCGCCCAATTGACCGGGGCGATGGGCCACTTGGTGCTGCCCGACAGTTTGCTCGACTATCTCGGGCCAGCGGTCTCTGCCGGACGGTCAATCCTGATGTACGGCCCGCCCGGCAACGGCAAATCGTCCATCTCAAACGGTATTCGCGATGCCATGGGCGATAAAATCTATGTCCCCCGCGCGATCGAATACTCTGGCCAGGTGATCACCGTTTACGACCCGATCGTGCATTCTAAGGCAGAGGTTGAAACCGATGATCCAAACAACCTGCGCCGACGTCGCACCTTTGACACGCGCTATGTCCGCTGTGACCGGCCGACCGTGATCACAGGGGGTGAGCTTTCACTCTCGATGCTGGATCTCGTGTACAACCCCACGGCGCGTACCTATCAGGCGCCTCTGCAGCTCAAATCCACTGGCGGCATCTTCATCGTGGACGACCTTGGCCGTCAGGCCGAGCCACCACAGGCCCTAGTGAACCGCTGGATTGTTCCGCTGGAAGAAAGCAAGGACATTCTTGCGCTCCAGTCAGGTGAAAAGTTCGAGGTGCCGTTTGATACGCTCGTGATCTTTTCCACGAACTTCCACCCGAACAAGATCTTCGCCCAAGCCGCGCTCCGCCGGATCTTCTTCAAGATCAAAATCGACGGGCCCGATCAGGCGGATTACCTCAAAATCTTCGCCATGGTGGCCAAAAAACGCGGCATGCCCCTCGACGAAGACGCCCTTTTGCACTTGTTGAAAAAGAAGTATCCGACGATCAACAATGTCTATTCGAACTATCAGCCGATCTTCCTCATCGACCAGATGATCTCGATCTGTGAATTCGAAGGCATCCCCTATCAAATGACGCCGGATTTGGTCGATCGCGCCTGGGCCAACATGTTTGTGACGGACGAAGAGATCATCAACTAAGCGTCTTTTCTGGTTACACGAGGGCCGCCCAACTTTTTGGCAATTGCCCCATCGCTCTTGCTTTGCATTGGGCGGGCAATCGCACTAGGTAGCGCCCCATGATGGCGCTCCCCCTTCGGTTTCAGGATTGGTTTTCCGCTCGCGGCTGGCAGATCCACGCCCATCAGCAGGACATGCTCGACCGCAAGGATCAGCCGTGCCAACTGCTGATTGCGCCAACCGGCGGCGGCAAAACGCTGGCCGGTTTCCTGCCAACGCTGGTGGAGCTTGAAGACGGCACGCATGAAGGGATCCACACGCTTTACATCTCCCCGCTCAAAGCGCTGGCATCCGATATCAAACGCAATCTGCGCACTCCGGTGGACGAGATGGCCCTGCCCATCCGCATTGATGATCGCACGGGTGACACACCGCAAAGCCGCAAGAAACGTCAACGCGCCGATCCTCCTCATATCCTGCTGACCACGCCTGAGAGCCTCGCGCTTCTCACCTCTTATGAAGACGCGCACCGCATGTTTGCCGGTCTGCAACGCGTCATCGTTGATGAAATCCATGCGTTGAGCGAATCCAAACGCGGCGATCAAATGATGCTGGCTCTGAGCCGGCTGGAAAGCCTCTGCCGTGAAAATGCGACCAGCCTGCGCCGCGTCGGTCTCTCCGCTACGGTCGAAGACCCTGCGGCCATCGCGCATTTGTTGGCGCGCCACCCCGATCCGTGTGAGATCCTGATGGCCGATCCTGGCCCTGCCCCGGATATTTCGATGCTCAAGGCCTCTGATCCACCGCCATGGGCGGGCGGGGGCGCGGTCTATGCCATTCCAGATGTCCTCCACCAAATCCGTGCGCATAAGACGACCCTCATTTTCCACAACACCCGCGCCCAGGCGGAGATTTTCTTTCACAATCTGTGGCTTGCCAATGAAGACGCCCTGCCGATTGGGATCCACCATGGCTCTCTCGATCGGGTCCAGCGGGAACGTGTGGAGGGCGCCATGCAGCGCGGCGAATTGCGCGCCGTTGTCTGCACCGGTTCGCTTGATCTGGGTATTGATTGGGGGGATGTTGACCTCGTCATTCAGGTTGGTGCGCCCAAAAACGTCAAACGTCTGGTGCAGCGCATCGGGCGGGCCAATCACAATTACAACGCCCCCTCCAAAGCGCTTTTGGTGCCGGCAAACCGCTTCGAAGTGGTGGAGTGTCAGGCGGCCTTGCAAGCCGTCATTGATCACGATCTCGACGGCGAGCCAAAAGGCCCGGGGCCGCAGGATGTCCTCTGCCAACATATCCTGATCCGGGCCTGCGCCGGTCCTTTTGATGCGAGTGAGCTATTTGACGAAATCCGCACCACGGGTGCTTATGCCGATCTGTCGCGTGAGGATTATGACGCCTGCCTGGAGTTCTGCGCCACCGGTGGATACGCCTTGCGCGCCTATGACCAATGGCAACGGCTTTTGCAACGCCCGGATGGCCAACGGCAACTTCGAGATCCTCGGGCCGCGCGTCTCATCCGCATGAACACTGGCACCATTCAGGACAGCGACCTGCTCAAGGTACGGATGCACAGAGCCCGCGGCGGCAAGCCTTTGGGCGAAGTGGAGGAAGCTTTCGCTGCCTCGCTGACACCGGGTGATACGTTTCTCATTGGGGGACAGATCGTACGGTATGAAGGCCTGCGCGAAATGGTGGTCGAGGTCAGCCGCGATCGTGGATCAAAGCCCAAAATCGCAACCTTTGCGGGCACGAAGTTCGCCAACTCAACGCAGCTCAGCGCCCGGATCCTGGGCCTGATCAACTCGGGCGACTGGTCGTCGCTGCCCGGTCACACGGCAGATTGGCTGCGCCTGCAAAAAGACATGTCACGCCTGCCCCAGGCAGGGCGGCTCCTCTTGGAGAGCTTTCCACATGATGGGCGCGAACATCTAGTGATCTATGGGTTTGCAGGGCGGAACGCGCAGCAAACCCTCGGGCTCATCGTCTCCAAAAGGCTCGAAGAAATGCGCCTTGATCCGCTTGGTTTTGTGTCCACCGACTACGCCACTCTCATTTGGGGGCTTGAGGCGTTGACCGATGCGACAGGTCTCTTCGACATCGAAGCTCTTCGTGCCGGTCTCGACAAATGGCTTGCCGGCAACCAGCTCATCAAACGCACCTTTCGCGCGTCTGCAACCATTGCAGGCCTTATCCAACGCAACACGCTCAGCGCCAAGAAATCAGGGCGGCAAGCGACGTTTTCGTCCGACATTCTCTATGACACGCTGGCAAAGTATGACCCCGACCACCTGCTGCTGAAGATCACGCGCACAGAGGCGATGCGGGGCCTGATTGACTTTGGCCGGATCGAAGAAATGGTCGCGCGCGTTGAAGGCCGCATTGATTTGATGCGCCTGCCCCGCGTCACCCCCTTGGCCGCGCCGCTTTTCCTGGAGGCCGGGCGCACCCCGGTTGAAGGCCAAGCGCAAGAGCGGCTCTTAGAGGAAGAAGCGGCTCGCTTGATGGAAGTCGCAGGGCTTAATCGGGTTCAGAGCCCAACCTAAGCGAGGCGCGCCCGCAAGGGAGCGAAGAGCGGTTTCCGAAAGCCCTTGCAAAAACCTCCACATCAGGCCAGACAGAACATATCATGAACGGACACGCGTTTTCCCTCGCGGGCGCCCCACTTGTCGCGCTGGGCTCAGGGGCACTCTATTGGCCTGAGCGCAATCTTTTATGCGTGTCCGATCTTCACCTTGGCAAAGCCGAACGCCGCGCGCGACTGGGTGAGGCGCCTCTGCCCCCTTATGAGACCCAAGACACCCTATCTCGTCTCGAAAAGGATCTCAAAGCAACGAACGCAAGCAATGTGGTCTGCTTGGGCGACAGTTTCGATGATCGCGCCGCGGCCGAGGCCTTACCAGAAGCCGCCAAAATCTGGATCACCGCGCTGCAAGCGGGGCGCCATTGGACATGGATTGAGGGCAATCACGATCCTGGACCCGTCGAAATGGGCGGCAGTCATTTGGCCGAACTGCCCCTTCCACCTCTGACCTTTCGCCACATCGCGCGGATCGGGCAAAGCGGAGAAATATCAGGCCATTATCACCCGAAAACAACCCTGCATGTCCGAGGACGTACCATCACGCGGCCCGCTTTCCTCATTGATGTCGACAGGGTGATCATGCCTGCCTACGGCACCTATACCGGGGGCCTGCGCAGTCATGCGCCTGAATTGCAAAGCATCATGCGCGAGGAGACTGTTGCTGTTCTGACGGGTCCTGTACCAAGGGCTGCACCGATGCCTCGCCAGTAGGCGGCGCCTGCACAGACGGATCTAAAACCCCGGCATTGATCCAGTCGGGCCGGAAGGTGCGACTGACAGGCACCAGGTCACCATTGACAAGCTTAAGATAGACCTTTCCTGGGTTTTCTCTCAAGACGCGGGTCACCGCAGACTTTGCCACCCAATGCGATCGGTGGGTCATGAAGCCTTCCACCGGTTCCATTTCAACAACGGCATCGCCAAGACGCAATCGCAGTTCCGTTTTGGCGCGCTCTGTGACAACTTCTATCATGTGATTTTTGGCCGAGATCCGCAGCACGGGTGCCCGCACGGCTTTGGGCAGACGATCCAAAAGACGTGGATCTGTCGCGGCCGTTTTCTGTGTGTCTTTGGTCTCATCCCGCCACGCCACAACGCTGTAGCGAATGATCGCCACAACGCTCGTTACAGCGAAGACAGACAAAAGCAAACTCAGCGGACCGCCCGTGGCGATCATCGGCGCCGGGTTGATAAGGATGGAGGACACAAAAACGCATGGCGTAAAGATCGCAGTCATCAAGACGACAGCCAAGCCTTCGGCCATTGCTGCATGTCGATCTTCGAAAACGACCTGCGCGATCACATGGGCCACCCAGCCCAACAAAACAGACAACGCAATCAATGGCACCCAAAGCAGTATGCGTTCAGCGGTTGTCATGTGTATCAGCGTACCAAATGGTCCCGCCACCACAGCAAACACCATCGCGCACAATACAATAGCAAACACGCGCGCCGACAAAACAGAGCACCTTGTTTCAGCGAACTTTTTTTGTAGTTTCCCCAAACTCAAAACGTCCCCAACGCCTAAACATACCAAAAAACGCAAATTCTCCGAGCGTCAAAAATGCAGAAGTGGAGGTTTAACTCAAGGTTAACGAAACGTAGAGTTGTAAACAGATCGTTTCGATGCCCTAGAGAGGGTAAATTCGCGGGTTGCGAAATGACCGTTGCGTGTCTGGCGACAATCAATAGGGTTGGGCGTTCTATCGAAGTGATGCCGAACCATGCTTGATCCGAAAATCGACACGAAAATACAGACCAGCTTTGGAAAACAAAGTCTGATGGCAACACTGGGCGCGCGTCTGGTCAAAATCAACGCGGGCGCGGTCGAGATCGAAGCCGCCATCACGCCCACGACCTTGCAACAGCAAGGCTTTGCCCATGCCGGTCTGACATTTGCGCTTGGAGACAGCGCGGCAGGGTACTCCGCTCTCAGCCTTATGGCGCTCGATCAGGAAGTTCTGACCACAGAGATGAAGATCCACCTGTTGGCGCCCGGTGCTGGCGAGAAGCTGATCGCGCGCGGACGGGTGATCAAACCCGGGCGGCGACTTGTCATCGTACAGTCTGACGTCTTTGCCGTGCAGGATGGTAAGGAGCGCCACATCGCGCTCCTTACAGGAACAATGATGCCCGTTACGATTTAGGCGGTCAAACCTTCGGGTTCAGCCAGGCCGTTGGCACGACAGCACGCCGTGACCGTATTGGCCAAAAGGCACGCGATCGTCATCGGCCCGACACCGCCTGGCACAGGTGTGATAGCGCCTGCCCGTTCGGCGCAGGATGCAAAATCAACATCGCCGACAAGAACGTTTTTTCCGTCGCGCTCAATGCGATTTATACCCACATCGACGACAGTCGCGCCGTCTTTGATCCAATCACCCGGGACCATCTCCGGACGGCCGACTGCTGCAACGACGATATCCGCGCGACGCACCACGTCTGGGAGGTCTTTGGTCCGCGAATGCGCCACCGTCACGGTGCAGCTATCTCCCAAAAGAAGCATCGCCATAGGCTTGCCCACAATGTTGGAGCGCCCGATCACGACGGCGTCCATGCCGCTAAGAGATCCATGATAATCCCGCAACATCATCAAACATCCAAGTGGCGTACAGGGGACCATTGCTTTTTGTCCCGTGCCAAGCAGCCCCACATTGGAAATGTGAAAGCCATCTACGTCTTTCTGTGGAGAAATCGAGTTAATTACGAGATCTTCGTCAAGGTGCTTTGGCAGAGGAAGCTGCACCAGAATGCCATGCACTGCCGGGTCATTGTTCAATTCTTCAATGAGCGCGAGCAACTTATCCTCAGGCGTGTCCGCGTCCAGGCGATGCTCAATAGAGTTCATGCCGACCTCGACGGTCTGCTTTCCTTTGGAGCGCACATAAACTTGGCTCGCGGGATCTTCGCCCACCAGGACCACCGCCAGACCCGGCGTGATGCCGTTCTCTTCTTTCAGTCGCGAGACGTGGCCCGCGACCTTCTCTCTCACACTTGCGGCAAAAGCTTTGCCGTCCATAAGTTGAGCAGTCATCTTCATCTTCTCCCAAATGCGCACGTTTGGGCCGCCCTGCTCCGATCCTGCAAGGCGGCCCAAACCCTTGCGACTTTTCTATCAGAATAAACCTTCGATTTGGCCGTCTTCATTCAAGTGGATGGATTCGGCCGCCGGTTTGCTGGGCAGACCGGGCATCGTCATAATCTCACCGCAGACCACGACAACAAATCCTGCGCCCGCAGACAAGCGCACTTCCCGCACAGGGACGGAGTGGCCGGTTGGTGCACCGCGCAGGTTTGGATCGGTCGAGAAACTATACTGAGTTTTCGCCATGCAGACCGGTAGATCGCCGTAGCCTTGATCCTCCCACAGTTTCAGCTGATCGCGGATCTTCTTGTCGGCGAGAACTTCATCGGCGCGGTAAATGCGCTTGGCAATTGTCTCTACCTTCTCAAAGAGCGACATGTCGTCAGGATAGATCGGACCGAAATTGGCATTCCCAGCGTCAACGATCTCAACGACCTTGCGCGCCAGATCCTCAGACCCTTCACTGCCAAACTCCCAGTGCTTCGACACAACTGCCTCGGCACCGTGCTCGGCCACATAGGCCTTCACCGCGTCTACTTCCGCGTCTGTGTCGGTCACGAAATGGTTGATCGCCACGACCACCGGCACACCGAAGGATTTCACGTTCTCAATGTGACGCCCAAGGTTCGAACACCCGTTTTTGACCGCCTCGACATTTTCAGGCCCGAGATCGGCCTTCGCCACACCGCCGTTCATTTTCATCGCCCGAATTGTGGCGACAAGAACCACGACGGACGGCGCGATGCCTGCTTTGCGACATTTGATATTCATGAACTTTTCAGCGCCAAGATCGGCACCAAAACCGGCTTCTGTCACCACATAGTCGCTGATCTTCAGAGCTGTCGTTGTGGCAATAACCGAGTTGCAGCCATGCGCGATGTTGGCGAATGGCCCGCCATGAACAAAGGCCGGGTTGTTTTCAAGCGTCTGGACGAGGTTGGGCTGCATCGCGTCCTTGAGCAGTACGGTCATCGCACCTTCGGCTTTGATATCGCGACAGAACACCGGTGAACGGTCACGACGGTAGGCCACGATCATATCACCCAGCCGCGTTTCGAGATCTTTCAGGTCTTTGGCCAGGCACAGGATTGCCATGACCTCAGAGGCCACGGTGATGTCAAAACCACCTTCGCGCGGGAACCCATTAGCCACGCCACCGAGCGACACATTGATCTGACGCAAAGCACGGTCGTTCATGTCAACGACGCGCCGCCACTGCACGCGGCGCACGTCGATCTCTTGCGCGTTGCCCCAGTAGATGTGGTTGTCGATCATGGCCGAGAGCAGCGAATGCGCGGACGTGATTGCGTGGAAATCCCCTGTGAAATGCAGGTTCATGTCTTCCATGGGTACAACCTGGGCATAACCACCTCCGGCCGCGCCGCCCTTCATCCCGAAATTCGGCCCAAGGGACGCTTCGCGGATGCAGATCGTCGCTTTCTTACCGATGCGATTGAGACCGTCGCACAGCCCGGAGGTCGTGGTTGTATTGCCTTCACAGGCAGGGGTGGGGTTGATCGCCGTGACAAGGATCAACTTGCCACTTTGGTTGCTTTGCACCGAATTGATGTAGTCTTGGCTAACCTTGGCTTTGTCATGGCCGTAAGGCAGCAGATGCTCTGTCGGGATGCCAAGTTTGTCGCCCACCTCTTGGATCGGCTTTTTCTTGGCCTCGCGGGCGATTTCGATGTCGGATTTATAGCTCATAATTGGTCCCTCGGGTGTCGGCTGCGCACGTCCATTACGCTACTTTCCTTATCGCCGCCACCTGTTTGGCCGAATTGCGATTCCGACATTTCCGATCACGCTTGCGGCGAGGGGGGATGAAAGCGTTTCATTTCGGAAACGCAATTCAGGAAAAGCGATGGGCTTATGCCATCCAGTGCTCAATCACCACGCGCTGCGTCATCCTGACGAAGCAAGATCGGCCCATCTTTGGCAGTCAGAGAAGTCGCGCCAATCGGCTCGGTGTGCAAACGCAAGTTGGTGAACTACGATCGGGGAATGCATGTTTCGACAGAGCGGGGGCCCGTGCGTTAGGCCCCGTTGAAGTTCACGCGGCTTTCAGCTTCGAGCGCCTCATCTGTTTCCAATGCCTTTTGACGCTCTTGCGCTTCCGTGTCGGCACGCTGTTTGCGCATCCGTCCAAACTGGCCAATGGCTATGGCGCCCAAGATCACTATCCCGCCGGGGATCAAGCCGGGGCCTGGGTCTTCGCCCAGGAGGATCATCGCAATGACCAATGCTGCCAGGGGTGAAAAGGACGTGGCCAGAGAGACATCCGCGGAACGTGCATTCTTGAGACCAAGGTTCCAGGCGAATTGACCGATGATAATGACGATGATCGCGTACACCCAAACCCATTTCAGCACGACGTTCGAAAAGAGATCCTGGAAGTGATTTGGCCCATAGAGCCAAATCGCCAGCCAGTAATAGATGATTGTTCCCAGAACAGTGCGGTAGATAGAGAAAATTCCGAGCGGGATGCCCTGAAGGCCAACGCGGCTGACCAGAGTGGAGGCGATGAAGGAGATCGTCGCGGCCGCCGCAGCCAATTCGCCCTTGCCAAAGGAGAAGCCCTCTCCGGCGTTCATGAAAACCATGCCCAACGCCCCCAAACGCGCCCCGATCCCGGCGGCCATAGCCCACGGGTCAAGCTGATCTTTGAGAAAGAAAAACGTCGCCAGAAAGAAGAGCGGCGGCTCAGAGCGGCCAATCAGAACCACATTAGAGACCGTCGTATAATCAAGCGCGATGAAAAACAGTGCGGGCGACAGAGCAGAGGACAACCCCGCCGATACAGTCAAGATCGTCCAGTCTTTTCGGCTGAGTTTGCGCAGGTTTTCGAGCGTCCAGTCACGCCAAAACATGAACACCATCGGCACCAGCGAAATGAGCGAGCCAAGAAACAGCAGGTTGCACAGGGTGATCGCATTGCGCCCCATCACCGGGTGCTCTCGCCCGATATCGGCCAAAAGCGAAACGATGGAGTTTGACGCGGCATAGATGATCACGGCCAGCCAAATCAGGCCTGCCCCCATCACAAACTTGGACGGTGCTATGATAGGTTCAGCTGCTGCATTGCTCATCGCGTGGCCTTTCATTTGCGTCTTCGCTGCCGAGGCGTCTTGCTCCGACAAGGGCGAATGGCTTCACTGCAATGTCGGGCAAAAACGGTCTCGAAGACAAGTGTCTTGGCATCAACACCGCATCACGTCGCAGATACCGCGTGAAACAATGTTTCAAAAACATGTGGTTACGTGGCGGAACGATCACAGCGCCACAAGCTGCACTCACATTATCGTGCGAAAGTGGGTTGTGCAGATGCGCCAGACACGCGAAAGGGACATATGGGCTGCGTCTACGCTCAGCCGGAGTTACGAATGATTGAAAACCAAGGCACCCGCGCCCAAAAGATCGTCACCATCTATGACGATATCTATGATCTGCCCGATTGCCGAGCGTATTACCGTGCCATGGACCATGCAGGTTTTCGAACAGCTCATTTTGCGGCGGCCGCGTTCAGAGACGCGCTCTTAGCGGTCAAAAAAGAGCGCGGGCTGGACAGAGTGCGCGTCGTGGATTTTGCCAGCGGATACGGCATTGCCGCGCAGCTGATGCGCTTCGATATCACGCTTGATGACGTGCTCACCCGCTACCGCGACGCATGGTTTGATGACGCCAGTACGATCGATGTCGTGAACGCAGACAAGTCCTGGCTGTCCCAGAAGGCGCAGTTGGGCTCGGACCGTTTCTTGGGCATCGACATTGCAGGCAATGCGCTTGCGTACGGTCGCGACGTGGGCATCTTCGACGAAGTCTTTCCCGAAAATCTCCAAGACACTCCTCCATCTGATGCACTGGCCGCTGAGCTTGCAGAGGTCGACCTGGTTGTCGAATGCGGCAGCGTTGCCCATATGCTGCCGGATGCGCTGGACCGACTGCTCTCGGCCTGCACACGCAAACCATGGGTGATCACGTCTCCGATCCGCGGCAACGACACTGATGAGGCGTTGAGCGTTTTGGCCGCGCACGGTCTGTCGATAGACAGGCACGTTACGGCCGTTTTCCCACATCGTGCATTCTCCGGCCCCGCCGAGCAACAACGCGCGATCGAAAACGCGCAACGCCGCGGGTATGACACGACGGGTTTCGAAGCTGAGGGACGGTTTCACGCGCAGATTTTTCTCGCCAAACCCGCCTAAGCGTCTTCACATTTCACTCACGGCAGATCAGGTCGTCTCACAAGACCGTGCAGAGCGGAAATTTTTGGCAGAACTCACATATATTAAGCGCACCACCGACATTCAGCGGAGTGAACCCATGTGGACGAGACGCAATTTCCTTATCACAGCTGCTGCCCTGCCACTTGCAACGCCTTTGGCAACCCAGGCTGCATCGAATACGAAATCCTCCATCCTGACCTATGGAGGGGCTGCGATCGGCGGATACGATCCGGTGGCCTATTTTCTCACTTCCGGCCCGCAGCTTGGTGAAGAAGCTCACTCAGTCAAATGGAAGGACGGGACATTTTTGTTTTCGTCAGCCGCCAATAAAAAGACGTTTGAGGCAGATCCCGAGAAGTTTGCGCCCAGATATGGGGGCTACTGCTCTTTCGCGGCGTCGTTGAATTACGTGTCACCAACATCGTCGAACGCATGGTCAGTCTATGAAGACCGCCTTTATCTGAATTTCAATCTGCACGTGCGATCCGTCTGGGAACAAGACAAACCGGGCTACATCGCCAAGGCGGATGTGAATTGGCCTGGGCCCTTGCAGGCTTAAACCTGACCCATCTGGGGCGAATGCCCCTTCCCTTGCGTCAGCTTCGCCCTTAGTTTCTTCCCTACGCATTTGTGACTTAGGGAGGAAACAATGCACAAATCCATTATGGCCCTAGCGGCCGCTTTGACGTTAACCGGCGGCTCCGCGCTAGCGGCCGAAAAAATGCGAATTTCCCTCCAGCTACCAATTACAAGCCATCTCGGGGAAAACCTGCAACTCTTTGAAAAAGAGGTGGAAAGCCGCACTGGCGGCGCGATTGACGTGGAAATCTACGACAGCGCCACGCTCTACAAAGACAAAGAAGTGCCCGCCGCCGTAGGATCCGGCGCAATCGAGGCCGGAGTGGCCTCACTGACCCGCTATGTGGGCGATGCCCCTGTGGTCGATGTCTTCTACATGCCGTTCCTGTTCAACACCGAAGACAAGGTTCGCGCCGCCGTGGCCGAAGGCTCTGCCGTGCGTGGAACATTAGAAGAGGAAATCAGCAAGACCGGCGGGTCAGTGCTTTACTGGCAGGCCTACGGCGGTGCGATTATGCTGTCCAATGAAGCGGCCATTCGCACACCTTCGGATCTTGAAGGCAAGAAAGTCCGCGTATTTGGCAAAACCCTGGGTGATTTTGTGACCGCCGCCGGGGGCGCGCCGACCCTCATCTCCGGATCAGAGCAATACCTAGCCTATCAGCGTGGCACAGTCGATGTGGGCATGACCGGCGTATCTGGCGTCAAATCCCGCAAGCTCTGGGAAGTGATGGACACGATCACAGTGACCAATCACGCCAATATCGAGTTTGTCGTGGTTGTGAACAATGACTGGTGGTCCGGGCTGTCGCCCGAGATCCAGGGACATATCCGCGATGCCGCATCCGTGGCGCAGGACAATGTCCGCGATCGCATGGCCGAAATTGAAGCAGCTGCCTACGCGGCTGCCGAAGAAAATGGCATGACGGTTGTGAAGCTCTCTGATGATGACATGGCTGCCTGGCAGTCTGTCGCGCAGCCGGTTTATGACGCCTATCTCGACTCAGCGGGGGACGCAGGTCAGGCAATCCTCGATGCAGTTGGGGACGGTTCCTGAACCCCATGACTATGGCGGGCAGCGTAACGGCTGCCCGCTGAAAGACCGATGATTTTCATATCGCAGGTATCTCGCATCGCCGGCCTGTTTGGCGCGGTTCTGATGGCGCTGACCGGGGCCATGCTAACCTTTGAGGTCGTTGCGCGCTACTTCTTCATCAAACCCACGATTTGGGCGGCAGAGCTCAGTCAGCTCTGTCTCATTTGGGGCTGCCTTCTGTCGATGGCATGGCTTCTGAGCCAGCGTCGGCATATCACGGTGAACGCGGTCACATCTCTTTTGCCCAAGACCGCGCAGAAGGCATGCGTCGCGCTGGCGCTTCTTTGCATCATTGTTTTTTCCGGCATCGTTACGATCTGGGGGTGGGACATCTTTTACGACAGCTTCTCGCGCGGCCGCACGACGGGCTCGCTCTTGAACCTGCCGACATGGGTCGCGGAATTGTCTGTCCCACTTGGCTTTGGCCTTTTGACATTGCAGGCCGTGGCCGATCTGATCGCCCTGCCACGCGATGCCACGCACACGCTAGGGGCCAGCCACGAATGACCATCATCCTGATCCTTGCGGGGCTCTTTTTTCTGTTGCTTTTGGGCGTCCCGGTGGCCTTCGCGTTGGGCGGCATAGGTCTGGCGATGCTGCTCATTGGCGGCTTTTCCCCGCTTATGGCGCCTCAGGCCATTCTCTCGACGCTCGATGGCTTTATCCTGCTGGCGGTGCCGCTCTTTCTTTTGATGTCCAACGTGCTTTTGAAAGGCGGTGTGGGGCGAGATCTCTTTGCGGCCGTGCAAGCCTGGGTGGGGCACTGGCCTGGCGGTCTGGCGGTCGCGACCATTCTAAGCTGCGGGCTTTTCGCTGCAATTTCAGGCTCTTCCGTCGCGACAGCGGCCACGATCGGAACTGTGGCCATCCCCGAAATGATCTCTCGCGGCTACGACAAACGCTTTGTCTACGGTCTTTTGGCAGCAGGCGGCACGCTCGGCATTCTGATCCCGCCATCAATACCCATGATCGTCTATGGCTTCGTCACCGAGCAGTCCGTGATTGCCCTCTTCCTGGCAGGCATCGGGCCGGGCCTGTTGCTTGTGAGCTTCTTCGTCATCTTCTCGGTTCTCTATGCAAAGCTCTCTGGTAAATTCGTTCCGGTTGAGAAAGCCCAGATGGAAGAACGCCTTGTCGCCAGTTGGCGCGCGCTGCCATCCCTTGTTCTGGCGATCATCGTCATTGCCGGTCTTTACTCCGGTGCATTCACCCCCACAGAGGCCGCCGCCGTGGGCTTTGCCGCCGCCTTGTTCATCACCATCTTCTGGCTGCGCACCCTGACGTGGGAGAGCTTCTGGGAGGCGGTCAAGGAAAGTGCCATAACCACAACCGCGATCCTGCTCATCGTGGCCGGCGCCAAGGTCTTTGGCAAAGCCATTGCGCTTTATCGCATCCCGCAGGACATCTCTGCCTTCATAGCTGCAAACAATGACGGGCCGCTGATTTTCATTCTGCTGGTCTCCGTAGTGCTCTTGCTCATGGGTCTGGTGTTTGAGGCACTCTCCATGATCTTGATCATGACACCCGTTCTGCTTCCGGCCGCAATGGGCCTCGGATTTGATCCGATCTGGTTTGGCATCTATATGGTGATCATGGTGGAATGCGCGCTGATCACACCGCCGGTGGGCCTCAATCTTTATGTCATTCAAGCTGTGGCGCGGACCACGCTGGCCAATGTGGCGCGGGGTGTGTGGCCGTTTCTTCTGCTCATGCTGGGCACCGTGGGGGTGCTTTACGCATTTCCGGATCTCGCGCTCTACATTCCCTTCAAATGGTGACCGATATGACCCAAGCCGCCAAACTCAGGACGTTACTTGCCCAGGATCGCTGCCACATCATGCCGTGTTGTTTTGATGCGCTCTCGGCCAAGCTGATCCAGCAGGAAGGTTATGACCTGACTTTCATGTCCGGTTTTGCGACCTCTGCCAGCCGCATCGGACAGCCCGATCTGGGGCTGATGAGCTACGGTGAAGTGCTTGATTCAGCGCGCAATATCACGGATGTGATTGACATCCCGCTGATAGGTGATGGCGACACCGGATATGGCAATGCCATGAACGCGCGCCGCACCGTCACGGGATTTGCCAAGGCTGGATGCGCTGCCATCATGATTGAGGATCAGCTGGCCCCCAAGCGGTGTGGCCACACGCCCGGCAAGGCCGTCGTCTCCCG
>ERZ1740068.201-NODE-201-length-37143-cov-6.625836_pt1 | contig 37143 bp, 30 predicted proteins | sample MGYA00581735_ERZ1740068 | MGnify/ENA primary metagenome ERZ1740068 (study PRJEB43018, sample SAMN04849740) | marine metagenome | isolation source: floating plastic debris | place: Pacific Ocean | collected 2008-08-30 | study: EMG produced TPA metagenomics assembly...
TCAAAGGCGGGTGGCTGGCGCTGCGCCGGATTGCGCGGTGCAATCCGTGGGGCGGGGCGGGCTATGACCCGGTGCCGGATGTGGACGGCGGATGCGGGTGTTGCGGATCAAAGCATGCCCTCGGCGAGGATGATGCTGGGCGGTGAGGTGATGGACGCAAAGGGCCGCGTGCCGTTCCACTCAAAGCGCTCAAAGGCAATCTCTGCTGCGGTGCGGTGGCCCATCTTTTCCAGAACAACCTTTTGTGTGGCCACGGATGAGAGTTCCCCGACCACGTAGTGCCATTGGCTCTTGTGCGATCTGTCTTCCAGATGCTGACGCAGGGCGCGGTAGATCCCCAGACCGCGCGCGTCCGGGCGGACGGCGGCCATGTCGACGAGAAGAACCTCACCTGGGCCGAACGCGCGCTGGGCGCGGTAGGTTTGGGTCAGGGTATGGGTGAGCGCAACGATTTGTGGGTAGGGGCCTGATGGGGCCGGGTCACGCAGCGTGGCGTGCAGATCCGTTGCGATCAGCGCGCCCAGCATCTGGCCCTTTGCGTCTGTGGCCACCAGCGAGAGATCTTCCTGGCCCATGGCCTCAAAGGCGGGACGCAGGGATGTCTGGTAGAGGCGTAGATTGACGCCGAGGGCCGAGTGCAGGCTGCTGGAGGCGGCGAAGACCTCGGTTGTGAGGGTGAAAGCGCAATCGAGCCGCTCTTTGGTGAGCGGCTCGATGTGAAACCTGGGCATGGCGCTCTTTCGCCCTGACGGGCGGCCTCGCTTACGCGCGGCGGCGGCGGCGGCCTCCGGCGCGCCCGCCGCGGCCTTCTTCCTCACCCGCTTTGACCGGGGGTTTGTTGAACTTGATCCAATCGCCGCCATGGGGGTCGTTATTGGTCAGGAAGTTGGCGGCGCGGATGGCCTCCATTTCCTTGCCAGCGCGGGCTTTGGTGGAGCCGAGGCCGAAGAGCTGGCAGAAGGTTTCGTCATCCATGCTGTCGGGAATGACGATGCCTGCGGCCGCGGCCTCAGCGCGTTTGGCGTCCTTGTCGGCCTGCTTTGCGGGCAGTGCAATCGGGTTCATGATCGCCGATGTCATGCCTGCGCCCATGGCCATGGGCAAAAACGCGTTGTTGATGCCGTGTCGGTTGGGCAAACCAAAGGAGATGTTCGACGCACCGCAGGTGGTGTTGACGCCCAATTCTTCGCGCAGTTTGCGCACCAGGGTGAAGACCTGCTGACCGGCGGTCGCCATGGCGCCGATCGGCATGACCAGTGGGTCAACGACGATGTCATGGGCCGGAATGCCGTGGTCGGCGGCGCGTTCCACGATCATCTTGGCCACGGCGAAGCGCACATCGGGATCTTCCGAGATGCCTGTTTCGTCGTTGGAGATGGCCACTACGGGGACGTTGTACTTCGCGCAAAGCGGCAGGACCTGCTCAAGCTTTTCTTCTTCACCGGTGACGGAGTTCACGAGCGGGCGGCCTTCGCAGGCTTCAAGCCCGGCCTGAAGCGCCCCCGGCACGGAGCTGTCGATGCAAAGCGGCACGTCGACCACGCCTTGCACGAGGCTCACGAGCTCTTTCATCAGGGGCGGTTCCACGAAGTTGTTGTCGGCGTAGCGCACATCTTCGGCCATCTTGTTCTTGAAGACAGCGCCCGAGTTGATGTCGAGCATCGTGGCGCCAGCGGCGACCTGGGCGAGGGCGTCGGATTTCACCATCTCAAAGTTGCCCTGTTCCAGCTGCTCATTGAGAATGCGGCGGCCGGTGGGGTTGATGCGTTCGCCGATCACGCAGAAGGGCTGATCAAAACCGATGATGGCGGTTTTGGTTTTCGATTCGACGATGGTTTGTGTCATCTAGGGTGTCCTTCAGGCGGCGTTTGCCGGTTTGGTCGCGTTGCCACCGTTTTCGATGGCCCAGGTGGCGTTGGTCTTGATCCCGCCGAGCGGGAAGAAATGGACGCTTTCAATGTTGAAATCGGGGTTGGAGGCTTTGTGGGCGGCGAGGTCTGAGAGCACGTCGGTTGGCTCGTAGGGCAAAAGCAGTTTGGTGACATCCATCGCGCGCTTTTGCAGCACCTTGAGCGAAGGACCCACGCCGCAGGCAATGGCGAACTTGATCAGCGTCTGCAGCTTGGCCGGACCGGCGATGCCGATATGCACGGGGATCGTGATGCCCGCCGCACGCAGCGCATTGGCCCACTCGATAATCGGGCCTGCGTCAAAGGCAAACTGGGTGGCGAGCGCCATCTCTGCGTCGGTGCGCTCGGAAAATTTCTGCTTCCATTGCAGTGCGTCTTCGACGTTTTTGGTGGAGCCGTCTGGATCAATGTCCTTGTTGCCCTCGGGGTGGCCTGCCACATGCAGGCGCTTGAAGCCTGCTTTGTCAAACGCGCCCGACTCCATCAGTTGCATGGAGCTTTCGAACGCGCCGTGGGGCGTGTCCACGCCACCGGCGAGCAAGAGCGCCTGATCGACACCAGCCTCACCCTGATAGCGCGCGATCCAGTCTGTGAGCGTTGCCTCATCTTTGATGATGCGGGCGGGAAAGTGGGGCATCACGGGATAGCCGTCTTCGGCCAGACGCTTGGCGGTCGCCACCATGTCTTCGATAGGCGTGCCTTCGATATGGGCGATGTAGACGCGCGTGCCTTCGGGCAGGAGCGCCCGGAAATCTTCCACCTTCTCGGCGGTGCGGGGCATCACTTCGATGGAATAGCCCTGCAGAAAGGCCTCCATCTCGGCGCTGTTGCCGGGCGCCTTCGTTTCACGCTTTTTGAAGTTCAAAAGTGCCATGACACTCTCCCATAGGCTGCTGGTCTGGTCACGCCCAGCCATTGTTGGCAATCAGTTTTCGTACCCGGTCGCGATCATATTCGGTTTCAAGGCGTGTGGCCTCTGCTTCGGCCACGTCTGCGGCATCGCCCTCTACCTGGTAGGGCGGTGCTTTGCGCCACTCGGCGAGATAGGCATCGGCGTCTTTCGCGCCAAGACGCATGGCGGCCGCATCAATCGCTTGCTCGAAGCGTTCGGGCAGCTGTTTTTTCGCGCCGCGGCGACCCTTGCCCACAATCACCTGCGCGGGAATATCGCGCCAGTACACAACAGTGACATCGACCATCGTTGATTCCTTAACCTGAGTTGCCCCTACCTAAAGCAGAGCGCCCCGTTTCCGGCGTCGATTTTCGACAAAACACAAACGGACTGCGACACCGGTTTGTCGCAATCTTCTGACCCGTCTTGTTCAGATAGTATGCACAAGATAACGCCGCGGTCACATGAAAGCTATTCATCATGAAGCCTGCAGACCCCTCAACGCTTGCGTCGGACGATTTCACGGCCTACGGTCAAAACAACTCGAAATGGAAGGCGTGTTTTTATGTCGCCTAGGCGTCCCGAAAGTGCGGGCGCTATCCCAAACACGGTTGAGAGCCCCGCACTGAACCGGCCCGGAACCGCCCCGCTTTATGCCGCGTTGGATCTGGGCACGAATTCTTGTCGCATGCTGGTCGCCCGACCAAAGGGCAGCCAATTCGAGGTTGTGGACAGTTTTTCCAAATCTGTGCAATTGGGATCGGGTCTCGAAAAGACCGGAAAACTGTCGCGGTCCTCGATTTACCGCACCATTCAGGCGCTGCGGGTCTGTCAGCAGAAAATAAAGCGCAATGGGGTCAAACGGATGCGTCTTGTGGCGACCGAGGCCTGTCGGCGGGCCACCAATGGCGCGGAGTTCATGGCGCGCGTGAAGCGCGAGACCGGCCTCACGCTCGATATCATTGAACCACAGGAAGAGGCGCAGCTGGCCGTGGTGTCCTGCGCGCCGCTGGTGGGCAAACGGACCGAGCAGCTCTTGGTCGTGGATATCGGGGGCGGCTCGACAGAGCTGGTGTGGATTGATCTGACCAAGGTGCCGCCAAAGGAACGCGCGCAATCCATCATGCGGATGCATGACGGGTTTGAACCCAGCGTGCAATGCGCCACGGGCGCCAAGGTCGTGGATTGGATATCTGTGCCGCTGGGTGTGGCCACCCTGCGCGATCAGTTCCACGATGTGGAAGACGATGGCGCGCGGTTTGCGCTGATGAGCTGGTTTTTTGAAGAGAACCTGGCGGAGTTTGCCCCTTATAAGGATGATCCGACCCGCGAGGGCTTTCAGATTGTGGGCACGTCCGGGACGGTCACCACGGTGGCGGCGAGCCATCTGGGCCTCAAGCGCTATGATCGCAATAAGGTGGACGGGTTGCGCATGACGTCTGAAGAGATCGACAAGGTGATCCGGTCTTATCTGGCGCTGGGCCCTGCGGGGCGGCGGCGCGATCCGAGGATCGGAACGGACCGTCAGGCGCTGATCATGTCGGGATCGGCGATCTTGCAGGCGCTTTTGCGGTGCTGGCCCACGGATCGGCTGTCTGTAGCGGATCGCGGGTTGCGGGAGGGGATCCTCTACGCGTTAATGTCGGCCGATGGTATGCTGGAAGATAACCCGATTGATTGACGCAAGGGGAGGCTGATGGCGAAGACACCGGATGGCAAGAACACCTCTGGCCGTGGGCAACGGGATCTGAAGGTAAAGGTGAAGACCGCGCGGGGCCGGAAGTCATCCTCGACGCGATGGTTGCAGCGGCAGTTGAACGACCCGTATGTCAAGCGCGCCCAGGCGGAGGGCTATCGAGGGCGCGCGGCGTTCAAGATCATGGAGCTTGATGACAAGTTCGGTTTTCTGAAACCCGGGGCGCGCGTGGTGGATCTGGGCTGTGCGCCCGGTGGCTGGTGTCAGGTGGCGGTGCCGAGGGTCAACGCGCTGGGCGACGCGGGCAAGCCAAGGGGCTATATTCTGGGCATCGATCTGCAGGAGGTGGAGCCCATTCCGGGAGTTGAGCTGCATCAGCTGGATTTCATGGAAGATGACGCCGATGAGACCGTGAAAGGATGGCTCGGTGGCCGGGCAGACGTGGTAATGTCGGATATGGCGGCGGCCTCAAGCGGCCACAAGCAGACCGACCATCTGCGGATCATCGCGCTTTGTGAAGCGGCGGCCTATCTGGCGTTTGACGTGCTAGAAGAGGGCGGCACGTTCGTGTCCAAGGTGCTGGCCGGGGGCGCGGAGGGGGAGCTGCAGAAGATCCTCAAGCAGCGCTTCACCAAAGTGGCGAATGTGAAGCCGCCCGCGTCGCGCTCTGACAGCTCTGAGAAGTTTGTGGTGGCGACCGGGTTTCGCGGCTGAGGGTTTAGCTGACGAGGGCCTGATAGCTGAGCACGCGGAGGTCTCGACGCAGTGTGTAGGCCGAGGACGGCGCAAGCTGGGTCATCAGGATGGCGGTCATCTCCTCTACCGGGTCGACCCAGAACGCGGTCGACGCCCATCCACCCCAGGCAAATTCACCCGGGGAGCCGATGATCTTGGCGCGGCTTGGATCCAGCATCACGGAGACACCGAGACCAAAGCCGATCCCCTCCATCGTGGTTTCCGAAAAATGCGCCTGACCACGACTGGCCAGATCGCCGCCCATGTGGTTGCTGACCATCAGATCAAAGGTTTTGCGGGCCAAGAGATGCCCGCCGTCATAGGCTCCACGCCGTAGGAGCATGTCGGCGAAGCGTTGATAGTCCGCCATGCTAGAGACCAGCCCCGCACCGCCGCGTTCCAGTGTGACGGGAGGGGTGCAGGGGTTCTGATCCGCCATCTTGGCAAAGCCGCCTTGGGTGTGTTCGTAGAGGGTGGCGAGGCGATGGGCTTGATCCACGGGCACGTCGAAACCTGTGTCTGTCATGCCGAGCGGGTCGAACACCCGGGACTTGAAGAACGCACCTAGGGTCATGCCGGAGATAACCTCGATCAGGTGGCCCAGCACATCCGTGGAAAGCCCGTAGAACCAGCGCGCGCCGGGTTGGAAGGCCAGGGGGCATTGGCTGAGCTTAGCCACCGCATCGGCCATGGTGGTCGCGTTCTGATCATAGTCTGCGACAGCCCGTTCGAGGGCATTGCCGTTCGCGCCGTCATAGACCAGCCCGGATTGATGGGTCATGAGATCGTGGATGGTCACGGGGCGCTTGAGCGGCTCTGTGTCGTCAAGCGCGTGGCCTTCGCCCTTCCAGACGCGCAGCGTTTCAAAGTTGGGGATGAAATCCGCCACCGGTTGGTCAAGCTGAAAGGCGCCTTCTTCATAGAGCACCAGCGCCGCGAGCGACGTCACCGGCTTGGTCATGGAATAGATCCGCCAGAGCGTGTCTGGCGTCACGGGCGTGGCGTTTTCGACGTCTTGCAGGCCCGTATGCTCGGAAAAGGCCACCTCTCCGCGCCGCGAGATCTGAACGGCCAGCCCAGCGAGCCGACCCTCTGCGACATGGGCCTGCATCCAATTGGAAATGCGGGTGAGGCGGTTTGCGTCAAATCCCAGATGTGCGGGCAAAGTCTGATCCTTTGTTCAGGGCATCAGCCAATCGGCATTTTCGCGCACCTCTATGAGGGTTGGGGCGTCGGCGTTCAAGGCATTGGTGACAGCCACACCGAAGGCCTCAAGGCTCGTTGGTTGGGCGGTGTGGCAGCCAAAGCCGCGCGCGACGGTGATGAAATCGGGGTTTTTGGGGGTGACGCCAATCTCCGGGATGCCGCGTTTGACCATGCCGTCGCGGATCATCGCCAGCGCGTCGTTGTTCCACAGGATGATCGGGATGGGCAGGCCCTGTTCCACGGCTGTGGCCAGTTCCTGAATGGTGAAGAGAAAGCCGCCATCGCCCAGAAGCGCCACGACTGCGCGGTCGGGAAGCGCGAGTTTCGCGCCTACCGCGCCGGGCAGCGCGCAGCCTAGCGTGCCGAGACCTGCGGGGTAGAACCAAGTACGGGGCTGATCGGTGGGCATGACGGCGGAGCCTGTGTAGACCAGCTGCGCGATGTCACCCATCATGATGGCATCGTCGGGCAGAACCTCGCGCAGTTTCAGGAGCAGTGTCTTGTGTTGCTGTTCGACGGCGGTGAAATCCGCGTCTTGGGTCTGGCGAACGGGGGCGAGTTGATCGGCCATGCCGTGGGTTTCGGCGGGGCCGAGGTCTTTGAGAGCGGTAAGGATCGCTTCGATCGTGGGTTTGGCGTCGCCCTGCACGCCCAGATCGGCGGGGTAGATATCGTTGAACTTGCTGGGGTCGATGTCCACGCGGATCAGTTGCGCGTTGAGGGTGAGGTAATCCTCGAAACTGTCAGTCTCAGAGATTTCACAGCCGATGGAAAGCATGACGTCTGCGGTTTCCACGAAGTCCCGCACGGCCTTGGTGATCATGCCGCCGCCGAGGCTGAGCGGATGGCTTTCGGGCACCACGCCCTTTCCGGCGTTGGAGCTGACAACGGCGGCGTCGAGATGCTGGGCCAGCGCAGTGACGCTGGTCCCGCACGCCTGCGCGCCGCCGCCGACCATGAGGACAGGGCGCTTAGCATCGGCCAGCATCCGGGCGGCGGCCAGGATCGAGGCCTCAGACGCGACGGGCCGGGCCGGGGGCGTGCGGACCTGCCAGTCGGTTTTCACGGGCGCGTCGAGGAGATCGATGGGAATGGAGATGTGCACGGGCCGGGGCCTGCGGGAGAAGAACACGGTGAAGGCCTGCGCGATGAGTTCGGGCAGCTCTTCGGGGTCGGTGACCATGTGGCTGAAGGCGGTGAGCGGGGCCGTGACCGCGCGCTGATCGGTAATCTCATGCAGGCAGCCCCAACCCTTGCCGAGGGATTCGCTGCGATTGGCGCTGGAGATTAGGAGGACCGGGATTGAATCGGCATAGGCCTGGGCAAGCGGCGTGGCCGCGTTGGTCACCCCCGGTCCGGTGATCAGGGTGCAGACACCGGGGTGGCCCGACGCGCGGGCATAGCCATCGGCCATGAAGCCTGCGCCGCCTTCGTGGCGCACGAGAATGTGGCGGACATTGCTGGTCTCAATGCCGCGATAGAGCTCGAGCGTATGCTCGCCGGGCATGCCGAACACGGTGTCGACGCCGTAGCCTTCGAGCAGGTGCATCAGCGCCTCACCACAGGTTTTGCCGGTCGTGGGCAAAGGATTTTGGGATGTGTTTGACATGGGGATCTCCGGGCGCTGGGCTTGGCCGAAATCGTTGCAATCCTGATCGCCATATCATAACTGTGATCACAGATAAACACATCACGCACCCAGTCCGATTTGCGGAGGTTTCCATGACGCTGACATTGCCGCCGACCAAGAAGCGCCTTGCTGATGTAGGCTGCTACATGGTCGGGATCTCGTCCTTGCCGGGGTTTGAGACGATCTCAAAACTGTCGTCCAATGAGACCGCGCTCGGGCCGAGCCCCCAAGCGATCCAGGCGGCTCAGGCGGCGATGGAGACGGCGCACAGATATCCTGAGCTTGGCACCGACGCGCTGCCCGAGGCACTGGCGGCGCGGTTTGATATCGATCCAAAGCGGATGACGTTCGGCCCGGGGTCAGACGAGGTGCTCTTGCGTCTCATCAGCCTCTATTCCGGGCCTGGCGATGAGGTGGTGCATTCCAAGAACGCCTATATGCAGTTTCCGATTTACGCGATGCGGGCCGGGTCGATCCCCGTGGCCGCAGATGACGATGATTTCCGGCACAGCGTGGATAAGATCCTCGCCGCCGTGACCGAGCGCACGAAGATCGTGATCATCGCCAATCCGGACAACCCTTCGGGCACGTATTTGCCCGGTGACGAGGTGCGGCGCCTGCACGGCGCTCTGGCCGAGGGCGTCTTGCTGATCATCGACGGGGCGTATCATGAATTTGCTGCAGCGGAGGCGTATGAAGATCCCAGTACGTTGGTGCATGAGGCCGACAACGTGGTGATGACGCGGTCGTTTTCAAAGCTCTACAGTCTGGCCGGGCTGCGGCTCGGATGGTGCTATGGGCCGCCTGACGTGATTGATCTGATGGAGCGGGTTGGGCCGTCCTTTCCGGTGAATTCAGCGGCCAGTGCGGCCGGAATTGCCGCTGTGGAGGATCGGGCCCATTGCGAGAGAGTGCTGGCGCATAATGGCAAATGGATCGCGCTGCTGACCAAGGCGCTGACGGGGTGTGGTCTAAAGGTCTATCCCAGTCAGACGAACTTTGTGCTGGTGCAGTTTCCAAGCGCGTCTTTGGCGGAACAGGCAGATGAGAACCTCAAGGCGCATGGCATCGTCGGGCGCAAATTCGCGTTGGATGATTTTGCTGATAAGCTGCGGTTCACCGTGGGGTTGGATCATGAAATGGAGGCCATGATTGAGGTTTTAGATCAGTTCATGGCACGCAGGTCGCATGACAGTGCCGCCCAGTGAGAACCTCAGCCAGCGCGTCTATGAGGTCATCCGCCAAAAGCTGATCCTGGGCGAACTGGAGCCGTCCGCGCCGCTGTCTATCCGCACGCTGGCGGAAGAGTTTGGCGTCTCGGCCATGCCGGTGCGCGAGGCGCTGCGGCAGCTGGCATCTGAGCAGGCGTTGATCGGGGCGGCAAAGAAGGCCTATCGCGTGCCGGATCTGACGCCGAAAGCGGCGGCGGACCTGTTCTTTGTCCGCTCTGTGCTGGAGGGTGCTGCGGGGGAGCTGGCGGCCCGCAATATGATCGGGGCTGACATTCGCGGGTTGGAAGGACTGGCTCAGGAGACCTCTGCGGCGTGGGTGGCGGGGGATGCCAGAGGCTACATCAAGGCGAATTTTGCGTTTCATTCTGCGATCAATGGGCGAGCGGGGAATGATGACCTATTGAGGATGATTGATGCGCTGTATGCGCGGACAGGGCCGTGGTTGGCCCAAGGGATTGTGGAGCTAATTCAGGTGGACAGGATTGCGGACGGGCATCGCAAGATTGTCAGCGCCTTGGTGGCTGGTTACGCCAAAGAGGTGCGCAGGCTGGTTGAGGAAGATGCGCAATGGGCGATCAAACTGTTTCAACAGATGGTGTAACGGCTACATTTGCCTATCAAGAAACTCAGGAAATCTGACCGCAGCTCACGCGTCGATCCGCGGGTGGCGCATCGCGCCGCCCAGGGGGGCGGACGGCGCGGCCTGACAGTGCCTGTCAGGCGGGGCTTTCGGTTTAAGTGTCGGTTCCTACATTCGCCGGATTGTCGACATCGCGGCCCAGAGCGGCGAGGTCAGAGTATCTGTCGCCAATCCGATGGTGGGGCCTTCCACCCGTAGCGGCACCAAGGGCGACGACCAGCTCGTCATGCGCGGGCGCGTCGTAGATCGAGAACTGCACCGTGAGATAGTGAGACCGCCGCCCGGTATCATGCTTGTCCATCAAAGGGATCTGGATCTGTGTGTTGGCAGGGCCGCGCGTGTTGGTGAAGCCCAGATAGCTTTTGGCGCCCACCGCCTCGCGGTAGAAATTGCCGTATTGCAGCGTGTGGATGAGCGCAGAGGCGTGTTCGACCTCACAATCCGTGCCGGAGATGCAGGCCTTGCCATATGCCTCAATCGTGTCGCCAGATCCGGCCAGAGCGATCAGGCGGTCGGTCAGCATTTTGCCGAGCGGCGGGGCCATGCGGCGGATCTCGGGCGAGAGATCCTCGACAAAGCCGCGACCGGCCCAGGGGTTCTTGACCACGGCTGCCACGCCGATCATACGAAGGGTAGGCTCAGCGGCGCGGCCCCCCTCGGCGCGGATATCTTCATCGAAGGTGACGACTTTTCTGAGTTCGGGTAGCATGTCGGTGTCTCCGTCAGATGTGTTTGAGAAATCTGTGCAAAGGGCCGTTAATAGCCTCTGGATTTTCGGCCAGAGCCATGTGGCGCAGGCCCTTGAGGATGAGCGTTTCCGCACCAGGGATCTCGGCGGCGATGGCGCGGGTCATCTCGGGGCCGTTGCCGTAATCTTCGTCGCCTGTAATGACCAGCGTCGGGCAGGATATGGGCGGGGTGGGCGCAGTGATTTCATCCACGCCGTCGGCCAGCACGCTGTAGACGGTGTGATAGACATCCCTGCGATTGGCGAGGACCCAGCCGCGGACCATGTCCATCATGTCGGGGTTTGCGGCGCGGAAATCAGGGGTGAACCAGCGTTTCAGCGCGGCCTCGACCGTGGCCCCGGGGCCGTGCTCTCGGGCCTGATCGACGCGGGTGCGGATAGCGGCCTGCGCCTCAGCCGTGCGTTGGTGGGGGGAGTGCAGGATGCCCAAAGCGTCGACGCGCGCGGGGGTGTCCTGCGCAAAGCGGCGGGCGATCATGCCGCCCAGTGAGAAGCCGACAATGGCGGCGGAAGACGCATTGCAATGATCCATCACGCCAAGAAGCTGACGCGAAAACAAACTCAAAGAAGGCGTGTCCGGTGGGTCGGCCGACATACCGTGGCCGTAGAGGTCATAGGTGAGGATACAAAAATCGTTCTGCAGGGCCGGGATGGTCCATTGCCAGCACGCTTGATTGAGGCCGAGGCCATGGATCAGCACCACCCAAGGCGATTGCGGCGACCCGAAAACGTCGTAAGCGGTGCCGTCGGGGGCCGTGCGCATGGGGCGTACTTTCGGCTGCAGGTGTTTGCGGGCGGCAAAACGTGTGGCCGCCCGCGTGTCTTTCTGGCTTAGCTCTTGAACCACCAGCGCTGATAGGCGCGGGCGCCGTCAAGCTCCCACGTGTTGCCGATCACATCTGGGCGTCCGATCGTGGTCAGATGCGCGTAGACGTAGTTGGTGAAGTGCGGAATGATCGAGCCGCCATCGTCGCGGGCGATCATGCACATTTCGCGGTACATGTCGGCGCGCAGGCTGTCATCAAGCTCGGCCTTGGCCTGCAGCAGCAGCTCATCAAAGCGCTCATTGGACCAGAACGCCTCGGACCAGGCCGCCCCTGTCTGATAGGCCAGTGAGAAGATCACATCCGGTGTCGGACGCCCGCCCCAGGAGGAGAACATGAAGGGTTTTTTCAGCCAGACATCGGCCCAGTAGCCATCACCGGACTCGCGCACCGGCGTGATGTTGATGCCGGCGGCCTTGGCCTGTTCAGAGTAGAGCGTGACGAAATCCACCGCACCCGGCTGCACCGAGTCGGACGCGGACATGTTCAGCTCAAGGCTGTCGAGACCGGCCTCTTTGAGGTGAAACTTGGCTTTGTCGGGATCATAGCTGCGCTGTTCGATGCCTTCGGGGTAGTAGGGCATGTTGGGCGAGATGTGGAAATCGTTGCCCACCGTGCCTGCGTTGAAGAAGATCTTTTCGTTCAGCTCATCGCGGTCCATCGAGAGCTTCATCGCCATGCGCACGTTGTTGTCGTCAAACGGCGCTTTGTCCACGTGCATCGGGCAGGTGATCGCCGAGCCCGACGGCAGGTTCAGCACCTCGATATTGGGGTTCTGCGCCAGACGCTGGAAGGTTCTGTATTCCACGGATGTGTTGGCATCCACGTCGGCCGCGATGATCGCGCTTTGACGGGCATTGGGATCGTTGATCGCCACAAGATCGACCGCGTCAAACCAGGCGCCGGTTCCGTGCCAGCCGTCATGTTTGACAAGCTCCGCGCCAACGCCGGGATTGAAGGACGTAATCCGGTAAGGGCCTGCCCCGATGCCACCTTCCCAATCGGCGTTCCCATCCCCGTCTGCGGGTACGACGGCTATGTGATAGTCGGTCAGAATGTAGGGCAGGTCCGCGAGGCCCTGATCCAGCTCGATGACCAGAGTGAAATCCCCATCGGCGCGCACATCGACGACATTCGAGAGAAGCGACGCGGCGGCAGACGTGCTGTCTTCGCCAAGATGGTGACGGATGGAGGCCAGCGCGTCTTTGGACGTGAACTTGCGCCCATCATGGAAGCTGGCGTTCTGATTGAGTTCAAACGTCCAGACCTTGGCGTCGGGCGAGGCGGACCAACTGTCGGCCATGTCCGGGCCGAGGCTGCCATCGGGCTCAATCGCGCAAAGATAGCTGCGCGAACAATGCGCCAGCTGGATCATGAAAACCGAGAGATACTGACCGGGATCATGGGTGTCTGACGTGTTGGCGTCCTGCACAGCAACGCGAAACTTGCCGCCTTGGCTTGGCGTTGACGCGGACACCTTGGACGTCCAAAGGCCGGTCGCGGCCGGAACGGTCAGGCCCGCCGCTGTGGCATGGGCCACAAAACTGCGTCGCGTGATGCCACGCTGCCGCCCGGCGGCTATGATGCGGTCAAGGACCAGTTGGTCTACGTCACGTGTCATACTCTTCTCCCTGATGTTTTTATCCTTTCAGTAGGCCGTCTGTTTGCCGAAGCCACTTTCGATTTTTCGCCACCTGAAAGGCCATGGTGACGATAATTCGCAAAAGAGGTGCTTGCGTCAATTCCCAACTTATCCAGCACGCAAAGAGGCAGAAGGCTCAGCAGGGGTCTTTCTTGTATGAACTGAGCACGGGTTTGATCCAGGCGGGCGGCAATGTCGGCTGACCCATATTTTTCGTCAGGGAATGGCGAAAAAATGTATACCCCGCCCAAGCTTCGCACAAAGATGGAGGGTGAGTTGCAACGGGGAGAGCGATCAATGGCCGATATCCAAACCTACCAGATGCTGATTGATGGCGCGTGGGTCGATGCCTCGGATGGCGGAGCGTTTGACAGCGTGAACCCGGCCAAGGGCCAGGTTTGGTCGCGGGTGCCGGAAGCCACCGAGGAAGATGTAGACCGCGCGGTGCGGGCGGCGCATGAGGCGTTTCTCAATGGCCCATGGGCGACAATGACACCTACAGAACGGGGCAAGCATTTGCGCCGGTTGGCGGAGCTCTTGGCAGATCGTTCAGAGGATCTGGGCCGGACGGAAACCATCGACACTGGCAAGATGCTCAAAGAGACCAAGTGGCAGGCCAAATATATCGCTGAATTCTTCCAGTTCTATGCGGGCTGTGCCGACAAGATTAGCGGGGAGACCCTGCCGATCGACAAGCCCGATCTCTTTGTCTTCACCAAGCGGGAACCGTTGGGTGTTGTGGCCGCTGTGGTGCCTTGGAATTCGCAGCTTTTCCTGGTGGCGGTGAAAATCGGGCCAGCACTGGCGGCGGGAAACACGGTTGTGCTGAAGGCTTCTGAGCATGCGTCGGCGGCGATGCTGGAGTTTGGCAAACTCATTGAAGAGGCGGGCTTTCCGCCCGGTGTGGTGAACATCGTGACCGGGCATGGGGATCCCTGCGGGCGGGCGCTGACGGGGCACAAGCTCGTGTCGCGGATATCGTTCACAGGCGGGCCCGGTGCAGCGCGGCATGTGCTGGAGAATTCGAAGAAGAACTTCGCCGAGGTCAGTCTCGAGTTGGGGGGCAAATCGCCCTTCATCGTGTTTGACGACGCCAACATTGAGAGCGCCGTGAATGCCTCGATTGCCGGGATCTTTGGGGCCACGGGGCAAAGCTGTGTCGCCGGATCGCGGCTGTATTTGCATGAGGACATCGCGGATGAATTCCTCGAACGGATGGTCGCGCAGGCGAAAGAGATAAAGATCGGAGATCCGCTTTTGGATGAGACCCAGATGGGGCCGCTCTGCACGGTTGGACAGCGCGACACTATTGAGCGCGAGCTGGCCTTTGCGCAGGAAGAGGGCGCGGACATCCTGACGGGCGGCAAGCGGCCTGAGGGGATGGAGGGGCTGTTTTTTGAGCCGACCATCTTGGCGTGCCCTCGGCAAGATTTGAGGATTGTGGATACCGAGCTTTTTGGGCCGGTTCTGTGTGCGCAGCGTTTCAAGACCGAAGAGGAGGCGCTGGCGCTGGCCAATGACACTGAGCATGGGCTTGCGGCGGGGATTTTCACCCGTGACAGTGCGCGGTCCTTGCGGATGTCGAGCGCGGTGCGGGCGGGGATTGTCTGGGTGAATACCTATCGTGTCGTCTCACCCATTGCTGAGTTTGGCGGGATTAAAGGGTCCGGATATGGCCGCGAGAGCGGGTTTCAGGCGATGTATGATTACACGCGGCCCAAGACGGTCTGGATGAACACCTCGGATGAGCCGATGGCCAATCCGTTCGTGATGCGCTGAGGAGGCAGGGATGAAGTTTCAACTGGCGGTCAATCTGGAGCGCATGGACGATGCAGCCGACATGCGCGCGGTGCGGGATCATACGCTTGAGATGGTGCAGATGGCCGAAGAAGGCGGGTTCAATATCGTTTGGGCCGCGGAACATCACGCGCTTGAGATGACGATTGCGCCCAACCCGTTCCAGATCCTGACCTGGTGGGCCGAGCATACCGATTGCATCCGTCTAGGAACGGCGGTGGCGACGGCGGCTTATTGGCATCCGATCAATCTGGCCGGTGAGGCGGCGATGCTCGATCTCTTGAGCGATGGGCGGTTGGAGTTTGGCATCGGCTCGGGCGCCTATCAGCGCGAGTTTGATCGGATGAACCCAGGGCTGAAGCAGTCGGACGCGTGGATGCATATGCAAGAGATGTTGCCTGCCGTGCGCGCGCTTTGGGAGGGGGACTATGCGCACGATGGGGAATTCTGGAAGTTTCCGACCTCGACGTCTTGCCCGAAGCCCGTGCAGAGCGACGTGCCGGTCTGGGTCGCGGCGCGGTCGCCCATCACGTATGACTACGCTTTGCGCGAGAAGTGCCATGTGATGAGCTGGCCGCTGACGCGTCCGTTCTCGGAAGCCGAGCTTTACAAGACGCATCTGGATGCGGCGGTGGCCAAGGCGAACAATGGCTTCCGCCCGACCTTTGCGATGATGCGGCACGCGGCGGTTTACGACAACGATGCAGATCGGCAAAAGGCAATTGATGCGATCCGGCTGGTGCTGGGTCAGTTTGAAAATCTGTTCCGCAATGCCGGGGGCGTCGCGAACGGGTTTCCGGCGCAGATCCCGCTCGAAGAGCTGGCGGGTCGCGAGCAGTATGATCCTGATATGCTGGAGGAAAACCTGTTGTTCGGGTCGCCGGATACGGTGATCGAAAAGCTGAAGAAGTACGAAGCGCTGGGTGTGGATGAGTTCATTTACTACGCGTCTATGGGGCTGGATCTAGACGCACAGAAGCGGTCGATGAAGCTTTTCTGCGACGAAGTTGTCCCGGCCTTTCACTAGGAGAAATGTCTATGTCAGATGGTGTGAGTGTGATGCGCGACGGCCATGTGCTGGAAGTGACCTTGGCGCGGGGCAAGGTGAACGCGATTGACGTGCCGACCTCGCAGGCCTTGGCGGCGGCGTTTCAGGAATTGCATGAGGATAAGGATCTGCGCTGCGCGATCCTGACGGGCGGCGGGGAGAAGATTTTCTCGGCCGGGTGGGATCTCAAGGCGCTGAATGCAGGCGAGATGCAGCTCGATAACTGGTGGGAGACGGACGATTACGGGTTTGGCGGGTTTACCGGGCTGACCGAGAACTGGGCGCTGAACAAGCCGGTGATTGCGGCGGTCAATGGTCTGGCGATTGGCGGTGGGTTTGAGATGGCGATGGCCTGTGACCTGCTCATTGCGTCGGAGCATGTGGAGTTTGGTCTGCCAGAGATGCCGCTGGGGATCGTGCCGGATGCCGGCGCGCTGCAGCGGCTGCCGCGGCGTATTCCGCATAACATCGCGATGGAGATGTTTCTGCTGGGCCGTCGGATGACCGCGCAGGAGGCGGCGCACTACGGTTTGGTGAACAAGGTGGTGCCCAAAGAGGGTCTGATGGATGCCACGCGAGAGTGGGCGGCGTCGATTGCCTGGTCCGCGCCGTTGGCGATGCAATCCGTGAAGGAAGTGCAGCGCGAGATTGAGTGCCATCCGTTGCAAGAGGCCTTTCACAAAATGCGCACCGATCCGATGCCGGTCTATCGCAAGATGCTCAAATCCGATGATGCCGCTGAGGGCGTGGCGTCATTCGTTGAAAAACGCGAGCCGAACTTCAAGGGGGAGTGATGGGGTATTCTGATCCGTCCTCCGTCACCCGTGTGGCAAGCCTTGGCGCTGGGCCCATCGGCGGCGGGTGGACCGCGCATTTTCTGGCGCGCGGATATGATGTGACGGCCTATATTTATGATCCGTCGGAGCATGATGCGTTGATGGCGGTGATTGAGACCGGCTGGCGCAGTTTGACCGAGCTGGGTCTGGCGTCGGGGGCGTCTTTGGATCGCCTGACGGTGACCAGCGATCTGGAAGAAGCGTTGGCAGGCGCGGGTTTCGTACAGGAAAGCGCGCCGGAGCGGCTGGAGATCAAACAGGCGCTCTATGCCAGGATGGGGGAGATGCTGTCGCAGGATGTTGTGATCGGGTCGTCGACCTCGGGTCTCACGATGACGGAGATCCAGGCGACATGCGCCACGGCGGAGCGGTGTGTGATCGGGCATCCGTTTAACCCGCCGTACCTCTTGCCTCTGGTGGAGATTGTGGGCGGCAAGAAGACGGATCCGGCGGCGGTCGCGTGGGCGGCGGCGTTCTACGAGATCGCGGGCAAAGCGCCGCTGGTGATGAAAAAGGAAGTGCCGGGGTTCGTGGGCACGCGCCTGCAAGAGGCGCTGTGGCGTGAGGCGCTGCACATGGTGGCCAATGGCGAGGCAACACCGGAAGATATTGATATCGCAATTAAAAATGGCCCGGCGCCGCGCATGGTAGTGCAAGGGCAGTGCATGGCGTTTCATGTGGCTTGCGGCGAAGGCGGGATGGCTACGAACCTTGATCAGTTCGGGCCCGCGCTGAAATGGCCATGGACGCGGCTCGAGGCGCCTGATCTGACGCAGGAGCTGCGCGACCGGATGGTCGATGGTTGTAATGTTATGGCGGGCGGGCGGCACTTTGAGGATATGGCGGCAGAGCGTGATCGTAAGATTGTGGCCGTGCTGAAGGCGCTGAACTCTACGGCGTAGACCGCAGAATTTTGGAAAATTCTGCTCCAGAAAATTGCAATTTTCTGAGGCATTTTCTTGCAAGAAAATGCAGGCGCTGCTTCGGATGTGTCATTGTCCTGTGCGCATGCGTTGATTGACCTGCAACGTGTCGAGGTATTTGGCGAGCGTGCCCGGCCAGCTGGGTGCGTCTTCCGCGTCGGGCCAGGCTTGGCGGTACTCACTGGGCCGGCGGTCAAAGCACTTTCGGAACGCGTAGGCGAAATGTGAAAGCGAATTGAACCCTGATGCCGCGGATATCTCGCGCACGCTGAGATCGGTGGAAATCAGCAAGACCCGTGCGTGCTGTAGGCGCAAGAGCATGCCGAACTGCACCACGGAACAGCCGATCGTCTGGTTGAATTGCCGCTCCAGCTGGCGTTGGGAAATGCCCACGTGATGGGCAATTTCGGGCACGCGCAAGGGCTCAGTGATGTTGCCTTCGATCAGGTCAATGGCCGCGCGCACGCCATCGGGCAAGGTGTCCACCCCGCGGCCCATGGTTTTGCGCTGGGGCGCCTGGCCGGGGCGCACGGGGTGATGCATGATGATGTCGGAAATCTCGCCCACGAGCGGCGCGCCGTGATCTTCCTGAATGAGATGCAGCATCAGGTCGCTGGCGGCGGTGGAGCCAGCACAGGTCATGATGTTGCCATCGATGGTGAAAAGCTGCTCTGCGGCGAGGATGTCGGGGAATTTTTCCTGAAATCCCGCGAGGTATGACCAATGGGTCGTGGCTTGCCGCCCGGCCAAAAGGCCAGCGCGCGCAAAGACGTAGCTGGCAATTTCAATCGCGCAGAGCCGGATGCCGAGACGCGCCTTGCGGCGCAGCCATGCCAGCAAGGCTGGGTCACGGTAATTTTCCGCCCCCCAACTGCCCGCCACGAACACGATGTCATCGCGCGCGAGCTTGCCCGGCAGGCCCATGCAAGTGACCTCCATCCCGTTGCTGGATGTGACCTTGCAGGCCTCTGCCGCATGAAAGCTGTGGGTGTAAAGCGGGGCGTCAGACAGATAGTTGGCGATGCGCGTGGGCTCGAGCAGGCTGACCATGCCCATCATGTTGAAGCGCGGCAGAAGTATGCAGGAGATTTGCTTTGCTTCAGATCCCTTGGGGCTTCTTGGGCTCATCATTTTTGCCTCATGGTCGGTGATAATTCTCGCCATGGTGTAGATTGTTGGTGGCGAAAAATCGACACTAATTGCGCTCTGTCTCCGCACACTACGAGCAAAAGGGAGATCGCATGAACTTTGACGTGATCGTGACATGTGCGGTGACGGGTGCCGGAGATACCACGGGGAAAAACCCCCATGTGCCGGTCACGCCGCGTGAGATTGCTGATGCCGCGATTGAGGCGGCTGAGGCCGGTGCGGCCATTACGCATTTGCACGTGCGTGATCCCGAGACGGGCAAAGGGTCTCGGGATGTGGCGCTTTTCAAGGAAACGGTTGATCTGGTTCGCGCGAGCGGCACCGATGTGGTGATCAATCTCTCGGCCGGGATGGGCGGGGATTGGACGCCCTCGCCCGACGATCCGGCGATGCCCGGGCCCGGCACGGATATGATCGGCGCCCAAGAGCGGCTGGCCCATATCAAAGAGTGCATGCCGGAGATCTGCTCGCTCGATTGCGGGACGTTGAACTTCGGCAATGGCGATGAGCTCTACATTTCCACCCCGCCGATGCTGCGACGCATGGCGCAGGTCACGCAGGAATGGGGCGTGAAGCCGGAGCTTGAGGTGTTCGATCTGGGCCACATCCGCTTTGCCCGCGCGATGGTCGAGGAAGCGCTGATCGATGCCCCGCCGATGTTCCAGCTGTGCTTAGGCATCCCCTGGGGTGCGGATCAGTCGGTAGAGATCATGGCGGCGATGAAAGCGCAACTGCCGCTCGGGGCCAGCTGGGCCAGTTTCGGGATCAGCCGGATGCAGATGCCCATGGCGGCGGCCGCTGTAGCCTTAGGCGGCAATGTGCGTGTGGGGCTTGAGGACAATATCTGGCTCGACCGCGGGGTGCCGGCCACCAACGGCCAGCTGGTAAAGCGGGTGGTCGAGATCATTGAGCGGATGGGCGGCAGGGCGCTTTCCCCTCAAGAGGCACGCAACAAACTGCGCTTGCGCGGCGCGGATGCATAGAGGGCGAAAGCGATGAACATGCACATGTCCCACGAAGAAGAGCTGCTGCTTGCGACGGTGCGCGGCTTTCTGGAGGATGAGTGCTTCCCCCATGAAGATATGGTGGATCAGACAGGTGAGGTGCCGGAGAATCTTGGCCGCCAGATCGAAGCCCGCTCCAGGGAGCTCGGTCTTTTTGCCTGCAACCTGCCAGAGGAGGTGGGCGGCGGTGGGCTGTCCTTGCGCGCCCAAAAGCTGATCGAACGGGAATATGGCAAGACCACCCATGCGCTGCATTCCTGGGCCGCGCGCCCGACGGAAATCCTGCTGGCCTGCGAGGGCGATCAGCGCGAGAGCTATCTCTATCCTTGCGTGCGCGGCGAGAAACGCGAGCTTTTTGCGCTGACGGAGCCCGAGGCGGGATCAGATGCGATGGGGATGCGGTCGAACGCGGTGCGCGACGGAGAGGATTGGATCCTCAATGGCTCAAAGCACTTCATTTCCGCGCCCTGCACGCCCGATTTCGCCGTGGTATTTGCGGCCACTGGCGAGGATGAGACACCGCGCGGGCCGCGCAAACGGGTGACGGCGTTTCTGGTGGATGTGGGCCTGCCGGGGTTTGATTGCCGCGAGGGCACCAAATCCGTGAGCTATCGCGGCTACAAGAACTATGCGCTCAGCTTTGACAATGTGCGGCTTGGACCTGGGCAGATCCTCGGCGAAGAGGGTCGGGGCTTTCAGATCGCAGGCCAGTGGCTGGGCATGGGGCGGATCTGGGTCGGCGCGTCCTGCTGTGGCAAGGCGGAGCGTATTCTAGAGATGTCGACCGAATGGGCGGCCAACCGCAAGCAGTTTGGCAAACCCATCGGGCAGTTTCAGGCGACGGGCTTTCGCCTGGCTGATGGGGCGATGAACCTGCGCGCCGCTGACCTGATGGTCGATGATGCCGTGACGCGCCATGAGAACGGCCAGATGGAAGATCAGGATGCCGCGATGGTAAAGGTTTTCTGCTCGGAGATGCTCAACCGTGTGGCCGATGATGCCGTGCAGATCCATGGCGGCATGGGATTGATGGAAGAGCTGGCCATTCAGCGGCTTTGGCGGGATTCGCGCCTGGAACGGATCTGGGACGGGACCAGCGAAATTCAGCGTCACATCATCACGCGATCCATACTGCGCCCGCTCGGGGCGTAGCCCCGTGACACCGGCCAAACGTCGCAATTTTGAGCGGCTGCTCAACCCAAAACACATCGCCTTCATCGGCGGTGCGGATGCGGCTGTGGCCATCGGGGAGGCACGTCGGGCCGGGTTTGAAGGGCGGATTTGGGTGGTCAATCCGAAGCGGGAGACGCTTGCGGGGATTGACTGTGTGCCCAGCATTGCCGATCTGCCCGCGCCGCCCGATGCGGTGTTTCTGGCGATCCCGGCCCACGGGGTTCCCGATGCCATTGCTCAGCTAGGTGAGCAGGGCGCGGGCGGTATCGTGTGCTATTCGGCCGGGTTTGGGGAGGCGCATGAGGATGGCCGGGTGTTGGAGGACGCGCTAAAGGCTGCTTTGGGCGACATGGCTCTGCTTGGGCCCAATTGCTACGGGTTCATCAATTACGTTGGCAAATCAGCACTTTGGCCGTTTCCCCATGGCGGGACATGCCCGGGCTATGGCGCGGCGATTGTCACGCAGTCGGGGATGTTTTCTTCCGATCTCACCATGAGCCAGAGATCGCTGCCTCTGGCCTACATGGCGTCTGTGGGCAATCAGGCGGACATTGGGCTCACGGAGCTGGTTGATCTCTTGTGTGAGCGGGCGGAGGTGCGCGCGATCGGGCTGCACATTGAGGGGCTTTCTGATGTGCCCGCATTTGAACGCGCCGCGCTCAAGGCCTTGCGGGCGGGCAAGGCTGTGGTGGCGTTGAAAACGGGCAGCTCGTTGATCGGGGAAAGCCTGACGCTGAGCCATACCGGGTCGCTTGCGGGGTCGGACGCATTTTATCAGGCGCTTTTCGCGCGCACCGGCGTGATCCGCGTGAGCAACCCCTCGCAATTTCTTGAAACGCTGAAGTTTCTCTGCGTGGCGGGGGCGCCAGAAGGGTCGAACGTCGTGGGTTTCACCTGCTCTGGCGGAGGGGCCACGATGCTGGCCGATCATGGCGAGGTGATTGGGCTGAATTTCGCGCCTCCGGATGATGCGGCGAAAGAGGCGCTGACCCGATTGTTGCCGCCCATCGCCACGGTGAGCAATCCGCTCGACTACACGACGCCAATCTGGGGCTATGCCGAGAAGACGCGACCGGTTTTCGCCACTGCCATGGCGCGGATTGCGGCGGATGCGACAGTGCTGGTGCAGGATTATCCAGCACCCGAGCTGCGTGAGGCAGAAGAACCTTATTTGATTGATGGCCAAGCCTTTGCGGATGCGGCCATCGCGGCGGGGCTGCCGGCGGCCATCTGCGCGACCATCCCTGAAAATATGGGCGCACATGTGCGCGAGGCGTTCGTGGCGCGGGGCATCGCGCCGATGCAGGGCATTCATGAGACGTTGAATGCGATCCGTGATGCCGCGTGGTGGCGCGGGGCGCAGGCTTGTATTCTCGGCGATCTGCCGGAGCCGATGGTGGCAGGCAAACCTGTTGGAAAGACACGGCTTTTGAGTGAAGCGGAGGGAAAGGAGCGGCTGGCGCAGGCGGGGTTCCCCGTGCCGTCGGGGCGTCAGGTGAGCAGTGACATGCTGGGGCAGGTCGGCGGTGAGATAGCCTATCCCGTGGCGCTCAAGATGATGGGGCCGGAGCTTGCTCACAAAACGGATGCGGGCGCGGTCGCGCTTGGGATCGAGAGCCCTGAGGCGTTGATGCGCGCAGCAACGGATATGTGCGCGGCTGTGGCGCGGTATTCAGAGCAGGCGGTGACGGATCTTTTTCTTGTAGAGCCCATGGCGCAACCGCCGCTCGCGGAGCTGGTCGTCGGCATTTGCCGCGACGCGCAGTTCGGATTGGCGATGACGCTGGGCAGTGGCGGGATCTTGGTGGAGCTTGTGGGCGATACGGTTACGCTTCTTTTGCCGAGCACGCGGGCAGAGATTGCCGCCGCGCTGGACAATCTGAAGGTGGCTAAACTGCTCGAGGGGTATCGCGGGGGGCCGGCGGCGGACAAAGCGGCGGTCGTGGCGGCGCTGGACGGGTTGGCTTGCTACGCGGTGGCGCACCGGGAGAACCTGGTCGAAATCGAGATCAACCCGCTTTTTGTCTATGAAAACGGTGTTTTGGCGGTGGATGTTCTGATGCAGCTGGATGCTGACTGAGGGGTTCACACTTCGAATTTCCCGCACTTTTGAGGCAAAATTATTCGTTATCCTGAAGTGACTTTCTGTGACAGAATTTGCCTGACGCGCAAAAAGGGGCGGCAGGAAAGAAGACCATGATCACCTACAAGATGCTGATTGACGGGGATTGGGTTGCCTCATCCACCGGCCAGACATTTCCCAGCCTGAACCCTGCCACGGGCGAGGCTTGGGCCGAGATCCCGGAGGCGAGCGCCGAGGATGTGGACCGGGCCGTGCGCGCGGCCTACCGCGCCTGCTATGAGGGGCCGTGGTCGCAGATGACGGCGACGGCGCGGGGCCATTGCCTGCGGCGCTTGGCGGATCTTTTGGCGGAGCGATCCGAGGCCTTGGGCGAGACCGAGACGCGTGACACCGGCAAGATGTTCAAGGAAACCCGCTGGCAAGCGAAATACATCAGCGAGTTCTATCATTTCTTCGCCGGGGCAGCCGACAAGATCCATGGTGAGACGCTGCCCATCGACAAGCCCGACATGTTCGTTTTCACCAACCGCGAGCCTTTGGGCGTGATCGCCGCTGTGGTGCCGTGGAACAGCCAGCTTTTTCTCTCAGCCGTGAAGATCGGACCGGCGCTGGCGGCAGGCAATACGGTGGTTTTGAAAGCCTCCGAACATGCCTCTGCGGCGATGCTGGAGTTTGGCGAGCTGATCTCGGAGGCGGGCATTCCCGACGGGGTTGTGAACATCGTCACCGGGCACGGTGATCCATGCGGTCAGGTGCTCACATCGCATCCGTTGGTGGCGCGTGTTTCGTTCACCGGAGGGCCAGCCTCGGCGCGTCATGTGATTGGAAACACGCGGCAAAACCTGGCGGAGGTGAGCCTTGAACTGGGCGGCAAATCGCCCTTCATCGTGTTTGCGGACGCGGATCTGGAAAGTGCCGTAAACGGGGCGGTCTCGGGCATTTTTGCCGCCGCCGGGCAAAGCTGTGTCGCCGGATCGCGCCTCATCGTGCATGAGGATGTGGCGGATGATGTCCTTGAGCGGTTGGCGGGGATCGCGCATGCGGCCAGGATCGGCGATCCGATGGCCGAGGAGACCGAGATCGGCCCGCTCTGCACCTATGGCCAGCTGGAGACGATCGAGCGCGAGATTGCCCGCGCGGTCGAGGAGGGCGGACGGATCGTCTGCGGCGGTCAGCGCGCTGAGGCAGGGTCGGATATGTATTTTCAGCCGACCATCGTGGAGTGCCCAAGCCCGGATTTGCACATCGTGGATACCGAGCTCTTTGGCCCCGTTCTGAGCGTTCTGCGGTTCAGGACGGAGGAGGAGGCTCTGGCGCTGGCCAATGATACGGTTCACGGGTTGGCGGCGGGCATTTTCACCCGTGACAGCGCGCGCGCCTAGCGGATGAGCCGGGCCGAGAGGGCGGGCGTTGGCTGGGAGACAACAGCGCGGGCGGAGTGACGGATTGCGCCTTTTGGCGGGATGAAAACCTCAGGGTACGGCCGTGAAAGCGGGTTTCAAGCGGTCTATGACTACACCCGGCCCAAGACGGTCTGGATGAACACCTCATCCGAGCCACTGGGCAGCCAGTTCGTGGCGCGGTGATGGCGATCTCGGACGCGGGCACGGCTTATGAACTTACGGGGCCGGAGGGCGCGCCGGTTGTGGTGTTGATCCACGGGCTTGGCCTGACGCGGGGCAGTACATGGGGAGAGATTGCGCCTGTGCTGGCAGCGGATTTCCGGGTTCTGTCATACGATTTGCTGGGGCATGGCGAGACACGAGCGCCGCAAATGCCTGTGGATCTGACCGCTTTGAGCGATCAATTGGTCATGCTTCTCAATGAGTTGAGGATTGAGACGGCGGCGCTTGTCGGGTTTTCGCTTGGGGGCATGATCAACCGGCGTTGCGCCATTGATCACCCTGAACGGGTCTCTGCATTGGTGATCCTGAACTCTCCGCATGATCGGGGCGAAGATCAGCAGCGGCTTGTTGAAGAGCGCGCGCGTGCGACCGCTGCCGGCGGGCCTGAAGCCGGGATTGATGTCACGCTCGCGCGGTGGTTCACGGAGGCGTTTCGCACCACCCGGGCGGAACGGGTGGCTGCTGTCAGGGATGTGGTTCTGGCCAATGATCCGGCAAATTATGCGGCGCACAGACAGGTGCTGGCGAAAGGGGTGACCGAATTGATCGCGCCGTCGCCTGCGATCTCAAAGCCGATGCTGGTGATGACATGTGCGCATGATACCGGCTCAACCCCGGCGATGAGCCATGCCATTGCCGCCGAGACGCCGGGCGCGGAGACCATCATCGTGCCTGAGCTGCAACATCTGGGGCTGATCGAGCAGCCTGATCTTTTCGCGCGCCCGGTTCATGGGTTTTTGGACCGGGTGCTCAATGTGTAAGTCGAGGTGTAAGACATGACGCAGATGTCTGGTGGACAGGCCGCCATAGAGGCGCTCAGAGCGGAGAAGGTAAAATACGTGTTCGGCCTTATCGGTTCGGCCACGATGGAGATGTTTGATGCGCTTTATGATGCACAGGACATCACATTTATCGGGGTGCATGATGAGCGCACCGGCACCCATATGGCCGATGGGTACGCGCGCGCCTCGGGGGAAACGGGTGTCGTACTCGCCGGGCAAAACGGGCCGGGGGTGACCAACCTTGTGACCGGGCTGGCGCAGGCCAAGGCAGCTTATAGCCCCCTTGTGTCGCTCGGGGGGGCGCTGGCCACGGGGCATGTCTATCGCGATGCGTTTCAAGAGGTGGACCAGCAGGCGCTGCTGACGCCGATCACCAAGAAAACCTGGACCGTGCCTTCCACCGACCGCGTGCCGGAATTGGTGCGCGAGGCGTTTCGGGTGGCCAATGCGCCGCGCAAGGGACCGGTGCATCTTAACCTGCCGCGCGACGTGTTGGCGGGGCAGGCGGTGTTTGGTGAGATGCCATCGCCCAACGCGTACCGGCCGGTTGGGCCGATCGCGGCCCCGGATGAGATGATCGCCGAGGCGGCCAGACTTTTGGTGGGGGCCGAAAGCCCTGTCATCATGGTGGGGGCTGGCATCAAGAACACCGGCGCGGCGGCTGAGGCCATTGCGCTGGCTGAGGCGGTAAATGCGCCGCTAGTCTCCTCCCCGGGGCATGGTGATGCGATCCCGTTTGGCCATCCTCTCAACGCCGGACAGATGGGGCCGCGGGGCAATGAGGTGGCGTCACGGTTGGTGAAGGAAGCAGACGTGATTCTCGCTCTTGGCACGAGAATCGGGTTCAATTCCACGTTCTACAGCTATGAAAATATCAACCAAAACGCCGCAATTATCCACGTAGAACAGGAGCCAGCTTCGATTGGGCGATATTTTCCTGTGACCTTGGGGATATGGGGGGACGCCCCAACCGTGGCCCTTCAGCTGCAACGTGAGGTGGAGACACAACAAGACAGGGCCAAGGCCCGAGCCTGGACTGAAAGTTACAAAACCGAGCGGCGGGCGTTCTTGCAAAGGCGCGATGCGGAGGCGGATGTGGAGAACGCCATCATCCAGCCCTCCGCCTTGTTCAAGACGCTGCGCGATGTCTGCCCGAAGGCGGCGGCCTACACGATGGATGCGGGCACGCTTTGCCTGCAGGCCACGGACAAGCTGAGTTATTGGCAGCCCAAGAGCTTGTTTACGCCGCTGGACTTCGGGCTGGTGGGTTTTTCTTTTGCCGCCGGTCTGGGCGTGAAGCTCGCCATGCCGGAGCGCCCTGTCATATCGCTCATGGGCGATGGCGGGTTTGGAATGACCACGTCTGAGCTGTCGACGGCGGTGGATTACGGCATCAATACTGTCACAGTTGTTATGAATAACGGGTGTTGGGGGGCAGAGAAGGCCTACCAGCGGGATTTCTTCAATGGGCGCTATATTGGTGCGACTGTTTCCTCTCCGCCGTTTGACAAGCTGGCAGATCTCTATGGCGCGAAGGGGTATCGGGCGGACACGCTGTCGCAGGTGGCCGAGGCCATCGAAGCGGCGCTTTACTGCGGAAAGCCCGCCGTGATCGACGTCATGGTCGACCCCGCGGCGCTCTATTCCTTCCGTCGAGACAGTTTCAAACATCGGGGCGGGTGAGATATTGCGTATATTAATCCAACGAATCAAAGGCGTTGCGCTGAGATCCTCATGCAAATCAGGATTCAAAGAAATGCCCGGGCCTGCCTGATCGGATGCTTAGAAACTGCTTTTTCACAGCCACTGTGACTATCTGGCGCTCCTTAGTGCCATGGTATTGCGGCTTCTTGGCCGCACTTCGCCGCGCATCTTGGCGCTTTTCCATTTTGTGACTTCCAAATTTCAATTGATCGGTGCGAAACTATCACTTGGCCTCATATGAGGTGGGTGGGATAAGGAAGCGACGTAAGTTCGCGTGAATACTGTAACATCTTGCCGATTCGTATTGCACGAACGGCACCAGAAGGAGGGCAATATGGCCCATAACTGCATAGACGGTTTTTCATATCCCCGGGGCTGGATGCGACGCAGTGCATTGGCAATCGGGACGGTTCTCGCGCTGGGCGCACTGTCTTTGCCACGACCCGCCTTCGCGGAGACGTTGGCGCAGACGCTGGCAGACGCCTATGAGCATTCCGGTCTTCTTGATCAAAACCGTGCGCTTTTGCGCGCTGCGGATGAGGATGTGGCACAGGCCGTGTCGCAGCTGCGCCCGATCATCAACTGGAGCGCGGATATCCGCCGCGATTTCGGCCTGCGCCGAATTAACGGTGTAACTCGGGGTGTGTCGGACACGGATTTCGTGACCGGGATATCGCTGGACTTGCTGCTCTATGATTTTGGGCTCACCCAGTTCCAGATCGCCGCTGCGAAGGAAAGCGTTCTGGCCACGCGCCAAACTCTGCGCAGTGTTGAGCAACTGGTCCTCTTGCGTGCTGTGGCCGCCTATGTGGATGTCAGACGCAACGGAGAGCTTGTCACCGTACGGCAAAGCAACCTCGGCCTCCTGCGTGAGGAACTGCGTGCCGCGCAAGATCGCTTTGAAGTGGGAGAAGTGACACGGACTGACGTGGCCCTTGCGGAAGCGGCGGTTGCCTCTGCGCAGGCCGGTCTGGCCGGGGCGCGGGGTGACTTAACACAGTCTATCGAAGAGTTCCGGGCCGCAGTTGGGCGCAAGCCGGGCAATCTGCAACCCCCAGGCGCCTTGCCGCGCTTGTCAGGCGACATCGAAGGCGCAAAATCGATTGCGGTGCGCAAGCATCCTGACATCATTGAAGCGCGGTTTGAGGTTGCCTCTGCTGAATTGACCGTCAAAGCGGCGGAAGCGGCGATGAAACCTACTGTGAGCCTGTTTGGCACCATTGGCACCACCAATGAGATCGGCAGAGGTGATTTTGATCGGACGGGCACCTTTGGCTTGTCCATAGATGGCCCAATCTATCAGGGCGGTTTGCTGTCATCTGCCGTGCGTCAGGCCATGGCCCAGCGAGATGCCCTGCGCGGCAACCTACATGAGGTGCGCCATGAGGTGATGCAGGACGTGGGCAACGCCTATGCCGTCCTTCTCGCTGCGCGAGCCAGCCTGACAGCCGGTCGGGAAGAGGTCCGTGCCGCCCGTGTGGCCTTTAACGGTCTGCGCGAAGAAGCCCAGTTGGGCGCGCGTACGACACTTGATGTTCTGGACTCTGAACAGGATCTTCTGGACGCGCAAGCCAATGCGATTGATGCTGAGTCTGATCTCTTCATCGCGGCCTACGCGGTTTTGGAAACCATCGGAGAGCTGACCGCCGAGGATCTGCGGCTGAACGTGCAGATCTATGATCCCGAAGGCTACTACGATTTGGTCAAACGGGCGCCCGTGCCGTCGAGCAAACAGGGCCAAAAGCTGGATCGCGTTCTCAAGGCGCTTGGTCGGGATCGGGAACAGTAAAGACCGGTCCGCACACGGCCTTGGGTGGCTCTGATCGGCGATTTGGTTTGGCTTTCGGCATCAGTCCCGAGCGTCAGTACTAGAGCGCAGATCAGCGAGGAATTGGCGCCGCCCTGGTTGGGCGGCGCTACTTTTTTTGCCCAAGGCGTTTTTGACCGGCTGAGCATTCATCTTTGGCCATGAGGCAGGCGTAGACGGGCGAGGGTTCGAAAGCGAGGCAATTTGGTGAAAAAGCGCCATCTGGATAAACTCTGCCGGCTTTGCAATCACATGGACAACTGCTGAGACGATCTTGATTGAATATCTGAGAGCGCAGAGCTACGCTAACGAGCAGGGACGGGTGTCGTGTTACAATTAAAGCTGTATTGCGCAATTCTATTTTTAGTGGAAAATCGCCATTTCAAGGCAGCCCCCCCGACTTTTGCGTTCTGTGCATTTAGGCCGGGAGATTGGCGCTGATGCGGTATTATCAACATTTGTTTTTGCGGGCTTTCATGAAAATGAAACTGGTGCACGCGGCCTTTGAACGGCGCGGGTATTTGAAAGAGCGTACCGAAGGGCAAGTTGACGTCAACTTCGACGCGGGTCCCGTCAGCTCAATCCCGCGGAACATTTTCATGTTTTGGGGGCAGGGGCTTGACGCTGCTCCAGAGTTGGTCCGCAGTTGTGTGAAAAGCTGGGAGGACATGAACCCAGGCTGGCGGGTCAATGTTTTGACGGAAGCGCACATCGACGATTTTGTTTTAATGGATGATATCCCACCAGATCTTCCCTGGGCTGCGCGCGCAGACATTTTGCGTCTGCGCCTTTTGCGCAAATATGGGGGTGTCTGGGCGGACGCGACGTTGTTCTGCGAGCGTCCTCTGGACGAGTGGCTTGAAAACTATTTGACGGAAGGCTTTTTTGTCTTTTTCGGACCGGGCCCTGCTAGAGAGATTGCCAACTGGTTCATCGCATCGAAACCCGACGCCTTTCTGCTGGTCAGATGGAACGAAAAGGTCACAGAATATTGGGAACGTGCGACGCAACCAGACGCTTATATCTGGCCGCATTACGTATTTGAGTATCTCAAGCTGACGGAGCAAACGTTCCGTCGGTCTTGGGAGAAAGTGCTGAAAGTCAGGCCTGATAAGTTGATCCTGGTGAACAGGTTGATCACCAATCGATTGCCTCAGAATGTCACGGAGCAAGACGTCTTGGCGTTGAGAGGGAAGCTTCCCGTGGCCAAACTGACCCATAAACACAACGCGAGCTTCGACATCTTTGAACACTACGTGGCGCACGGCGCCTAAGGCCTGGGGCTGGGCCGGTCAGGTGGGTTCAGTAAGCTCGGCCAGGACGGCTCTGGGCCCGCCATTGTAAAGACGCGTGAGAACAAATCTGGCGTTTTGAGTATCGCGAGCGTCCCATCGGGATACCTTCGTTGGGTGCGTTTGTTAGGTTGCATCTTTGCCGATCGCGGGTGCGTCGTAGAAAATCCCCGTGGGTTTTGCATCTGGCGCGGCGTACTCGCCCAGATATCCGCCGACACTTGGTCGGTTTGGGCGGCGCTGAGTGGTCAGTTTTTGTCTGACAGTGATGCCCGTGGCGTCTGTAGTATTGTGTGCACCGACCATTGAAAGCCGATGAGGGTGTGCTGAGGACGCTGGTCGACAGGCGTTGGTTTAGGAACAGCGGGGGCCTGCAGTTGAGCTTTCGGCACGATCTTTTCAGCAATGGGATGCGCCAGATCGCCGTTTGAAAAACGCGTTTTGCTTAGTCTGAACATCTTTCTTGGTTTGAGCGCAGGTTTCACAATCACCCGTGCGGCCACTTAAACGACCTCAAGGCCGAGCGCTGTGTTATGAGGCCCAGCAGGTCATCAACGACGCAGAACACTACTGTAGGTTTTGTGGGGGAATGTTTGATCACTGCGCGTCAGGCAAGTGGAATGATCATAGCTCATCTGACAAATCGGTCCGTCCGGAGATTGATTTTGAGCGATCAAGCTCGGTTGGGCGTCGGAAAACTGCGCTCATCATAAGCCTCCCGTAAGCTTAGTTGATCCGCTTTTGGCAGACCCGAGGGTCCGGAGGGCGTTCTTACAGCGTCGACTTGCCGTATTTTAGTTTTCAAAAAGCCTCCACTGGCGTGGTTTGGCTGCCGACACGGGGCCGGTTCGTCATGAACCGGGGTCAACTTGAACACAATTCTGCCTGTTCCTACTGGGTGTCACGCGAGAATCGAGGGAAAAAGTGGCGGTTTACCGCAACAATTCGCAACTAACAGCGATAATTCGCCAAATAACTGCTTTTTCAGAAAAAAGCATTGTTTCCTGATTTCAACTAAATGAAATGTTTACTTGCGGATTGTAATAAGTCCGTGAACAGCCGGTCCAGAACGACCGGCTTTCAACAAATATACGTCTGAGAATCGCCGCATTGAGCAGTTTAAAAGAACACGAGCAGGGGCGAAAAGTTCAAAGCTAGGGTCGCGTTTTGTAGTGCGCACACCGTGCCGCCTTTGGGAGCGGTCGGCAAGCCTTAATTTGCTTTTTTCGATCCAACGAACTGAATTGTTTCGCCTTCGCAACACGCTGGGCGGGAAGGGAAAGGGTGCACTATGGCCAAGACTATTTATGTTGATGCAGATGCGAAATCTGGGGGTAACGGTTCTAAGGATCGGCCATACAAAACCATCCAAGAGGCGATCGATGCAGCGCAGCCCGGAACCACCGTTTTGGTGCGTGAGGGTCAGTATAGAGAGAACATCGAATTTGACGTCAGCGGCAAAAAAGGCGCGCCGATCACGTTGAAATCGGCAGATGGCCCTGGCAAGGCGGTCATCAAACCGGCAAAAGCAAACGAAGACACAATCCAGATTGATGGTGAAGATCATATCGTCATTGACGGGTTTGAGTTGCATGGCAGCAATGATGATCACAGGCAGGTCATCCACGTGCATTCGGTCAAGAACAAGACGGATCCGGCAAGCAACATTGAGATCGTCAACAATGTCATCCACCGCGGTGCCGGCGATGGCATAAAGATCAGCAAATCCAACGATATTCTGGTCCAAAACAACGAGATCATTGGCGGCGGAAGAAAGGAAGCCGGGATTGATATCGTAGGTGGCGCGCGCGTCGTCATCGACAGCAATAAGATCAAGGATATCAACAATCTCGGCATCAATATGAAAGGTGGTTCGGAAGACATCGTTGTGATCAACAACGAGGTCTCGGGCGCCCACATTGCTATTGAAGTGGGCGGATACAGCTTTCTCAACGCATATCCGGCGGGTTTTCTTAGTTCTGGCAAAGATTTTGAAGTGTCGAACGTGCTGGTGCAGGGCAATACCATCATCGACAGCAAAAGCTGGGCACTACGCTTGATCGGGGCGCAGAGTGTAGAAATCGTTGAGAACGACTTTAGTGATGCGGGAGATAGGATCATTCGCGTCGACGATTCCGCTAAATTCCATGAGCCTTGGTTCACCGAAAAGGCGCTGATTTCCGGAAACAAGGTGGCGTCTGATAAGTACATCGTTGACGCAAGCAAAAAGTCAGACCTTTATCTTGATGGCTCGCGTAAATCGTTCTTCGACGAATGGAATGGCTTGTCATTGGAGGCTCTGTTGCGGGGTGATGCCGACACGCAAATCGTTATCGAAAAGGACGATGCCGAAGACGACAAGCGCGAAGATGATAAATCAGGCCAAGACGACAAAAAGCCCGATAACGATGGTGGCGATGATGACAATCGGCAGGATGACAGAAATGATCCTGAGCCAAAAAGGGGCGAATACGAGTATGGCGTTCCCGCGTCTCGTGCGTCCCAATACTCGGATACTGCGCCGCAGTTGAGCAAATCGGCGACGAATGCGGCAAAATCCGATACGAGCTCGGGAAGGGACAATGTCCGGGGTACATCGAAAGATGAAGTCATTCACGCGCAGGGTGGCAATGACCGCATAGACTCCGGCTCGGGCAATGACCTTATTTTCGGGGGAACAGGTCGCGACAGCCTTGATGGCGCCGAGGGCAATGACACGTTGTCTGGCGGAGAGGGCGATGACCTTCTGGTGGCTGGACGCGACAATGACCTTGTGTATGGCGATGACGGCAATGATCGTATCCGCGGAGAGCACGGCAATGACACGCTTTTGGGCGGCGACGGAAATGACCGCGTCGATGGTGACCGCGGAGAAGACCACTTGTTCGGCGGAGATGGCAATGACCAACTGCGCGGCGGCAGAGACAATGACTGGATCGAGGGTGGTAGTGGAAACGACAGACTCGATGGTGGACGCCATGACGACACCTTGCTCGGAGGCTCGGGCAATGACACGCTTAACGGCGGCTGGGGCAACGATGTCCTAAGCGGCGGGAACGGAAAGGACTCGCTGGTAGGTGTCAATGGTGATGATACCATGTTTGGCGGCGCGGGAAATGACACCTTGAGAGGCGATACTGGTGACGATGTCCTGGAAGGCGGAGCCGGCAATGACTCTTTGATGGGCGGCAAAGGGGCTGACCAGTTTGTCTTCCGTGCAGATGATGCAGGGGGTCGCAACGTGATCGCTGACTTTGACGCAGACGAAAACGATCTTATTGTGTTGGATGGATTTGGCTCGTTTGGCAATCTGGACAGCAACAACGACGGTGTGATTAATCGCAAGGATGACTATGTCACTGAGACAAAGAAAGGTATCGAGATCGATCTTTCAGAGCTCAGCGGCAAGAAAGCCGGCACGCATATCATCAGTGTCTCAGAAAGCGTTTTGTCCTCGGATGACTTCGTCTTTCTCGCTTGAAAACACACTATAGAAAAAAGGCTGGACGGAAACACTCGCTTCCGTGCAGCCTTTTTGTTGCGCGTATGAGCTCAAACGGGCCTAAACGGCCCTTAGAGACCGTTCGTCCGAGCCAGAAAGGCCTGGTCTGCCAACGCACTCATAGGAGATAAAGCCGGCCTGCCGTGCGCTTTGCGAGGTGTAGACATTGCGAAGGTCCGCCATGTGCGCTGTTTTCATGGATTGAGCCAAGCGCGTGAGGTCAAGGGCGCGGAATTCATTCCATTCTGTCAGGACAACCAACAGATCGGCCCCATCCGTCGCTGCATATGGATCATCGTGCCATTTCACACCGGGCAGAAGAGCTTCACCCTCGCGCTTGCCTTGTGGATCCACCACGCGCACCGTGGCGCCACCGCCCACAAGGGCCGGCACAATGGTCAAAGAGGGCGCATCGCGCATGTCGTCGGTGTTGGGCTTGAACGTCACGCCAAGCACGGAAATCGTCTTGCCATTGAACGAGCCATCACAGAGATCGCGCAGTTTCTGGATCATCCGGGCCTTAACATCGTCGTTTACGCGAATGACCGTCTCAACGATAGATTGAGGCACAGCATGTTCCTGTCCGATGCGGGCCAAGGCACTGGTATCCTTTGGAAAACAGGATCCGCCATAGCCAGGCCCTGCGTGCAAAAACTTGTTGCCGATGCGACCATCAAGGCCCATCCCTTTAGACACTTCCTTTACATCCGCGCCGACCCGTTCGGAGAGCGCGGCAATCTCATTGATGAACGTGATTTTGGTCGCAAGAAAAGCGTTGGCAGCGTATTTGATCATCTCCGCGGATTCGAGATCTGTCGTTACGATCGGAAAATCGCGCAGGTAGAGCGGGCGATAGATGTCTGCCATCACCTCGGCTGCGCGATCAGATTCCACGCCGACGACCACGCGGTCGGGCTTCATGAAGTCATCGATGGCCGCGCCTTCGCGCAGAAACTCTGGGTTTGAAGCGACATCAAAGCTCGCGTTTGGATTGGCGCGCGACACGGTCTCTTTCACCTGACGATTGGTTCCCACCGGAACGGTAGATTTCGTCACGATAACGGCATAGTCGGTGAGCGCGCGCGCGACCTCCTCTGCGGCAGCCATTACGTAGGACAGATCAGCGTGGCCATCACCCCGCCGTGTGGGGGTGCCCACGGCAATGAAGACGGCATCCGCGCCGTCGACTGCGGTGGCGAGATCGGTGGTGAACGAAAGTCGGCCTGCCTCGACGTTTTTGGCCATGAGCGTGTCGAGCCCGGGCTCATAGATCGGCACTTCGCCGGCATCAAGCATCGCAATCTTTTGCGGATCGCGATCAACGCAAACGACATCATGCCCGAAATCAGAAAAGCAAACCCCTGAGACCAGGCCGACATAGCCTGTCCCAATCATCGTGATCCGCATGGAATCCCTCCTTTTAAGAAATGGGTGCCTGGGTGCAGGATACTACCAATTGCAGAGTGTTCGCAAAGGGGTGACGGCGTCCTGCACACCGTCTATTGCGAAACTTGCTGTCATATTGCGCCCTGTGAACGACGTAGCCGTCACCAAGAGGTTCTGTGAGCCAGACAAAGCCTGAATGAGCGTGCTGGCCTGCGTGCCGTCATAAACGCCCAGGGCAGAACGGTCTTCAGATGATGCGGTTTGCAAAGCGACGGGTGGTTGATTGTCCACTTTGTACACGAGGGTTCCGAAGTCGCCTAAGTCTGACATGAAGTTTTCACCAAACTTGACTTCAAGCTGTGTAACGTTTTCATCGCATTTCAGGATCAGAACGGCGGGTTCGTCGCGACCAAAGAGACCTGGTATCTGTTCAAAGGACGGTGTGCTCACGACGACAGCATTCTCAAAGCCGACGCGCGGCACCACCTCTTCGATGGTCCAGGGCCCACGCTCTTCGCTGCTGAGCACGCAATTCGTACTCACAGCCTCGTCGCTGCATGCGGGAAGCCGCTCTGCGGCAGCAGTCGTTAGCGTTAGGGTCGGCCAGAGGATGGCGGTGCAAAAAACAACATGGGCAAACTTCACGGCAAACTCACTCCGGCATTATTAGATCGGGGTCCGAGCGCGTTTTTCTCGGACGATTTCGAAAACTCCTTGCGAAGCGATCAAACGAATCATAGACCACTCCTAAAAGACAGTATGCCAAGTTACTTCGCCTATTTCAGCCTAAAGAGATCAAGACTACGGATATAAAAACACCCAAAAAATGCACAGCGACGTTGGAAACAAACTGTTTCCACCCATAATGAAGGAAAATGGGGCGACAGTTTGGCAGAAATGTGGAAGTAGCATATACTCTCGAACTTAATGATTGATTAAGAGTCGGGCAGACGGGGCCCGACGGGGTGAATTGATCAGAACCCGTCAGATATTTTGTGTAACCAGTGCTGCTTGAGGTAACCATGAAGCATTTTATAAATTCTAACTTTAAAGAGCAGCACGCGTCTTCTGTGCCGCTCGAACGCTCAGATCATTCAGCCATGCGGGGCTCAGATATGGCAGTTTCCGAACTACTGACGCTAAACGCGGGTAAGGCGTCAAGACCGCGCCGAGATGCGCGGTACCGCGTCATGAAAACAATGTTTGATGTCACCCTTGCTGGCGCAGCACTTGTTCTGCTGTCGCCATTGTTTTTGGTGATTGCTACCATCATCAAATTGACCAGCCCCGGGCCAGTCATGTTTCGTCAGGATCGCTATGGTCTGAATGGCGAGGTTTTCAGCATCTATAAGTTTCGCACGATGTCACAGGACGACGGCGACCTCTCAGGTGTGACCCAAACGGTAAAAGATGACCCGCGCGTCACTGCGATCGGGCGGTTCTTGCGCAGCACGAGCTTCGATGAACTGCCGCAGTTGATCAATATCGTGAAGCGTGAGATGTCCGTTGTTGGGCCGCGCCCTCACGTACCTGGCATGTTGGCGAATGGCATTCTCTACGAAGAGTTTGACGCGCGATACATGGATCGACACCGTGTTTTGCCCGGTCTGACAGGATTGGCGCAGGTTAAAGGGTTTCGTGGAGAAACCAATACGGAGCACTCTGCCCGCATGCGATTGAACTATGATTTAGAGTACATTCGGCGGCAGTCTATCCGCCTGGATCTGCGCATCACGATCAATACATTCTGGAAAGAATTTTTCCGCGGATCGGGATACTAAATCACCAGCTTGTCTTGTGAACGCTCGTTGGGGGTCTTCCTATAGGGAATTTTCCTAACGGGCTTCAAAAGGCGATGAGGTACATGATGTAGCAGC